>Ga0302227_10001499_pt1 | contig 17308 bp, 10 predicted proteins | sample II_Palsa_N1_1_FD_193525 | JGI IMG/M metagenome (GOLD analysis project Ga0302227, IMG submission 193525) | Peat permafrost microbial communities from Stordalen Mire near Abisko, Sweden - II_Palsa_N1_1 | ecosystem: Environmental > Terrestrial > Soil > Palsa > Peat permafrost | place: Sweden... | reverse complement strand
TTGCAAACATCGATATTCATATCACACACCATCTTCAGCGTTAACTTATTGCTCTCCAATGCTGCCGACATGGTACTGCGGCCCTCGCCTAATCCTAATATTCCTAATCGTAACATTTTTTTTATGTTTATTCTATGAATTTATTGTCGGCCACGTTCTTGAAAAACACCCACACCTCACCTTTATTTGTTCCTTCAATACCTTGCTGATATTTCTTCATGATGTTATTCCAATCGTTTACCCTGGGGTTATTTTTGGTGGTAAGCGGGTTAAGCTTATCTAAACTCGCTCCTTTTGGTATGCTGATCACCAGCATCAACTGCCGACCGCTTTTAAACACCAATAATTGCTGAAAGCCCGCGTTACAAAATCCCTGCGAAACCTGGGGCCACTTTTGAAACTGCGTAGCGTGGTAATTCAAATATTCCTGCTGGAGTTTTGGATCTTTAACCAGGTTTGCCGTAAGGATAATGTTATCCCATTGCTTAGCAACTCCTTTATCGCTACAAATCTTCCTGTTGAAATTGTAGAAGGGATTTTCAAAAAACACCACACTATCACCCGGATAATCCTCTTTTATTCTGCCAATCAATTGCCTGGGATTTGTAGTATTTGCATACACCACCACACGGTTTTCCCATTGCTTTATATCGGTAATTCCATAGTCCTTCATATCAGCAAAAGCGCCAAATTTGAAGTCGGCATTTTTAGGTGCTATTATTTCCACAATCACCGGTTTACCGGGTTGCGCATGGGCATTCATAGCCGCCAGAACCAGCAATAAAAATAATTTCCAACGCATTTTCTTCAGCATGACTAATGATTTATGGGTTGGTTATCTATGTTAACTTTTATTCCGTTTAACAGGTATTTATAGGGTGCCTGCAAACCAGCAGATTGTTTTACAGCAGCAGCTACCTGCGGCCCGTTATTTTCCCATACATTGCCGGGGCCGTTGGCATTCTTCAGGAATTTTTCTGCCGGGCACCAGTTATTTTTAAGGGTGATATACGACGAGCCTTCGTCGGTATATAAATAGAACCAATGCTGCGGATCATGTGCATAGGAAACCTTGTAAATACTATCGATATAATTACTGTCGATAACTGTATTTGGCTGTGCCGATAAAGTATAAATTCCCGATACATCATACATGTGCTTAGCGTAATGTTGTATTTTATTTGCCCGGATGATATTATCGCTCATGGCATTGGCCACTTTGGTCCAACCCCAGCCCACGCTGATACCTGTGTAGGACACATCACAAACCTCGTTATGTTCAATTGTGATATGCTTAACATAGCCCGCACTAATGCCGAGGCATCCCCAATCCTCGTTAGTGGCATCCACCACCAGGTTGTTACCGATATATTCATTGGTACACACCTCCCGCATATCCTGCGGGTTATAAGGCAAATGCGCCTCTATAGCTTCATCAGAATAAACGCCTACCTGTATACCCGTACCGCCAATATCTTTAAACAGGTTGCCTTTTATTTCATCATCATGCGTACCACGTATATAATCCAAAGCCGTTGAAGCCAGGTGAGTAAAAGTGCAAGCTTCAAAGCCTGTATGGTTTACATAAGCCAGTTCAACCGCGGCGGGCGGGCGGCCAACCCATGCCTGGTTTTCGAGGCCGCTTTTTTCAGGCGTTCCTTTTATCTTTAATTTATAGGCATCCAGCAAATACATACCCGCTTGTAAAGGCACATGCCCTTGCAGCGATGGCCGCAGCCAGGTAGCATATTCAAAGCTGATCCCCTTAAAAAACACATAGCTTACCGGCCTGTCGGCAGTTCCTGTTACCTGCACCAGTTTTTCGAGCGAGGGGCCAACAACTTTCGCGTTAGTTAGGTTCTCGCCTTTACGGAGCCAGTAATAAACCTTGCCGGTTTGCATATCTTCATACCATTCGCCGGGTTTGTTTAAAAACGACAGGGAATTGCTGAGATAAAATGCCGAGTTACCATTCATTTTATGATCCTTATCAATTACCGGTGGCGGCCAGGGATGCTCAAATTCTATTTTACTTTCAGGCTGATAAAAGGTTAATCCGGCCTTATTGCCGTCAATAGTTATAGTTTTTACGCGCAAATTGGCTATGGCCCACATCTGGTGGATAACCATTTCCATTTGCCCGGCTTGTTTGGGCAAACCACCGGCAGGTATGGGTATCCAGATCTCCTGCTTTTGTTTATCCAGCGATAATATGCGGTTCATGCCTTCATCTGTATCGCTTTCCCTTGCCCGTATGGCCTTTACACCATTTATCCATAACTGCCTGAACAGTAAGCTTTGCCCTGCCGTTTGCGGAACTTGCGCTTCCCATACCTTACCTTGCGCGGATTTTGTCAAACCCGGTATATGACTATTAACCCTATTCCAGTTGCTGATATATACGCCTCCGCTGATAACCGGCTTTGCACCCGGCGCGTTTTCAATTACAGTGGGCGATAACACGGTTCCCGAATCTTCCGGACGAATAAAGAGTGATTCATCAAGTATATACGCGCCATCACTTAAAATAATATAAATGCCACCGCTTACTGATGGGTCATTCAGCCTGCGCAGTTCCCTTGCCTGGCGTAATGCTGCTGCAATGGTGAGTTTCGGACTATCTTTTGTACCTGTGTTCGCATCATTACCATTAGCGGCTACCCATATTTCGGCAGCGTAAGCGTTGATGTTGGTAACGGATAGCAGGCAAATACATAAGGATAGCACACAGATCATTTTCATTTTTGGCTTTGGAATATTTAAAACAACTAATCAACCGGGTTCTTTTCGCGCGGCGCTGTAGCAAATACCTTTTGCAGATTTGCAAAGCCCTTTATAGCATCTTTGGGCAGGCGTTCGCCATGATCGCCGAAAACATACATCAGTTTCTCAGGTTCAATAGTAACTTCCGATTCATCTATTTTCCCATTCTTATCTTCTATGGATTTAATATTCAGGTTAAAGTTACGTGCCACAAAATCATAAAGCGCGTTACGTTTAGATGGGCCGTAATCGTGCCCCTCATTGGGCAGGTGTACGTTTTCAACCAGGTTGGTTTTGCCGTAGTAGCCATACATTTTTTGCAGGTATGGGAAATCATGCTCGGGCATGTGGGCCGTCCAATCCTTGCCATCCGTTATCAATAATTGCGGGTTCGGGGCGGCCATAGCGGCCAGTTCCACATTATCGGTACCGCCGCCGCACATATGTATGGGCATACCGCTTTCGCAGGGGCAGCCGCCATAAAAATACGATGATACGGCCACTACCGGCGCGCTCAATTTAATGCGCTGATCAATAGCTGCCATCAGCACCGTATGACTGCCCCCGCCAGAACCACCGCTGATACCCACCCGTGCCGGGTCGGTTTCTTTTAAACTGAGTACATAATCCAAAATGCGGATGGCTCCGAGCGTTTGTACCACCTGAGCAATGCTGGTGCGGTGATCTTCTGATTTAAACTGCAATAAGGATTCGCCCCAGGCAAAAAGATCATAGCTATAGGCCATACAGCCCATACGGGCAAGTGTGGCACACCTTAACTGGCAATCGGCACGGTAACGCTGTTTATCCCAATGCCCATCCGGGCTGAGCATTACCGGAATTTTTCCTTTGTAATGTAAAGGCTTGTAAAGCGACCCGTTGATATACAGGCCGGGCAATATTTCGAGGGCTATATTTTCAACGGTATAGCCATTATAAATTCTTTTTGGGGTGATAATGGGCTTTGAATCGGGTTTTGCAGGCAGCGGCGAAAGATCAAGCGCCTTATATAATTCCGGGCGGAGCAGCGCTTTTCTTTGCTCCCAGCTAGCTACATCGTGGTACAGTTTAGCTATACTATCCAGTTTTGCCCAGCCATCCTCAACCGACCATACATTGTACTCATAATCTTTTAATTTATAGGATGTTGGCCCTGTTTTATTCACCTTCATATCCACCGGGGCAAGCACGTTGGTTAGGGTTTCATCAACCGTGTTCCTGAAACGCCAGTCGGCATAGTTCACGTACTTATCCTTCACCTGGTCATCGGTGTATTTGATCTTTACATGGAATCTGGCCTGTATCTCGTCAAGCACATCTTTTAAAGTTCTGCGGTACTCGTGGTCGGTATCCTGCTGTGCCCATATTAGCATAGGCATTAAAAGCATACCGCTTAACAGGCCAAATATTATGTAGTTTTTCATCGCTTTATAAATTAAAGGTCCTTTGCATCACCGGTTACTACCGGCGGGATATAACCATCCACTTTGGGCCATTCGCCGTCTTTTATTTCTCTTAATATCAATTTATTGGGGTCGATAACTACATGTTTAATGCGCTGCCTGCGCCAGGTGTAAACTACATGCACCATCCCATCGGCAGTTTGTATTACCGAGGGATAAGAATATTGGCTGATAGGCGAATCTTCCAGGATGAGCGCGGCGTACCATGTTTTACCATCGTTCGATATAGCTACATTCAGTGGTGTTCTGGCTCCTTTTACTTCTGTCCCCGGCGGCAAAACATGGTTGTATACCAGCAACTGGCGTCCATCTTTAAGTGTTACCCCATCAATACCTGAATTATTATTAGGTAAGGATGTTTTTTCCAACGGCGACCAGGTGCTCCCATTATCTGCCGACCATGATTGCAATATCGCCCTGTTCTGGCTGCGGCAAAGCAATTGCAGGCTATCTCCTTTATGAAATAAAATGGTAGGCTGCAGCGCTTTAATGCCTTTATCAGCAGCTATGGGCGGCGTCGATCGCCAGGTTTTGCCCTGATCGGATGATAGCTCTAAATGAACTTTCGCGCCGTCATTCTCCGTGCCCGATGGTGATAAAATATCGCCATTATTCAGCAATACAGGTTTATTTTTAACCGGGCCTAAAATACCATCAGGCAATGTTTGCTGGGCCGACCAGGTGATGCCACCATCAGCCGATGATCTTACATAGCCCTTCCATTTTGCAGGTGATGGGCCGATCTTGTAGAATAACAACAGATCGCCACCAGTAACCTGGTACAGTACCGGGTTCCAGCAGGCATAGCGCAGGGTATCGTTTTGGATGCCATTGGCTACGTTGACGGCTTCCGTCCATTTGCCATTTAGCAGGCGGCTCACCCAAATGCACACATCGGGGTTACGTTCCTTTGTACCGCCAAACCAGGCGGCTACCAGTCCCTGTTTAGTTTCGGCAATGGTAGCGGCATGGCATTCAGGGTATGGCGCTTTTTCGAAAATAAATTCATCGGTAATTATCCCTTTGCTCCATTGCTTTGGCTGCGCTTTGGCATTTATAATAAAGCCAAGGCTAAGCGCCAACAGCAGCAAGCACTTTTTATATATGTTATTTGATATAATACTGCTTAATATCATTTGTTTAATTTAAAGTCGTAATCACCTGATCCAATTGTTATTATCATATTGTTTTTATCACGGCCCAGGTATTTAAAATCATTAGATGCTGTTATATTTTTTCCACCATCCTTAATATCGGCCAAATTACCGGCGGGCAAATAAATCTCGGCCTTTGTATTTGGCGGGATGGTAATGATCCATTCAAACTGTCCGTTTTGCTTTGTCCAATGGCTGTTTACCAGGCCATAAGGCGTTTGATAGGATGCCTTCACACTATCCAACCCATTAATTGCCGCAGGTTTCATAATGATGGTTTTAAAACCGGGCTCTGCGGCCTTAATCCCTGCCAGATCCTGGTAAAACCAGGCGATCAGATCGCCTAAAAGCATCACATGATTGCGGGAATTCATTTCGGGCGCGGCGGTATCACCATTCCATAATTCCCATATAGTAGTGGCACCCCGTTTTACCATATACCCCCAACTGGGGTAATCGCTGTTACCGGCTATGCGATAAGCAATATCGGGCCGGCCAAAATCGGTTAAACCCCGCATAAGCCATTGGGTGCCGATAACCCCTGTGCTGATGTGGTTGTTAGCGCCGATAGTGATTTTATCTACTATGTTAGCGAATACGTTTTTTTCATCCATTTTAGGCACCATGCCAAAGTATAAAGGCAGCAAATTGGCGGTAACGGTATTATTATCGTACCTGTAGGTTTTTTTATTAAAGAATTTTTGGTTGAACGCGATCCCGGTTTTTAAGGCCAATGCCGAAAAATCCTGCGCATCATGTGTTTTTTGAAGGATAGTAGCAAAGTGCTGCATTAAAACAAGGAAATGATAATAATAAGCTGTTGCTATCAGGGTACCGTTGGTATTGCGCGATGAATCTCTGGAATGGATCAAATACGCAGATTCGGGCGGAACGCACCAATCGCCATATTTATCCTTGGTCATCAGGTTATTTTTAACATAATTCTGCCGCATGTAGCTCAGCCATTTTTGCATGGAGGCATAATGCTTTTCAATAGGCGCTTTATCGGCAAACTGGTTGTACAGCATATCCGCTATCAGAATATAAGTTCCGGGCCAGGTCATGTTATCGCTATAATAATTCCAATAAGCCGGGGCAACATCGGGGATAGAACCATCTGCTTTTTGCGATTGCTCAATATCATTCAGCCATTTGGCATACAAGTTCTCATTATTAAACACAAAGCTCTCGCCTAATGAACCAATGGCACGATCGCCGAGCCAGGGCATGCGCTCGTTACGCTGCGGGCAATCAACCGGCATTCCCTTATAATCGCTCAAAATACTCCAATACGCGTTTTTGTATATCTGGTTGATGAGCGGATTTGATGTTTCAAAATGACCCGTATTGGCCATATCATCAGAAACCACCTGACCTTCAAAATCATCCAGTTTGGGTGTACCCGGATATCCGCTGATCTCCACATACCTGAACCCATGAAACACAAATACCGGGTGCCATACTTCTTCGCCACCGCCTTTTAGGGTATATACATCAGTAACCTTAGCATCGCGCAGGTTGGCGGTATATAAATCGCCGCTATCTTTAAGCGTTTCCGCATAGCGCAGCGTAACCTTATCTCCCGCTTTGCCCTGCACCTTCATTTGTACCCAGCCGGCCATGTTCTGGCCCATATCCATTATCCAGGTGCCTGGTTTTAATTGTTTCAGGCTGATAGGATCAAGCGTAGCCATTACTTTTATCGGGGCATTCATCTGTGCATCTGCACTGCCTCCCGGCGATTCCACCAGTTCGGGCTTTAGCCATTTGCTATCGTCATATCCGTTTACATTCCAGCCTGTCAATTCCTTAGTAGCATCGTATTCTTCGCCATCATATTCATTATTAGTTCTGATGGGGCCATCGGCGGTAAATTTCCAGCTATCATCACTTACGATGGTTTTTGTACTGCCATCCTGGTAAGTAATTTCCAGTTGAAGCAACATTTTAGGGAAACCAAATTCTTTTATTTTTTTTGGCTTGTATTTTGGCCGCATAGTAAAAAAACGACCGTTGCCCAATACCGTGCCGATAACATTATTGCCGTTTTGCATATCGGCGGTAACATCAAAAGTGTTATATAATACCGATTGCGTATAATCTGTAGGGGCCTCGGCCAAAACCTGCTCGCCGATTTTGTTGCCGTTCACATATAATTCATAATGCCCCAACCCTACTATGTAAACCGTAGCTTTTTTTACTGGACTATCATTCTTAAACTCCTTTCGGTAATACCTCGCCGATAATCTTGAAAATTTGGAAACGCTATCCCAGGGAAAACCATGTTCACAGCCGATCCATTTCGCGGCCCAATCGGTAGCGTTTAGCAATCCTACACTCCAAAAAGCCGGCGCGCTCCATTGGCTGTTGCCTTTGCTTGTCCAGATTTTAACCTTCCAGTAGCATTCGGCGCGGCTTATTAAGGGCTTGCCTGTATAGCTTAGCATTATTGATTTGCCAGAAGCAACTTTATGTGAATCCCACAGATCGCCATTGTTTACAGCCAGTTTTTGTGCCGATGACGATACGATGATTTCATAGGCTATTTGCATGGTATTGCGCTTATCGCTTGTGATCTGCCAGCTTAGGCGGGGTTGAGCCGTGCCGATGCCTTGCGGATCGTTCAGCATTTCGCAGCGCAGGTTTTGTACGCCGATACCGGCCACAGCCTTTTGAGCGGATGTAATTGCCGCCAATGCTACCATAATATGTATAAACAGCCGTTTCATTATTTGCCCGAAAAATCAAGGTACAGTGTAAGCGACAAGGCATCCTCAATGTGCTTATCGTAATTAAAATATTGGTTCACCTGGCCCTGCGGACCTATTTTTTCGGGCTTTTGCGATTTAGTACCGATCGGCGGGATACCGTGCATAAAGGATATATCGCCCGAAGGGAAATCAGGCGCTATATTATTACCATACGTAAGCTTTGGATATTGGGGTGTAAACAAACGCATAAATACATCCCGGCTATCGCAAATTATAGTAATGGGCTGGCCTGTTGTTTCCAGCTTCATCCAATACAGGTTGGCATAATAGCCCTTAAATTCGGGATATACCACATTGGTACTATCTTCGCCGGTGATGGTATTATTATAGGTTTTGTTCCACACATTTAGGCTGGTTCCCTTCAGGCGGTCTTTCCACACCCGGTAAGGGCCGTCGCCCATATAGGTTACACCCTTCACATCCTTTTCGGGATAAGAAAAACTTACACCGAGCAGATTTCCTTCTTCGCCGATGGGCCAGTATTTTACATCAAGCCTTATCAAACCAGATGGATATATTGTCCATTTTAACTCTTGCTCGGTAGTTTTTTTGCCAAATTCTGCTGCAACTACCAGCGTATCTGCATCAAAATGCTGCGCTAATTTTTGGAAACCGGTATTGTTTTGCCCCACGGCCAAAATTGGGCCATTGTTAAAAGGAATCTCGCCCTTATCATTCTTTACCTTTTGTAAAATGCCATTATTGCGGTTAAACTCCAGCGATATGCCTTTAATGCTTACTTTATAAAGCGAATCCGTTTCCTTTATAACCGGCTTATCGCTGCCTTTTGTAATAACCATACGATTGGCTATCACCTCATGACTGCTGATGGGCCAGCTCCAGGTAAACAGCTCATTTTTATAGTGGTCGAGGGCTGTTACGTACAGCACATCATAATTTTGCCAACCGGCAGGCAAATTCATTTGCAGGTTGCCATACTGGCCGGGTGGCACATCGGGCGATAATATTTTGCCGCTGATGGGTGCTGTAATTGCGGGATGATATGGGTTGCCCAGCTTAACCAGCTTATAACTGAAGGTACATTGCTTTAAATTGGTGTAGAAATACCTGTTCTCCAATGGTAGTTTGCCATCAAATTCAGGGGTTATTTCGCGAGGTTCCAGGTGTACGGGGCACCAAACTTCTTTAATGGTATAATAGCTGCCCTCCTTTTCGTGATATGGGCCTAAAATACCATCCGGGCCGTGGTCGCCATCGGAATCAAGTATGCCATTTTTATCGGTGCGCACCACCGCCTCATCGGCAAAAACCCATATAAAACCGCCTGCGGAAATAGGTGTATGCCACATCAGTTCCCAAAAATCATCCAAACCGGCACCTGCGCCGCCGTCATAAATACCATGTAAAAATTCCGTAGGAAAAAATACATCGTGCCCATGGAAAGCGGTGTTGTCGCCATAATCATAATTGATGTAATGCTGCGTATTGGTGCCCCGAAAAACTGCCCAGGGATGTATCAGCGGCCTTTTCTGAATATCGAGATCATCAAACCAATGGTCGAGATCGAAATTAAAGCCACCCTCGTTACCGTTATCCCAAATTACGATAGAAGGATGATTTTCATCCTTTTCTATCATTTCCTTAGCCAATATGGAACCTGCTTGCGTAGCATACGCGTGGTGCCATCCGGTAAGTTCATCCAGTACAAACAAGCCGAGGGAATCGCATACATCCAGGAAATGATCATCAGGCGGGTAATGCGACATACGCACCGCGTTCATGTTCATATCCTTCATCAGCTTTACATCGGCAATGCTTATGGATTTGTTAAGGGCGCGACCGGTAGTTGGCCAAAACGAATGACGATTAACCCCCTTGAATTTTATTTTAACGTTGTTTACATAAATGCCATCGTGCAAACGCAACTCAACCGTACGAAAACCAAAGCGCTGCTGCACGGTATGTATGATTCTGCCGCCTGAAACAAGATTGAAAACCACGTTATATAAGTTGGGAAACTCCGGCGACCATAGTTTAGGGCCGATAAAATGGGTTTTAATGACTACAGTTGTATCACCGGCTTTATATGGAACCGAAAAAGGCAGTCCGGCTTTTTGGCCGTTGATGGTATAAAACTGCGCGGTTATTTCGCCCGAATTTTTTATGCTGGATAATTTAAGCGCTGCCTCAAAGCTACCATCGGCCCGGCCATTAACAGCTACATGATTGATGTGCTGCTGCGGAAAAGCCTCCAGGAACACCGGCCGGAAAATACCGCCGAACACCCAAAAATCACCTTTACGTTCTGCCGCGTTTACTGATGCATTGGCGGAGTATTTTGATACTGTAACTTCCAATAAATTGGGTTGGCCGTATTTAAGCAGTTTGGTAATATCATATTTAAAACGGTAAAATGCGCCCTGGTGTATGTCGCCTGCCTGTTGGCCGTTGATTATCACCTTAGTATCCGTCATGGAGCCATCAAATACGATGTTGATATCTTTGCCCTGCCAATTCGCGGGCACATTGAACTGGTATTTATAGAGCCCCTGCTCCTTACCTTTCAAGCTATCCTTATCCAAACCGTAATTATATTTACCGAATCCCTGAACTTCCCAGTTTGATGGTACCGGGATGGTTGTCCATTTGCCGGAGTTGCGGCCACCAGTACAATAAAACTGCCAGTTAACGGTATGATCGCTGCCGGTACCCGAAAGAAATTGAATCTGCGTTTTTTGCGCGTAGCTATTAAAAGCCATGAGCAACAGCAAAATACCTATACCTATTTTAAAACAGCGGGCTCTCATCAGTTAGCGGTAAGGGTGAATTTTAAAGGATTATCGGTACGAAAGGGCACCGCTGGTAAACCAGCCTTGTTATAAAAGTTCGGTTCAGCTACCTCCGTCCATGCGAAGCGAACGGCTATGGGTGATGGTACTTGTGGTGATGATACAACCACTTTATCGCCTTTTATAACTGCTTGGGCATCTACAAATTTGCCATCGGCCCCGGCTATGGTAAAATAATCGAGCGGTTTGCCGTCGTGGCTCACCAATCCGCTGCCGGAGTATTTAAAATCAAGAATAATTTTATTCCCGCTGATCTGCATGCTTTGATACATCGGCCCGGAAAAAACGATGTTGTGTTCGCCATAGGTATTGGCCAATGCCTGTAGCTCCAACCGGCGGCCAACCACCCATTTAAACGATGGATGGATATTGGTAAGCGAATCGTTCAGATCAGTGGTAACGATCATACCGGTATGTGGTATTTTCAGGGCCATGGTTTGGGCCTCGCGTAGTTCAGGCTCGGTATATATGGTAAAGGGCACTTTACCCTGGGCCCGTGAATAATAGAAAGGCGCTATCTGCACGTAATAAAACGGCAAGGTTTTATCAGCCCAAATCTTACGCCACCAATTGATCAACGCTTCCATTTTATAAGTGTAGCTGATGGTTTCGCCCAGGTAGCAACTGCTTTCGCCCTGGTACCACAAAAAGCCGCGCAGGGCATAGGGTACAACCGGCGCTATCATATTAACATATAGTTTGCCGGGGTCGCCGTCTATTTTTATGTTGTTATCTTTAAAATAGGGTATCGCATCAAAGGCGGCGGGTGCCATCCAGGGTTCGATGCGGCTGCCGCTTATGGCCGAGCAGATGATACCTACCGGTACCTTGAGATCGTGATTTAAATTTTTGGCGAAGAAATATCCTGCCGCTGAAAATGCCCGCAGTGCCGAATCTTCGGCAATCGACCAACCCGAATGGGTTGAATCGGGTTTTCTTAAATTCCTTTGTGTAACCAGGAATATCCTGATCTGCGGATTATGCGCCCTGTCCAATTCATCAATAGGCGAATTGGCCGTGCTGGTATCGGGGCGGCGTACTTTACTGTTCTTGCGCATTTCGTACGACATGTTCGACTGGCCGGAGCAGAGCCATACCTCGCCTACCAGGATATTATTAAGCTTGATGGTGTTGCTGCCTGCTATTTCCAAAATCTGCGGCGTTGCCGAGGCGGGCATCGGATCGAGCAGTATTTCCCATTTGCCGGCGGTATCGGCAGTGGCTTTTTTTACCTGGCCTGCAAACTTTACGGTAATATTTTCGCCAACGGATGCGGTACCCCAAACAGGCACCGGCTTATCGCGCTGTAATACCATATTGTTACCCAATATTTTTGGCAAAACAACCTGTGCATAAACATTCCCGGCAACTGTTATACAGCTTGCTAAAAGAAAAAAGGCGATATATTTTTTTGCAGACATCAGTACCCGGTGGTTTTAAATGATTTGATATAAAAAGTAGCAGGCGGAGCAGGCTCTCCCGGTTTTGGCTGGTTAAAATCCTGGTCGGTCGGGGTATCGGCATCGGGGAAGCGCCTTACGCTGCCGGTACGGAAAACCACACGGTTAATGTTTAATACCGGCGCAAAAAACAGGTTGGTGAGCACATCCTTGCCATTTACGTTCACTGTGTAAAAGCGGTTATCGGTATTTAGCTTTACGCTGATATGATAAGGTGTTCCAGCCTGGTATTTCAGCATATTTTTGGAGCGGTAACCTGTTTTTGCCTTAAAAACTCCCGTCGAATCAAAGGTTAACCTGATAGCTGCATCGCCGCTGGCATTTTGAAATTCAATATCCAGCATGCCTGTATTATTTTGCGCTGGGATGATGGTAAAATCGGCTATCAATTTTTTGGTTACAGGCACTATACGCTCGGCTTTGGCATAATCAAACTTATCCCAATCCTTTAAGGTAAGGCAACGCGTTCCATCAGGTGCTTTATCAATACTAACCGGCGCCCACATAGGGCTGTAGGTATTCCATTTTTCCAGTTCCTTACCGGCAGGCAGATCATTAAATACCTCATCGGCCTGTTGGGCGGTACTATCGGTAACCGGCACCGGGATTGACGATACCCATATATCCTCTTTGTTCATGCTGTAAGTAACCCATAGTTTGCCATCGGGCGGGATGCCATTGCCTTCAATAATTCCCCGTACGTATTGCGGGCCATAAGATTTGTAATTACCGCCATAGCGCATAGTGGGTATCTCGCCGTTAACCAGTAGTAAATTGGTATAGTTGAGGCCATCGCGGCTTACTGATATAGCCAGCGGCCAGCGAAATTCCGAAGGGTTATAAACCGTGGCATATTGCCCGTCGGATGTGCGCTGGCCCCATATCTTAGCGTTGCTGTTTACAAAACGCGGTGCGCGGGTAGCATTTGCGGGCCATGTTTTACCATTATCGGTACTAATGGCTGTTAAGGCATATTTCCATAGGCCCACAACGCGCCCATCGGGCAAATGATAAAAATTAAAGGCCTTGTAATCCTTATGCAGCGGGATAAGCGGGTCATCATGGTCGGTTTCCTCTACCCATTGCATCATCATCAGGGGGTTGGCCATCAGCTCATCGCAGGCCTGCACAAAACCTTTATCCTTGCTGGTTTTGTAAAACGGGAACGATGTATTCTGTTCGTTCCATTTCGGGTTGTAATGAATAAAATAGATAGGGCCGAACTTTCCGTCGGGATAAACCTCGCGTATTACGCGGCCAATGCCCTGCCCATCATTAGGGTCGTCGTGCGCATCTAAACATATACCGTAAAAGCCCAATACCAGCAAGCGTTTTGATTTAGCGGTATAAAAGCCCATACGCTGGTGCATAACGGCATACAGATCCTTCGCTACGCCCGGATGATCCTCTTTGGTGGTACCATCGGGTATTTTATATTGCGGGAAGATAAGGCTTGGTTTTGACCATGTTGCTCCATCCTTTGAAGTGATGAGCAATGTTTGGCCAGGCGGTACGCTTTCGCCAACCTTATCGCTTAAATATTCTACGTAAAAAGTATTGTTCCAGTAAGCCAGCATGGGCTGGTGATTGTAAGTAAAGCCAAAGCCATCGGCCAGTTCGGGATGCTCGCGGTTAGCGCGGAATATTTGCATGCTGTGTACGCCAATTACAGGGCTTAACCTGCCGTTGTGGTAATCTACATCAACTACCGTGTTGCCGGTGTAATGCACAGTATCCTGCGCGGATGCATTGAACCAGCAGCCGGTAATTATCATTAAAAAAAGAATTAGCTTAACTTTAAACATGCTGCTGTATTAGTTTTGTGTTGATGCCGATGCTAACTTTAACTGTTTAAGCGTTTTTTCGCTCACCATAAATATAGTGCCGTGCTTATGACCAATTGGCACGCTAACCGAATCCGTTATATTGGTAAATGTTTTAAAATCTGCTGTACGCGCCGCGCCAAATTTCTTCAGCCTATACGAATCATAATAAATGAGCCAGTTATCACCAGCCTTTGTTATAGTTGGCCCTTCGGAATACATTTCGGTAAAGCGTTTAGAATAATCGCTGTAAGGCCCCAAGGGATTATTGCTGAAAGCCACCAATATGTTACGGTTGGGGCGGGTATTATCCTTCATCACCAATACATATTTGCCTTGAGCCAGTTTTACAATTTCCGGGTCTATCACGCTAAAACCGGGGTCGAGGAATAATTTTGCCGGGGTAAATGTTTTAAAATCTTTGGTTATGGTATAATACAGGCGGTGGTTATTGTTTTCATCCTCCTCGCCTTTAGGGAAACGGAATGGAATAGTTGATGCCCAGGTGATAATAAATTGCCCGGCATCATCATCATAAAACAACTCCGGCGCCCAGGCATTTACAGCGGTAGGTTCATCGGCCATTACGTTAATATGCTGCTCCGGCGACCAATGTATCAGGTCCTTTGATTCCGCGTAGCCAATTCCCGTATCGTTTTTCCAGCCGGTTGTCCAAACCAGGTGATACATGCCATCAGGCCCTTGCTCTATTGATGGATCGCGCATGATTTTGGCATCACCAACTTCGGGCTTGATAAATATATGGTTCAGATCGGTCCAGTGGTAGGCATCGTGGCTGTATAGCAACCTTAATCCCGCGCTTGCCGGTTCATTGAACGAGGTAAAAAGATATACGTCTTTACGGGCTTTGCAGGAGAACAAGACCAGGCTGGCTAAAATTATCAGATGTATTTTTTTCGATCCCGACATGGCTGTTACATCTAATTGGTTTATATCGCGTCAAGTATCAGCACCCAGTCGTTACCATTTGCTGGTTTACCGGGGGGATTAAATTTCATGATTTTTGACTTAGAAAAGGTGCCTATAGCGGTAATATTTCCGTTACGCGGGTCATACCAAGAGGCCTTTATTTTATTGCCCGGCAATTGCCCGGTATTTATTTCCATTTCGCGGCCCGTGTAGGTATAAACAAAAGCATAATTTTTGCCTCTTGTAGCTATCAACCGGTCGTATTTTTCGCCCTGCCGGCCCGCGATAAGAGATTGATCGGGCACCCGTTCAAAATAAGGCCTTGATAGCATGAGCTTTTTAAGGTAAACCATTTGTTGCGCGCCCGGATCATTTATGGATTTGTACCAGTAATCTTTTGAGCCGTAGGCGCTGCCTTTATCTGTTGGCATGTGCATTTGCATTACATCGTTATCGCCATAAGTATAACCACAGGCCCCTGCAAAAACCGACCAGTAGCCATAACGCCTTACATCGGCATCTGTCCAGCGGGGCAGGGTAATATCATGCAGGCCATAAGGTATCTTTTCATAGGATGGTTCCGCGTCGAGCGTAGGTTTTACGGGTGTTTTATTATAGTCCACTTCCACATAACGCCAGTTATCCTCGCCGTAATGATGATCGTTTTTGGAGGTATCCTGGCTATAGTTACGATGGCCGGACTGGAATGAATTAAAACTTAACCAGGCCTGGTTATGAAACCAGGTTGACGATTGCGTGCGCCCGCGCGGATGATAGGTTATCAAATGATCGGGATCAATGGCGTGCAGGGTATTGCCAATCATGTTCCAAACTTTCATGGAATCTGTGCCGGCAATATCGCCGCCGTTCATCCATATAATATTAGGATATGATTTATACCGGTTAGCCAGAAATGTGGCATAAGCCTGCGCCTGTGCCTGGTTAATATGATTGGCTTTTACCACCGAACCCCAAACCGGAACCAATGCCACGTAAAGCCCCTTTTCAGCCGCTTTACTGATAACCCAATCAATGTTATCCCAGTAATCATATTGCATTCCTACACCAAACAGGTTACCTGAGGTAACTTTCGGCAATGAGATGTCTTTATGCATCAGGGCTGAATCGCCATAGGCATCCACTTCCGAGGTGCTGTGTACCACCATTACCTGTATCACATTAAAGCCCTGTTTGCTGCGGGTATCGAGGTATTGCTCCGCCTGTTCCCTTTTCATTTTTGAAAAAAGCAGCCAGCCGGTATCGCCCAGCCAAAAAAACGGTTTGTTATCAGCTGAAAAAAAACGATGATTAGCAGATATTTTCAGATCGGGCATTACATCATTATCGATGCTTTTAATTGAAAAAAGCAAACAGCAGATAACACCGATCAGAACGATACCTTTAAACATAATTATTTATATACGGACAAGCCATAAAATAGCCCGGCCTGATTTTGGAGACTTAATTTCCACATCGCTGCCACCTTTTACCTGCTCTTCGCCCGGTATGGCCTCTCCTGTTTCCGGGTCTATCCATTTGGCTTTGTAAGTGGCGTTAGCAGCTAAATTCAGGTGGATATTATCGGTATTGCTGTAAACTATATAGCCTTTCGCGGTATTACCCAATGCCCATTGATCTTTTGGATCTCCAGGCATATCAACTGGCTGCATAGCCGATGCATCGCTTAAAAACTGCTTATCGGTGGCCTTAGGCAATACCGGCAAAGAGCCACCTGCAATAAACACCGCCCAACCAAAATGATCGTAACCATCGGCCGAGAACAGCACCGCTTTATCAGGATATTTTTGCTTGTACTCATGCACAGCGTGATAAACCTGATCAAATGATACTGCTTTTGGTTTATAAATACGTTCCTCCTGGCGTGGTGCAAGGCTTTGCCCGCCAAGCGGCGCGTAAAGTTTACCGTTGCCCTCATAATACCAGTACCTTATATCTATTGCATTGATCACAGAAGCAGTCGCGGGATCGGCAAGGATAGCATCCTGTACATCCTTTGTGGCGCTAAGGGCAATAATTTCTTTCTTTTTGTGGAGTGTTTCCCATTGCTTAATGGTTCCCACCCAAAACTGCATAAAATGCAGCGGACCGGTAAATTCGGCGCTGATGGTTTGAA
>Ga0302227_10001498_pt1 | contig 17326 bp, 33 predicted proteins | sample II_Palsa_N1_1_FD_193525 | JGI IMG/M metagenome (GOLD analysis project Ga0302227, IMG submission 193525) | Peat permafrost microbial communities from Stordalen Mire near Abisko, Sweden - II_Palsa_N1_1 | ecosystem: Environmental > Terrestrial > Soil > Palsa > Peat permafrost | place: Sweden... | reverse complement strand
TTGTTTACATTTCTTTGTTGTTTTTTTGTTATAGCGCCAACGTGCAGCGACGTGTACGCAACGTGGGCCGCGTCGTTTACTCAACTGAGCACGACCGACGGATGCTTTGACGCGCACGCAGAGCTGCACAACCTGCACAAAAATTTCAAATGTGACAGTGACGAGTGCATGCGTGGCATGCGACTGGTAATGATACACCCTTTGTTGTTGTCTCTATTTATTTCGTCTATTTTTTATGCAGCTCATCGAGGGCTACTTTGCGGATTTCGTGGACGGAACGTGCAAGACGATGCAGCCGCTGCCCCAGAACGACGTCATGGTGGCCATGAAGGAACACTTTGGCATGTGCAACCAATGTCTGGTCAAGCACGACCTCTTTGTGACCGCGCAACAGCAATGGGAGGACGCGGGGTACAGTTTGTTTTGGTGTGTGTGCACAAACCAACCCCCCAATCATGGCTTGGTAGGTGCGCACTTGTCGTGCACTCGCAGGCCGTGTGCTCGACACCAAAGTGCGTCGAGCTGGCCACGGAGATGTACTCGCTGTGGAGCCAGATGATCATAGACAAGATGTGCCACGAATACAACCCCGGCAGCTGCGGCGAAGTCATGCCCATGGAGGAGGGCAAGGTCTACACGGACATGTACGAACTGTCCACGTCGATTTTGTTCTACCAGACCCTGCCCAACCTGTGCTCGGACCAGTGCGGTGCTTCCCTCCTGGCCTGGTATAGCGAATGGGAGCCGCTCATCGCAGAGTCAAAGTGCATCACCACCTCGGCGGGCTCCTCCTCGCCGTTTGTCCTCGCCACGAACTTTATGACCATCTCGGCGGACTGCTCTCAAGCCTCGGTATTGAAATTCTTTTTTTGGGGGGGGATTATTTCTTACGTGCTATTTTTTTTTTTTAAAAGTGCACCGAGGAGGTGGAAAGCTTGGCCTCGTCGCTGTACAAGGCCGGGGCAAAGTGCGCCATCGGCCTGCCCTTGCACCACAAGGACATCCTGTCCAAATCGCTCAACCCGCACAACTGCCACGCCAATGTTCAGTACGAGGACACGTCTTCCTTCTTTTTCCGCTTTGGCCCAGAGGTCGGTTACATCCTCATTATGGCCTGCATGTACGCTTTTTTTTTGTTTTTTTTTTTCAATGGCACAGGGATTAACTCTAATGTGTAGCTCGGTGGGCGCCCTCATCCTCTACTTTTTCTTTGAGCTCGCCTACAACCACTATATCCGCGAACTCCGTGGCCTCGACAAGATCCCCAACGCATTCTACTGGAAAAACTGCTGCCTCGTACGTCGGAAAGGCTTTTCTTGACCCAATCTAAAAAAGAACAATGCAGAAGCGAGGGAAGAACGCCGACGACAACGAGGTCCGCCAGCATCTCAACAGCCAGTTTGGCCTGGACGACGACGAGGACGACGAGGACATTGCCCTGTAGCTTTTCAATCCTTCAGTATTTTTTTTTTTTTTTTGTTATGTGGAAATGCAACGTAAAAAAGCGCACGGCCGGCCGTGCTTTAACAAAAACACAGAGTTGCGATTGTTTTTGTACTGTCACAGAACAAGCCTTACAAGGGGCTATTTCTTTGCTGTTGGCGTCGATGCAGTTGTTGATGCTGGTGCTGGGGCCGGATGGGCCAGCTCGACAGCCTTCGGGTCCTTGAAGAGCGTCTTGAGCGCTGCCTCGGGGTCCACCACAGGGAACTTTTTATGGACAAAGGTCTTGTACACGGTCGGGGGAAGGATGCCGGCCTACGCAAGGGGGGGGGGGGGAATTAGTGCGAGAGGCGCCTGAGAGCAAACGACGTACAAGGGACAGCAGCTTGGCCACTCGTTCCGAGGGCTGTGCACCGACAGAGAGCCAGTGCTTGATACGGTCCGGGTCAAAGCGGACCTGCTTTGTCCCGTCTACAGAGGAGTACGTACCATGCGGCAAACGGTCAGTCGACTGATCAAAAAAAGGAAGAGAGGTCAAAGTTTACGGATGTCTGCACGTGGCGAGTACGACCCCACGATCTCTGCCAGGCCCGTGTCGCGCTTCTTCCTCACGTCCACGGCGATGATGCGGTACGCCGGGCTGTGCGTCATTCCGCCGCGCGACAAGCGCAGCCTCACGACCATGGTCACGTCTGGCTCACGCACTGCACTAAAATGGACTCCCCCACTACCGCATTTGTCATAATGACGTCAACGGAGGAAAACGGAGGGCAGGCGGCCCGTCAAAACGGAGCCGTTGCGCTGGTCGTGGTGGGCGGCGTTGCGGCGGTCGTGGGCGCGGTGTACGCGATCGCGCTGCCGTTTGTGACGCCTGCGTTCCGTGGCAAGCTGGGCCTGCCCTTTGTGCCGGCGACGACGCGGCAAATCGACATGGTGTTGCAGCATTGCCGCCAACGTGGCGGGACGTTTGTGGACCTGGGATCGGGTACGTGGCTGTTGCCCTGATGATGCTGATGATGCCTCCGTCTTCGTTGGGCAGGAGATGGGAGGGTCGTTCTGGCCGCAGCCAAGGAGGGCATGACCGCGATCGGCTACGAGCTCAACCTGTGGCTGGTGCTGTGGTCACGGCTCCAGGCGAGACGGCTGGGCGTGCACAAGACGGCCAAGTTCTACCGGAGGGATCTGTGGAAGCTGGACATGAGCCAGCCGCAGTTCCACAACATGTGTGTTTTTGGTGTGTCGGAGATGATGCCCACGCTCGAGCGAAAGCTGAGTGCGCAGATGCGCGAGGACGCAATCCTCATCGCGTGCCGGTTCAAGCTGCCGACGTGGACGCCCGACGTCGAGATCGAGGACCCGCTCGGCAACAAGGGGCTCAACTCGGTGTGGGTGTACAAGCGGCAAGAGACAAAGTCATAAAAGAGTGCTTGTTTATAATAGTGTAAACGTCTATGCAGAGAGAGATGGAGACAAAAACAAGAGGGGAAAACAACGTGAGGGAAAGGTAGGGGGGAGCGTGTGGTGAGATGAACAAAGTGACCATTGTTTGCTTGTAAAACAAAAGTAGCTGAGAAGAAGAAAACAATAGGAACGGAGGATATTTTTTTTTTTTTGGTGAGGGGCGCTTTACGACGACGACGACCCGCTTACGAGCCCTTTGATCTTGGTGCCAGTGAATTGGACGCCATCACGGAGGAGGCCGGGGAGATCCTGTGCATACAATATTAAGGGACGGTGCACTGCAAGACAACATACTGTCGTCCAGAACTCCTTGTTGGGGATCATCTCGATGCCACGGGCCTCGTACTTTTGGTACATGATGGCAGCACCAATGATAAAGTACTACAGTGGGGGGGAATGTTGTTAAAAAAACAAGGGTGGGTTACCATGAGAAATGAACACACCAAGGCAAAGCCGACAAAGAAGATGATGAGGAAGACGTCGCCGCCCGACAGACCGCCGCTGCTCGTGCCGTCATCGCTGCCGGGTGTCCCATCAGTGGGAACTGGAACACCGCCAGGGCACGCATACATCGTCGACCAGGCAAAGTACATGGAGCCACCGCCTTCCTTGCTGTAAACGGGCGCACCGGCAGCGGTGCCACAGGTGAAATCAATGAAGACGGTGTAGATACTTCCTGTTTTGTGGTGTTGCCAAGGTCAGAGGGCCAAGTACAAGAGGGTAATTTACCTGTGGCCTTGGTAAAGGTCATCGAAAAGACAGCTGAAGGGTTGTTGGTGGAGCCACCAGCAGCCAGCGTGCTCGGGTACATGCCCATGGGCGACCCCGTGCCAGTCGCAGACTTTTCGCACACGGCAATGGTGGACCCGCCGGTGCCGCAGACGATGACCGTTCCGCACATGCCTGGTGTGGCTCCGTCAATAAAACAACACCGCCCCATCCCGTTTGAACAACAGCAGCACGGAACGTACCAATGTGCTCGGTGTAGGTGGGGTACACCTCGTTGGGCGTCTGATAAAAAAAAAAAGAAAGGGAGGGATTTACAGATAAAATAGGGGCCCGTCGTATCGTACGCTGTATTCGCCCGCGAGTGGTCCAAGGTCGAACGTGTCCGCTCCTACGGTGATCGTGCAGCCCTGGGCGTCTGCGCCACTGAAGCTCATGGCCAGCACCACGAGGGCCACCGCCGCAGCAACGAACGGCCTTGACATACTGTGTGAAAAACTGGAAAAAGGTCACGCGGGCTTTTCTTTTTTAGCGACGAAAAAAAAATCGTTTTGAAAATGAGTGCCAGTAGGATAATAAAAATAAGAGGAGCAGCAGCCGTACTGCGGTCCGATGGCTTCGCGCCGATGCGCAATAGGTATTTATTAAAAAAAAAAAAAAATCTAAACCTTTCGGGCAAAAAAAAAAAGCTCTCCGACCGGGAATTGAACCCGGGTCTACCGCGTGACAGGCGGTGATACTCACCACTGTACTATCGAAGATGAGATGCTCATGCGGCTCGAGCCAGTGTCCCTTGAAACGTTTTGTGCAACGTCTATTTTTGTTGCCTGAGATTAGATTAATGACGCCTTTTCCTTTTTTTTCCCTTCTTTTTTCCTTCTTTTTTCCTTCGAGGTCGAGGTGATCTTACGTGGACTTGCCAGAGCAAGGGAACTCACGCCTGCACCATTACTAGGAGCCATGTCAAACGGAGGAGGAGCCGCCACGGCCGCCGCCAAAGTTGGTCGCCACGGTTTTGCCACGAGCACTCTGGCGGGTAAGACTGGCCGCACCTCTGCGGGCAAGACCTTTGCCGTGCCCGAGACGCGCGACTTTCTCGAGAACCTGCAGTCGACGCGCCACAACGTGTTTGAGCAGGTCACGCTCGTGTTTATAGCCATCCAGGTATAGCACGTTTTGCCCCCCCCACCAGTCTTTTTTTCTGACGTGTCACCACACTCCAACCCAAGGTCCTGTTGTTTGCGTTCGGCGGGTTCAGCAAGTGGTACTTTGTGTGCGTGTTTGCGCTCTGGCGCCTGTCGTACAACGCGGGCATTGGGTTCCTGCTGCACACCCAGTCCAACGGCAACCACTTTGTCCAGACGGTGGCCCCGTTGCTCGCAAAGGACGCCAGCACCTATGCCTTCCTCCGCAGGCACCTGGCCCTCAAGATGGGCAGCGACTACAGCTTTGACGTACGATGAATCGACTGTCGCCCCCCATTGTACTTGTTATTAAAACTTCAAATTTGTCCAGGATGTTCCGGTAGAGTACAACTGCTGGCTCGTGTTCCGCGGCGTGGTCGACGTCATCCTCCTCAACGACTTTACGGCCTACATCCTCATGATCTTTGCCTTTACAGAGGTGCCCGCGAGCATCGCCGCGCTCGACGTGCTTGCCTACGCCGTCGGTATCCTCATGATTGTCTTCAACTGGTTCATCAAGCTGGACGCCCTTCGTGTCGTCAAGGACTATGCGTGGTACTGGGGCGACTTTTTCTTCCTGCTCGACGGCAGCCTCTCGTTTGACGGCGTGTTCAAGATCGCCCCTCATCCGATGTATTCCATTGGGTAACTACAAACCACAAGAGAGAATTCAGTGGAAACAAACTCCCATTGCGTAGCTACATCGGATACTATGGCCTCACGCTCATCTCGCGGTCCTACGTCGTGCTGTACGCCAGCCTCGGCGCCCACTTTTGCCAGTTTGTGTTCCTCGCCCTGGTCGAGAACCCGCACATTGACAAGGTCTACAACTCGATCGTCAAGGACTCGCTCATCGTGCGCAAGCGTCGTGAGGTTCTCTACGAAGGTGAGTGCTTCCTCATTTGCTGTTGTATTTTAATCGTTATCATTTAGGCCCATCTGCCTACTTTCGTCGCGACCTCATCGGCCTGTTTAAGAACTTTGACTCGTTCCGAGCCGCCGACCTGCTCACCATCTCGATCGCCGTCTACAGTGTCGTGATCTTTTGCATGGGTGCGCCCGTGTGGTTTCACGTCATGTATCCTTCATGGAAAAAAAAAAAAGAAAAAGACAAAACTATCTCCTAACATCAAAAAAAAATAAGGCACTGCATCTTTTGGCGCCTCGTCCACAGCTTTGGTCTCGGCTGGCTGCTCAAACAGCAGTCGGAGACCAAGTTTTTCACCGCCCACTTTATCAAGTTTGGCTCGTCGCTCAACGAGGCCTTTGCCAACTGGAAGAGCATCTACAACCTCTCGCTCACCATGACCCACGTCAGCTTTTTCTTCTGCGCCATGTCGTTCTACCACCTCCCCGAGAGCTGGCTGTCTGGCAGCGGCCTGCTCAAGCACACGCTCGCCATTGTATGTCGACGAGTATTATTTTTCTAACGTGGATGCAATCAGCTCCTGTTGGCACTGCACATTTGGGCAGCAACAGAGATCTACGAGGTCATCCAGGACTTTGGCTGGTTCTACGGCGATTTCTTCCTGCAGCGCCCCGCCGCACGCTCGCTCTCTTACTCGGGCATCTACCGGTAAGAAAGAAGAAAAGAAATTCTACGTAACTATTTACTTTTAATTTTCTTTCTTTCCTAGCTTTGTCAACAACCCCGAAAAGGTCCTCTGCCACGCCAGCTTCTGGGCTCTCGCGCTCCTCGGCGACCACTTCCTGCTCTACTTTCTCGCGCTGTTTTCGCAGTGCGCCACCTTTGCCTTTATCCACTATGTCGAGGTAGCCACCATCGCCAAGTATTCCATGCTAAAATCTTTTTTTTTTTCAATTTCAATTTCAAGCAACCGCACATGAAAAAAATCTATGGCGACGAGGTGCGCAAACGTGCCGGGTTCGAGGAGGGCATCATGGAGGCCGTCAAGCCGCCACCCCAGCTCCTCAACGGCGTCGAGCAGATCCGCCTGAGCGGGACCAAGTTTATGGAGAATACGACCAAGCCGATCGAGCAGCTGGTCGATCGCGCAAGGCCCAAGATGCGCGAGGTCGTGCACGACCTGTCCGAGTCTGCGCTCAATATCACCCGCCGGTCTGTGCCCCTCCCGTCCACCATCGATGTGTCCAAGTACTCTGTTGTCGTCGTGGCCAACACGGCGGCGGCCTTTGAGGTGAGCCAGCCCATCACCGTCAAGTTCACCGCGCCCGCCAGCCATCCCAAGCTGGACTGGATCGGCGTCTACCCGATCGACGGCCTCTCGGCCGCGGCAGCTGCCGTGCCCATCTCGGCCGTGCCCTCACAGGGACGGTGGCACTACCTCGGCACAGAGACAGCAGGCGAGATCGTGTTTAGTGGGAGCTTCCTGCCCGTCATCCCAGGCAAGTACGAGTTTAGGTTGCACTACTCCGACAACCACGGCATCCTCGCGCGCAGTGCGTCCTTTGCCCTCACCCGTAAGGACAAGCACACGCTGCTATTTTTTTTTAATTATTTTTTTTTTATTTTTTATTTATTTAATTATTTTCTACTGCCTGTACAGTTGGGTCAAACTTTCCTCGCGCCAACCCCGACGACCGCCTCACGATCCCGCAGCTCCAGGCGCAGCTGCTGTCGCTCTTCAACACGGTCTTTGACGACGTCAAATCGCAGTGCGAGATCGACGAGAACACGCCCTTTGCCGATCTGACGCTGCACGTCAGCAAGGACAACCGCAAATATCGTGCCCAGACCGTTGTCCAGTTCATCAAAACCGTCTACCAGGTCGAGTTTGCGCCCAAGATCCTCGAGAGCTACCCGAGTGTGGCCATGCTCGCGTGCAAGCTGCACGAGGCCCGTATCCTGCTGGGCGCAGACCCAGGATCGTCTAGCGAGGACGAGGAGGAGTACCTGGCCTACTACCGCAAGCACCGAAACGCATCCAATCGCACAAATAGCTTCAACGGCGACAGCGGCAACGGCAGCAGCAGCAGCAGCAGCAGCAACCACTCAAAGTCCGACTGATGGCAACCACGATATCTGAATGGAAATCTTCTGAGAGAGAGAGACAAAAAAAAAAGTTGTGGGCAAACAGAAAACTAATAAAAAAATTTTTATTTTCAAGCCACGGGTGTCACACTGGACAATGTGGTTGTCGTCGTCTTTTTTCCGAAAATCGCTGCTCAGGGTGGAAAAAAGGGGACGTGGACGCGCGCCAGTGGGCCTGTTTCCGCTTTGTGTCAGCCCGTGACCTCTGCTGCTGCTATTGCGTCCATTGTGCTGGGTTTGATGAAGACAGCGGTGCCTTTATACGCACAATTTTAATCCGCCTTTCCCCTTTCCATGGGCTTCTTTCCCCAATCCCCCCCTCTTCAAAGCTAACGCCGTTCAACCCACCAAAGGACCAAGGCATTCCAGAGAAGAAAATGATGCAACCCCAGATCATCATCCTGCGCGAGGGCACGGACCAGTCGCAGGGCAAGGGCCAGCTCATCTCAAACATCAACGCGTGCCAGGCCGTGACCGACACGGTGCGCTCGACGCTGGGCCCGCGCGGCATGGACAAGCTCATGGTGGACTCCAAGGGTACTCTACTCCTTTTTGAGTCTTGTGGAGGAATAATTAAGCTCGACCAAATAGGCACCGTGACCATCTCCAACGACGGCGCCACGATCATGAAGCTGCTCGAGGTCGTGCACCCGGCCGCCAAGACGCTCGTGGACATTGCCCGTGCCCAGGATGCCGAGGTGGGTGACGGCACGACCAGCGTCGTTGTCTTTGCCGGCGAGCTCCTGCGCGAGATCAAGCCCTTCATCGAGGACAACGTGTCGCCCCAGGTCATCATCAAGGGCCTGCGTGCGGCCGCCGAGCTGGCCGTCAAGCGTGTCAAGGAAGTCGCCGTGCCCATTGCACGTGGAAGCAACGACGAGTTCCGCGAGACGCTGGAAAAGCTGGCCGCGACGGCCATGAACTCGAAGCTCATCTCCAACCACCAGTAATTCGCCCAATTATCAGTTCTCAACCTGAATGCTCTCCTTCGCTCGCTAATAACTAGGGACTTTTTCAAGAAGCTCGTTGTCAGCTCGGTGCTCATGCTCGATGACGACCTCAACGAGAAGCTCATCGGCATGAAGAAGGTCAACGGCGGCTCGATGGAGGAGACCCAGCTTGTCGAGGGTGTCGCCTTCAAGAAGACGTTCTCGTACGCAGGTTTTGAGCAGCAGCCCAAGCGCTTTGAGAACCCCAAGATCATCTGCCTCAACATTGAGCTCGAGCTCAAGTCGGAGCGTGACAATGCCGAAGTCCGGTACACATCCATTACGGGGAAAATTGAGAATAAACCAACTAAATTTCAATCCTTTGGCAGTGTTGAAAAGGTCGAAGACTACCAGGCAATCGTCGATGCCGAGTGGAAGATCATCTATGAAAAGCTCGAGAAGATTGTCGCCACCGGCGCCAAGGTCGTTCTCTCCAAGGTAACGAATTTAAATAAGTAAATAATTTTTTTGACCATCTAAAAAAAACCTACCCGTTTTTTTAGCTTGCCATTGGTGACCTCGCCACCCAGTACTTTGCCGACCGCGATATCTTCTGCGCCGGCCGTGTCACGGAGGACGACCTCCAGCGAACGGTCAAGGCCGTCGGCGGCACTGTCCAGACCTCGGTCAACGGCCTCAAGCCCGAGTACCTGGGCACTTGCAAGCTCTTTGAGGAGCGTCAGATCGGTGGCGAGCGGTACGCCAATGTCATTTTGTTGTACTAATCATTACTTGTGGCAATAGATTCAACCTGTTTTCGGGCTGCGTCAAGGCCAAGACGTGCACGTTCATCCTCCGTGGTGGTGCTGAACAGTTCATCGAGGAGGTCGAGCGATCCCTCCACGACTCGATCATGATTGTCCGACGAGCACTCAAGAACCAGAGCGTCGTTGCCGGCGGTGGTGCTACCGAGATGGACGTTTCCAAGTAACAAGACAAACATGATTTTTCGAATAGCATTGAAAAAAGAAATGCATACTAGGGTCCTCCGCGAGCACGCCAAGACCATCTCGGGCAAGCAGCAGCTCATCGTCGCTGCCTACGCCAAGGCCCTTGAAATCATCCCCCGCCAGCTCTGCGACAATGCCGGTTTTGACTCTACTGACATCCTCAACAAGCTCCGACAAAAGCACGCCTCCAACTGTACGTTGCCCTTTAATAAGGAGCCCTTGTAGTAACAGGAAAAATTTTGTAGCGGGACTGTGGTGGGGTGTCGACATCAAGAACGAGACCATTGCCAACAACTATGACCAGTTCATCTGGGAGCCCGCGCTCGTCAAGATCAACTACCTCCAGTCGTCCACCGAGGCCGCATGCCTCATCCTCTCGGTCGACGAGACCATCCGTAACCCCGCAAGCAAGCAGCAGGACGGCCCCGCCCCTGGCCCAGGCGGACGTGGACGCGCACCCCTTCGCTAAACATTGAGTGATGGTGAAATTTTAAATAAGAAAGGAAGGAAAGAAAAAAAAAAAGACCCAACAAATCTTGTTCTATAAACGCAACTCAAATCAAAAAAATTGTTTGAACGACAGGTGTACCTGACACTTAGGAAAGACGGGGAAAAAACAGAAAAGAAATGAACGAGGGGGTGGGGAAGATGGATGTGCACATGTTTTTGTGGGGGAAAACACTGATGATGGGGCTCTAAGTAGGTTAAAAGGAAGGAGAGAAAAATAAGAACCTAGAAAAAAAATCGTTTTGAGGGAGAGGGCTTTGGTCCTCTGCCTCGAAAATTATTTTTTTTTTAATGACAAGGGGATTTTTTTATACTTGATATGAAGGAAGAAAACAAGAAAGAAACGTCAGTAGCACGCTGAGAAATGATATGATACGAGAAAGCGAGCAAAGGCGGTCCTCGCATTTCTTTAGAAGGGCTTCTTCTGGGTGAGGATCTTGGCAATGTCTACACAAATAAACAGGTTCATATCTCGACCAAGCCGCAAAAAAAAAAAATAAAAAATATAGATCTATGTATACCATCGTATTTGATGGACGACGCGGATGTGATGCCGAGCTTTTCTAGGACCTCCTTGAGCTCTGCGTCTGAGAGGGGCTCGCCAGGTGTCGTTTGGAGGATCGACTTGAACTCCTTGAGGGTGATGAGGCCAGAGTCTTCGTGGTCATACACCCACAGTGCGTCCTGTGCCTCGTCCTCTGTCAGGGGCTCACGCTTGCCGGCCGTGTTCTTGATGATCTGCACAAACTCTTCAAAGGTGAACTCGGGCTTGCCTATCGTTGCACAAAAGTGGGTTGGGGGGGAATTAGGTTTACGGTCGCCGTACTCTTGTACCATAGTGGTTGATAATGTTCTTAAAGTCCTTTTCTGTCAGCGTGAAGCCGAACGCACGCAGCATGGGTGGCAGCTCAGACACGGGGATTGTGTCGTTGCCCTCGCTAATCGCGCCAAAGGCGTCCTTGTAGTCTGTGTCGGTGTTTTATTATTGTGTGAGTTGGCTTCGTTTGCCCCCATGCGCGCAGAGCAATCAACATACCTTGGAGCTTGCTATCGCTGAATGACTGTGGTGGTGGCGGCGGCGGTGGAAAGAAACAAGGGGCACAAAAAAAAGTTAGATTGAAACACACATGGACCCCAAACAACGAGAGATCCAGCCAAAAGCAAAGGAGATAACGTGCACCACGACTCACTCGCAACTCCCCATCCCTCCCCATTTCCACTTGCCCTGCCCCTCGTTGAAGAAAATAAATTGCCGTCGGTAAAATAGGGGAGCGTGCCAGCCAGCAACGACACAACACCGTGAAAAAGAACGACAACCGGCAAGAACGCAGCATGCCGAGAAAAACGACCCCTCCATCTCTCTCCCTTTCCGTTGTCCCTCCCCCCGTCGTTGCACCCGTGTCGTTTACCATTGTTTGCGAAAGAAGGGGCCTGTTGTCTTCGAAGGAAAGTGCGTACGACCTATGGGTATCACACTTGTATTATGTCGGACGGCGGCAATGCGGCGGTTTGGCGTGGTCCGTGGGGCGCCCGATGTTGTGCGCAGGGTGATGCTGGAGGACGGTTGGATCGTCACAAGGGGGGTGCGATCGACTGAGACTGCGCAGGACGAGGAGAGCGAGGTGCAGGACGAGGTTTGTGGGCCTGGAGAGGGTGATGTGGTCATCTGCTGGGAGATTGGGCGGCCGGAGGACATCTACGAACGGCCAGCAACGTGGAGGGTCAACCGCATTCCGGCCATGAAGACGCTGGGGGCAAAAGATCGGCTGCAAAGGTACTTTGCCGCGAGGGAGGACCGCGATCAGCTCGATTTTGTCCCTAGGACGTTTCTACTGCCTGAGCAACTGGACGAGCTCAAGCAGTTTGCAGCGGCCAGCAGGACTAGCTTGTTTATCTGTAAACCGTCCAATTTGTGTGCTGGAAAGGTAAGACACAAGTCACTAAATTATTTATTCACTTCTGCCTTCAAAGGAAATAACGATCGTGCATGCCGACAGCGTGGAGGCGGATCTGGCTCGTCGCGAGCAGTCGCCGTTGAGGAAAACCTATCAGTGTGTTTGCCAGGTAATAATAAATTTTTATTCGAATTTGTTTTAAAAAAATTTATTTTTTTTAGCAATATATAAACCGTCCACATTTGATCGGGGGAACCAAGTACGACCTGAGGCTGTACGTGCTGGTGGTGTGGGCGTCCGACACGTTCCACACGTGGTTGTACGAGGAAGGGATCGTGCGCTTCTGCACGCGCCGGTATTCGGACGACGTCGAGGACCGCTACTCGCAGTTGACCAACACGGCAATCAACAAGAGTCGCGCGGACGGGTACGCACCCGACACCGTGGAGGCGTTCGACGGCGTGAGGTATGCCCTGGGCGAAGGGGATCCGCCAAAGTGGTCCATCAAGTCATTGAGCAACCACGTTGGCGACGTCAAATGGCCCGCTGTGTGGCTCGCGATCCAGCGGCTCATCTCCAAAACGGTCCAGCCCCTTCATCGGATCGAGAGCGAGCGCCCTGGACGTGCCGAGTCGAGCGTGAAAACGTTTGAGCTCTTTGGCTTTGGTAAGCAAAAAATCATTTCAGCAGTTGTTGTTGTTTTACCCAACTAATTTTTTTTTTGGTCTTGTGTCCTGTGGCGGTAGATGTCCTCCTCGATGCCGACCTCCACCCGTGGCTGCTCGAGGTGAACAACAACCCATCCTTGGCACTCGAGTCTCCCAGCGACATCCCGCTCAAAAAGGGACTGATCCGCAGTGTTTTCGCTGTTGTCCTGGATCAGCCGGCCCAATTGTTTAGCTACGTTGCTGCGTAATTCTTGATGCTTGTTGAAATAAAAGCGCGGCTTCGGGTTTTGGGGTCTTTTCGTTACTTTCTTAACTAAGTTTATTATGGCCGCAGCGAGGCGCAGGTTAATTACATGTATTGTCAAGTGCCGCCTCGAAAAGGCTTGCGCCCGTGTTTTTTGTGTTTGTTTCAAAAAAAAAAAAAAAAAAAACGAATGACGCAAGGCGGAGGCAAGCGCAAAAAGTCCGACTGAAAAGAAAATTTCCGGCGACTGGCCTGTCACTGACCTTGCTCCCTGACCCGTTTGTGTGCCTGTACAGAGTTCCACCACAAGGCAACCATGAGCTTGTTTGGCAGTGCCCCAGACCCAAAGAGTAAAAGCTTAACGGAATCGAGGAGTACAACTGACGACGCCGGCGGGCACAAACGCAAAACACGTGTAGAACAACTAAAGGAGACCAAGCGCGACCTGGGTAAGCTGCAGCGTGACCTGGACCGCGACCGTGCTGCGCTGGAGCGGGAGGAGGTCAAGCTGGTGGCCGACATTAAGCGGCACGCCAAAGCGGTACGTTTCTGACGGGTCGAGGGCGGGTAACATCCCACCTCTCGCTCAATGACGTACCAGGGCAATGCCGCCGCGGCCAAGCAGCTGGCCAAGCAGCTCGTGCATCTGCGCGCGCAAAAGGATAAGAACGTCAAGGTCAAGTCGCAGGTGGCCGCGGTGGGCTACCAGACGACCGCGGTGCAGTCCAACATAACAATGGCCAACGCAATGAAGGGCACGACCAAGGCCATGACGACCATGGGCAAGCAGATGAACCCGCAGGCGATCCAGCAAAACATGCAGCAGTTTGCACAGGAGAGCATGAAGCTGGACATGGCCGAGGACATGAGTAACAAGTCGCTGAATGTTTGTTTTTTCTCATCACCGTCGCCGGGTGAACACAGTGAACGACACAATCGACAGCGTCATGGACGACGAGGAGGACGAGGAGGAGTCGGACAACATCATGAACCAGGTGCTGGACGAGATTGGCATCAACATGGGCGCCGCTGTGAGTCAATTACCACAAAAATAAAAGATAAACAAGCTATTCCCACACACGACAGATGCCGTCTGCGCCAAGCAGAGCCCCAGGGTCAAGAGCGAGCGCATCAAGCTCGGCCGTCCAGGAGGACGAGGACGACGAGGATGCCAAGCTTCTTGCGCGATTTGCCAAACTCAAATAATTAATAAAATATATTAAAAAAAAAGAGAAATATCATGATGATCATTATCAATAACATTCAATAGCTTTTGTCTCTTGCGTTCACGTTGTGCCGAAACTTGAAACCAGCGGGAACCAGGATCACTTGCGCCTTGATGGGGACGGGCACATCACTCGACCAAAATGGTGCTTGTCACGTGGCCAGTTTCGCGCGTCCTGCTCTCGTGTCCCTTCTTCTGCATTGCTCTCGTGTCCCTTCTCCTGCATTGCTCTCGTGTCCCTTCTCCTGCTATAATTACGAATTCTTTCTTTCTTTCTTTCTTTCTTTCTTTCGGCTTCATTGGTCGACTCTAAGATTAAGATTTGGCGAGGTCACTAACCGCTCTCCCAGCCGCGAAATGGCAGAGGCTCGTAGCGCGGTGTCGTACCGTGTGCTGCAGCCCAAGCTGTCCTTTGTGGTGTCGGACGAGGAGATTGTGCTGCGCATTAGCACGGTACGACCTTGTGCACATTGTTGCATTCATGGTTTGTTAATATGGACAGAACGCCATCCCGTCCTTCCTCACCTCGGTTCGTGCGAGCATTGACCGCCGCATTGTGCGCATTCGCAACGCCGTCTACAATGCCTTCTATCCCGTCCCGCCGTACCAGTGGGTAACGAAAAAAAAGAAGAAAAAAAAGAGGACCTTTTCTATGGCACAAATTAATCTGGTGATTGCTTGCACCGCAGGCTCTGTACTTTGCCGCCCCTGCCGCGATCATGCTCAACGAGCAGCCGCACTTCCAGCAGGTCTCGCAGCTGCTGTGGAAGGTTGACAAGTTTATCCCCCACTTCCCCTGGTGCGTTGTCTCTCCTTGTCCATTTTGGTTTATCCTCACATTGAAAAAAAAAATATAAAAGGCTCCACAAATTGGGCCGTGTCGGCATCGTTTCCTTTGGTGTTGGCACCGGCATCATCCTGGCTTCATCCTACGTCCGCCGCATCATGCTCAGCCTGCTCCTGTCGTACCAGGGCTGGCTCTACGACAACCCCAAGGAGGTAATCAAGTAATTATCGTGTCAACACTAATCCGCCGCATTCGTCGATGGCGACGACAGACCAACTGGGTCACTGTCGCCTGGGGCGCTGCCGTCAAGTTCGTCTCTGGCCAGTTGACGACCCTGATCAAGCAGCACCCCCTCCTCTACAGCAACCAGGCCTCGCTCCCCTCGCTCCCCGTCCCCGCCCTCGACCAAACCATCACCCGCTACCTCAGCTCTGTCAAGCCCATCCTGCCCGAGAAAGAGTACGAAGAGATCGCTACCCTCGCCGACAGCTTTAAGAAGACCGAAGGCCCCAAGTTCAACTGGTACCTCACGCTCAAGTCCTGGATCGCCCCCAACTATGTCGCCGACTGGTGGGAAAACTACGTCTACCTCCGCGGCCGCAGCTCTATCCTCATCAACTCAAACTACTACATCATGGACTCGAAGCAGCCCGTGCCCACCGACAAGCCCGTTGCCCGCGCAGCCTTTGTGATCTTTGAGATGCTCTCCTTTAAGGAGCTCGTCGAAACCGAAAAGGTAGCCGCAAAACAAGCACAATGCACCCTAACTAATTCTGCCGGTTAGCTTGCTCCCATGGTCATCCGCGGCACCGTCCCCCTTTGCATGAAGCAGTACGAGCGCATCTTCTCCACCAACCGCATCCCCGGCAAGGTACGGTGGAACTGGAAAGTCCCGTTTCCATATTGACATGTTTTTTTTTCTTTTTTCTTTTTTGGGATTTCCGAAGGAAACCGACAGCCTCAAGCATTTCACCGAGTCGCGCCACCTCGCTGTGCTCCGCAAGGGCCAGTGGTACGTTCTCGAGGTCATCCAGCTCGACGGCACCGTTCTCACCCCCGTTGAAATCGAAACGTAACTACGGACTCGAGTGTCGTCCTGTTAAAAACTGTGTCAATAAAAAACAGTCAGCTAAAGTGGATCGTCGCCGATGCGGACCGCAACCCGCCCGACTCAAAGGACCCCGAGTTCCAGATCGCCTCGCTCACCGCTGAGAACCGCACCGTCTGGGCCACCGCCCGCTCTGAATGCTTCTCCTTTGGCACCAACAAGACCTCGCTCAACATGATTGAATCGGCCATCTTTGTCCTCGTCCTCGAGCACGAGCAGCCCGAGAGTACGCGTTATTGCAACACGCAACACAACGAACTAACTGGCACTCAAAACTAGGTACCCTGGATGCGTACGCTCACTCGCTTTTCCACGGCAATGGCACAAACCGCTGGATCGACAAGTCGTTCAACGTCGTTGTCTTCCCCAACTCGCGCATCGGTATCCACGTCGAGCACTCGTGGGCCGACGCCCCCGTCGTCTCCCACATGGTCGAATGGTCTCTCTTTGTCGCCGAGGTCTCTGGCGAGCAACGGTACCTACCGATCCAACATGCTGTGCGCTAATGAAAGAACACGCACTTGTAGCTACAACTCGGAAGGCTACCTCATCCGTGATCCCGCCCACCCCCCTCGCCCGCGCCCCCCACCGGTGAGTTTTTTGCCTCTGTTATTTTTTATAGAGTGTGTGTCTCTTTATTATTTTTATTTGTACATAGATCAAGCTCCACTGGAAGCTCAGCGACACTGCCAAGCTCTACATCAGTGCGGCCATGACCAACGCACAGAAGCTCATCAACGACATAGATCTGCACCTGCACCACTTTGAGGTCTACGGCAAGGGCTTTGTCAAGAAGGCCAAGATCTCGCCCGACGCGTGGGTCCAGATGGCCCTCCAGGTCGCCTACATGAAGGAGTCTGGCACGTTTGCCCTCACCTACGAGTCGTCCATGACCCGCCTCTTCAAGCACGGCCGCACCGAGACCATCCGCCCCGTCACCATCGAGTCACGCAAGTTTGTCGAGGCCTTTTTCAACCCCGAGGTCACCAAGAGCGAAAAGATCAAGCTGCTCCGCAAGGCCGGCGACTTCCACCAGACCCTCTCTCGCGATGCCATGACCGGCAAGGGTAAAAAATCAAATCAAAAAAAAAAAAATCAAAAAAAAAAAAAGGTACTTTCTTTAAAG
>Ga0302227_10001472_pt1 | contig 17515 bp, 12 predicted proteins | sample II_Palsa_N1_1_FD_193525 | JGI IMG/M metagenome (GOLD analysis project Ga0302227, IMG submission 193525) | Peat permafrost microbial communities from Stordalen Mire near Abisko, Sweden - II_Palsa_N1_1 | ecosystem: Environmental > Terrestrial > Soil > Palsa > Peat permafrost | place: Sweden... | reverse complement strand
TATAGGCTATCGGGTACAGATGCATAATCTATCAAGGTTGCTACGGCTTACCTTGTTGTTTACCGATGAATTAAAAGAGGTTTTTGAACTTACTACCACCAAGGGGGCTCAACTATATCAATTGTTGCAAAACGCCTATTCACAGTCAAGATATAATAGCTCATTTGATCCTGATGGAGATTCGGTAACAATCTTATCAAAGAAAGTAACAAAATTCAATCAGGTCGCAGAAAGAATTTACAAGCAAAATATAGAAGATATTAAGTGTTGACAGCCTCAGCGGTATTGGCCGGCGGGCTTTTGCTCGCCTTGCCTTGCTTCTGAACCTGTTAATTGTTGAAATAGAAACTGCCAAGCACCCTAAGTAGCATGTCGGGCGATTGCGTAAGTCGTCCGGCCTTGCTGCTGAAAAGCCAACGAAATGCACACCCGTTGGAACCATGCGGCTACGGCAGGCGGCTTCATTGCACCTCGCGCTATCGCGCCGGGTTTATTGCGCCGTCAGCCTCGCTGCCTCTGGCAGGAGTGAAATTCGTTCCTCATAACACCCGTGCCTTTCCCTCCCCCGCACTCAAAATATAATCCCATTTCACCGCGTCCGGCAAAGTTACCGACCGGCGGGTGAAAGTAAAGGCTATACAAGCGAAGCATTTTAATTTGTTTTTAGCGGTGCTTCGGCCTTGACATTTCACCCGCCTTGCGCTTTTGGTGCCTAAGCGTTGAAAATGGGATGGTGTGTTCAAATGAATACTGCGGATCGAATAATATAAAATTGCTAAACCTGCTATATTTTAAAAAATATCTTAAACGCACACCCTTTATCTGATGCGCATTCCACCTCAATCTTACCACCTGAGGCGTTTACGATCTTCCGTATAAGGTACAACCCGATTCCGGAACCTTCTGTGGCCGTACTGATCCGTTTGTATTTTTTAAAGATATGGTCGATCTCGTCTTTGGCGATACCAATGCCATTATCGGTGATCGTCAACAGAATAAACTGATCCTTTTTTTCGGTTTTGATGCTGATTTCCGGTAAACGGTCGGGGGAACTGAACTTCAGCGCATTCGTAATGAGGTTAAGCATCACGCTTCTCAAATTCTTTTTGGCGAACCGGACCTCCTTTTTCCGGAAATCTATATGGAAAATGGCCTTGGAAATTTTGATCTTTTCCGACAGGAGTACTTTGATCTCTTCAAAAAGCGCAGGGAAGCTTTCCAGGTTATCATCCGCGGCTTCCGATTCAATATAACCGACGCTCGCCAGGTCGCTGATGATCGCTTTAAAATTGGTCACTGCCTTATTCATCATACCGGATAATTGCATAACCTCCGGATCCTGGGTATCCAGCTTATCATTGAGGATCTCCAGTAACATCTCAATATTTACAATGGGAGCTTTCAGGTCATGTGAGGCGCCGAAAACAAAATTATTCAGGTCGGCGTTGATTCTCAGCAGGCTTTTATTGCTGTGATCCAGGCTGCGGTTACTGATGTCCAGGCTTTTATTGCTGATGTCCAGTTCCTTTAGTAACTTTTTGAGTTCGCTGATATCATAAAAACTGATAATGGCGCCATCAGCCTTTTTGCTGTTTTTTTTCAGGTAAGGCATGGTCATTACCTGGTAGACCTTTCCATCAATTGCTTCTGCTTCGCGGGTGATAGGCTGCTCATCGAGAATGACTTTCTTTACGTCATCGATCAGCGTTTCGAATTTGATATTGGTGGTGATATTGCTGAGCGGCCGACCAATGTCACCCTCGCGGATATTAATGTGCTTAACTGCACCGGGGGAATATCTTTTCAGCAGCAGGTCACGGTCAACGAATAACTGTCCGTTGGTGTTGCTGCGGAAATAATTATTCAGGTCGTCATTGAGGTCAGTCAGTTCATCAATGGTCAACTGGTGATCCTTATTGACGGTTTGCAGCTCTTCGTTCACCGACTGTAGCTCTTCGTTCGTGCTTTGCATTTCCTCGTTGGCGGACTGCATTTCCTCGTTGGCTGACTGTAGTTCTTCGTTAAAAGACTGCATGTTCTCATTGGAGGAAGCGATACGTTCCTGCGCTACATCCACGGTATGCTTTAATTGGGCCACCTCCTGCTCAAGGCTGATGACGTGCTCCCGGGTCACTTCGTTGATATCTTCGATATGGATGACATTTTTCTCAGCGGCAGCGGTTTGATTTTCCGTAAACAGTACCAGCAGCAGTCTTTCTTCCGACCCGGCTAAATCAAACGGGCTGAGGACGATATTGATCAGCTTGTTTTTTACTTTACCCGTACCCTCCAGGCTAAGTCCTTCGAGCACGACCTTTTCGTTCAGCTTCAGCGCCTTGTGGGCAGCAGCTTTAAAACCTATGGCCATATGTTCAGGCAGCAGGTCGTTCAGATTATGGTTAAAATTGATGTTTTTTAAGTAAGCCTTGGTATTGCCGAACGATTGGACAACCGACAAATTTTCATCGGTACAAACACCGTTGAACGCGGACTCCTTTAATAAGGCAGAATTGACCTGATCGTCCAGTTCGGTTTTAGAAACCGGCACGACATGTTTTTTGCTTACTTCTATGGTCGTCGTTTTGAGTTCGCCGATACTGTGCGAGGAAAAGGCATCAAAACGGAAGGCACGACCGATCTTATTACTTTTCAGGATGTTCCATTTGCCGCTGATCTCCTTAAAACCCTCTTTAATGACCGAGGCGCTTTCGCTGGGTCCTAAAAAAAGGTAGCCTCCTTCTTTTAAGCCAAAATGCAGCATGGAAAATACCTTTTGCTGTAAGGCTACGTTCAGGTAGATCAGCAGGTTACGGCAACTGATCAGGTCGATATTACAATAAGGGGGATTTTTGGTCAGATCATGCTGCGCGAAGATCAGCATCTTGCGAATCTCATGTTTTACGTTATAATCCGTACCCTCTCTGGTGAAAAATTGCTGCAGTCTTTCTTTGGATACGGTTTTGATAATGCTCTCTGGGTAAATTCCTTTAGAGGCTGTATCCAGTGCAGCCTTACTAATATCCGAGGCGAATATCTTAACCTCAATGTTTTTAGGATGCTTATTTAAATGCTCTTTGATCAGTATAGCCATGGAATATGCTTCCTCTCCCGTAGCGCAGCCGGCTACCCACATCTTCAGCACCTCTGTATTGTTCTTTTTGACGATAGCCGGGATAACGGTTTCTTCAATGATCTTAAAGGCTTCCGGATCCCGAAAAAAGGAGGTCACACTGATCAGGAAATCGTTTGCAAGTAAAGCGATCTCCGCCGCATTTCCTTTAAGGAAGTGGTAATACTTATCGACTTTGTTAAGATTATGGCTTACCATCCGCCGTTTGATCCGGCGGATGATGGTCGGACGTTTATAGTCGGTAAAATCCAACGGCAGGTTACCTTTGATCAGTGTTAATATTTGCCCAAGCTCCTCCTCGCTGATCTGGTCGGCGGGCTGGTCTGTCAGTAATTCCAGGACTCCGTCCCTGACATAATCCTCAATGATCTGGGGCATTGCCTCCGGGGAAAGGATGCGGTCTGCGCAGTCTGTAGCAATAGCGGCTTCCGGCATACCTTTAAAGTTCGCGGTAACCGGGTCTTGCACCAGTACAATGCCGCCGGCCTGTTTGATGGCCTCGATCCCTTTGGAACCATCATTACCGGTACCGGATAAAATAATGCCGATGGCCTTGTTCCCGCGTTCCTTAGCCAGCGAGCTGAAAAAATAGTCGATGGTCATATGAGGACGGGGTTGGTCCTTTTTGTCGGAAAGGATCAATCGGCCTTTTTTTACAGCCATGAACTTAGAGCTTGGGATCAGGTAAACAGTATTGGCTTTAATATCCACGTTCTCAATGGCCTCGACCACTTGCAGTTTGCTGTGCTGGGCTAGGATCTGTACCATCTGGCTTTTAAAATCAGCCGAAAGGTGCTGGATCAGGATATAGGATACGGAGTCCAGCGGGGTGTAATCAAAAAAGGAGGATATGGCTTCCAAACCACCAGAGGACGCGCCAATGGCTATAACATATTGTTGATTGGCTATTTTTGTCATGGATGACGAGATTTAAAGTAGTCGATGAATGGTAAGAAGCGGTGAATGTAACTATTGTTTCATATTAACGTATTTATTTACAGTTATTTAAATAATTAACGAGCGGCGCATAAGACCGGATCCGGTGATATTGCCTTATTTATGCGTTATAGCGGTTTACCGGAAAGGGCCTTGACATTTCACCCGCCTTGCGCTTTTGGTGCCCAAGCGTTGAAAATGGGATAGTATGTGAAATAAAAGTAAATTACTATCCGTCATAATTAGTTTTAAAACTAAAAGTTGTCCCTATTCAACTACAACTACTATCTAATTAACAAGAACAATGTATCTAAATAGCCAATTATAACCTTGGCTAAATTTTTGATTATCAATAATATATATTCGAGACGAAATCTCTTCATCCAATCGCCTCTTAACTTTTAAGCAGATACTTGCCATGTTAGAGCCGATAAAACGAAAACTATCCGAACTTGAGTTGATTACAGCTATTCGTGAAAAAAAACGAGTTGGAGCAGAAGTTCTTTACGATGAACATGCTTTAACACTTTTAAAAGTGATCTATTGTTCGGTACGTGACCAACGTGCTTCTGAATCCATCCTTGAAGATGTTTTCCAAAGGATATGGCATAACATTGATGATTATGAGCCATTAAAAGGACGGTTAATCATTTGGATGGCAGGTATTGCCCGTTCTACCGCAAAGGCTTCCATGGCTTTAACTCCTACAACTATTTCCATTGACACGAATGTACAGCAAATACCGTCGATAGGAAAGGTTGCTGCGATTATACCATAGCTTTGTTATAAAGGCAATAAGAAACAACTTTATAGACAATATTCTAAATCCTAATTAATATACGGCTTAACTTCAATCCCTTCTCATTTACTATCCGATCCATGATTATTCAAACAGATACACCACAATATCACGACGTCGAACCCCAGCTTTTAAATAAATTCTTTCTCCGGCATTTAGACAGGATCTATTGCGCTAAATCTCATCTGGTAGAACGATTACAGGAGAGCAATATCAGCACCCGATTTAAAGATCTGCATCGTGCCGTAAATAAAACGTGTAAGGATGTAAATAGCCAGATTGCAAGAATGAATAGAATTTACGTACTGTTGGGCTCAAAAGCATCGATGCAATATTGTGATGGATTGGTTGCTATGGTTGAGGATGCTTTTTTGAGTATACATCAGCAACAAGATAGCGAATTCCTCCGGAATCTGAGTATTTTGGCATATCTCCATGAAATTGAAAGTGTAGAAATTGCTTCGTTTAATATACTATTGCTGGCAGCATCCCATCTGCCTGACAAGCAGGTCGCTCAATTAATAAAGGAAAACCTGGATGAAGCCAATGAAGACTGTGAGCTCGTTATGCTAATTACAAAAAAATACCTAAATCCGTAATCGATGTCCGGAATCAATAAAGTTATTTTAGTAGGACACATCGGTAAAGAACCGGATATCAGATACTTACCTGATCGTGTTGCTGTTTTAAGTTTTCCTTTGGCTACATCAGAAACATTAAATAAAAACGGCGAAAAAGTTGAATTAACGGAATGGCATAATATAGTGATGTGGCGAGGATTAGCGGAGAGCGGCGCTAAACTGCTACAAAAAGGGGCCTTAGTTTATATGGAAGGCAAAGCGCGAACACGGTCGTTCGTCGACAAAGCAGGTATCAAAAAGTATACGACCGAAATTGTTGTTGATCACTTCAGCCTGCTCGGGCGAAAAAGTGATTTCGCCAGTACAGATGAGGTTATTAATCCGACAATGATTAATTGACAAGAAAAAGGCAAATTTTTATGTCGTCGGTATTGGCTTGGACCTATTATTAGCGGACAGAGACATTTCATACTTGACGTGGATAAAATCGCAAAAATGTAAGCTAACTAAATAAATAAACTGATTTTACTAATTTAAAGAGAGGTTAATGGACGAAGAATTAAGATTACAGGTTGTAAAGCAATACACGCAACTAAATTTAAAATACGAAAAGGAATTGCAGGAGACCATAACGACCGCTGCTAAGGTGTGCAATACGCCCATTTCTTCCATAACCATCCTGGATAAGGATACACAATGGCTAAAGGTAAAACGGGGTTTAGATGTTGATCAAACGCCGCGTGAATTTTCCTTTTGTACACACACCATTAAAGGCAAGGGCTTATTGGTTATAAATGATACGCTCGAAGATGCCCGTTTTTCCCAAAACCCTTATGTAACCGGTGGGCCGAAGATCAGATTTTATGCTGGGTATCCGCTTATTACACATGAAGGCCACCGTTTAGGCGCTTTATGTATTATGGACAATAAACCCCATATGCTTACAGCTGGGCAAAAGTTGGTACTGAAGGTATTGGCGAAACAAGCCGTTGGGGTGATGGAGCTAAAATTGAGCATTGATTTGTTAGGTAAAAGTCTGAAAAGTTTAAAAGAATTAAGAAAAAGCACATCAAGTAACGGCATCAAATTAAGGGCGATGTTCGAAAGCCTTTCTGACTCTTATTTTTTATTGGGCAAAAACGGAGAGGTCATCGATTTCAACAAGGCGGCTTATGAATTTATTAAGGATAAGTATGGGATGGAATTGTCCTATGGGAGAATAATGACGGGATTTTTAACGCAGGCCTACCGGGAAATATTTATACACCATTATAAAAATGCATTAAATGGCGAGCGGGCACAATTGGAAAGGCTTGCGGATTATGGCCCTAAAGGCAGTATTTGGTGGGACTGCGTCTTTGAACCTGTCAAAAATGAACAGGGCGAAATTATCGGCGTCTCTTATGTATCGAGGAATATCAACGACAGAAAGTTTGACGAGGAAAAAATCAAAGAACAAAACCGTTTACTCACGAGAGTTGCGGAAATCCAGTCCCATGATTACCGGGGTCCTGTGGCATCCATCCTCGGTTTAATGAACCTGATCGAGGAGGACGATTACAATGCATCCAAAGAATATTTGGTCATGCTCCAGGGCGCAGTTAAAAAATTAGACGAAAAAATTAAGGAAGTAGTTATTGTAGCCAGTACGCAGGCGATCAAGATCGATTAATAAAATCGGTGACTCTTTATTTGAATAAACTTGTTTTATGCAAAAATTTAACCTTACTTTTAAACTCCACATCAATAAAGCTGTCAGAATATTTCTGATTTCTAACTTTTGCTAAAAACAACTTAATGTTGACGGCAGCTCCTCATCACATTATCGCCATTGGTGCCTCAGCCGGCGGCATGGAAGAGATCAACGCTTTTTTTGATCATACCCCTTTAGATGGCGTTTCTTATGTAATCATTCAGCATTTGTCCGCTGACTTTAAAAGCAGGATGGTTGAATTACTTGCCAGGCATAGTAAGCTAAAGGTAAAAGAGGCTGAAAATGAAATGGAAGTGAAAAGCAACCAGGTTTATTTGATCCCCAATGATAAGTATATGACTATCAGGGAGGGGAGGCTTTTACTGACCGACAAAGAAAAAGTAAAGGGCCCGCACCTGACGATCAATACCTTCTTTAATTCACTGGCGGAAGATACGGGCGAAAAAGCTATTGGAATTGTGCTTTCCGGTTTAGGATCTGATGGTACAGAAGGGATCAAGGCGATTAAAAAAGCCGGTGGATTAGTATTGGTCAGAAACCCCGAAACAACTGAATTTGGTAGCATGCCTTCCCACGCCATCGCGACAGGATTAGTCGATTTTGTTTTAGAACCAGAACTGATGCCGGATGCTATTGAGGATTACGTAAATCATGAAGCACTTTTAAAAGCGGACGATGAAAATGATGAAAGGACACTGATCGACATTATTAACCTCATCAAAGAGCGGTCCCCTCTTGATTTTACAGAATATAAACAAACCACCATACTGCGTAGAACTAAAAGAAGGGCCGAACAGAGTAACTATAAAAGATTGGTGGATTACCTTGATTTTTTGAAATCAAACCCGGAAGAACTGGATGTACTGACCAAAGATTTTCTGATCAGTGTTACAGCTTTTTTCAGGGATGAAAAAGCTTTTGATTTTATAAAGGAAAGTGTGTTGCCGGACATCATCGCTAAGCTTGTTCCCGGTGAAGAACTGAAAATGTGGGTCACCGGATGTGCTACCGGGGAAGAGGTTTATTCCTTAGCTATATTGATAGCAGAACAACTCAAAGGAAATCAGCAAAACATAATCGTAAAGATTTTTGCAACAGATATCGATAATGCGGCATTATTATATGCGGGGAAGGCTGTATATAATACCAGTGTTACAAAAAGTATTAGTCCTGCAAGAATTGAACAGTTTTTTTTAAAGGAAGGAGATAGTTACCGGGTAAAACCTGAAATACGCAAAATGGTGATTTTTGCCCAGCATGACCTGGTAAAAAATCCGCCCTATTGTAACATGCACTTTATCAGCTGCCGTAACCTGCTGATCTACATGACGCCCGTTTTACAAAAAAAGATCTTTGCGATGCTGCTTTTCGGTCTTAAAATGGATGGCTATCTATTTTTAGGATCGAGCGAGAACCCCCTATCCATTATCAATAGCCTGGAGATCGTCAGTAAAAAGTGGAAGATCTATAAAAATATTAAACAAAAGCGCGCTATAACTTTTGATGCATTCTCCATGCCCGAATTGCAGAATGTCCAACACGCGGCTTCGCTTTCTTCAACAGGAGAAATACTTAAAAATGCGACACTTGGTATGGCAGATCATATGCTTTCAAGCCTGGCGGAAGAAACAGAACACCTCTCTGTTTGTATTGATGAACAGCACAACGTGTTAAAATCTTATGGAGATCCGCGGAAATTTCTTCTTCAAAAATATTTCACCTCAAACCTTATAGAACTTTTGCCCAAGCCACTGGCCGTAGCGTTCAACACGTTAAGCAACAAGGCATTAAAAACAAAAAACAAAGAGAGCGTCAGCGGAATAAGAATTAAACATAACGGCCTTATTATCAAGGTGGGTTTGTCTGTCATCCCTTTGCCTGCAAAGAATGGTGAGCCGAGGTTATTGATGGTGACATTTAGTGAAAACAAATCAATTGTGCCTATCCAAACTTCTGATGATACGGTATTTGATGAAAAAATGTTTCTAGATCAATATACCATGAATCTGGAAGACGAATTAAAGGAGTTGAAAGACAAGCTATATTTGTCACATGAAAAGCTTGACGCTTCGAATGAAAATATGCAGTCCTTTAACGAGGAAATGATTTCCGCGAATGAGGAGATGCAAAGTACCAACGAAGAAATGCAATCGGTGAATGAAGAGTTACATACGATCAATGCAGATTACCAGCTAAAAAATAAAGAACTGGTCGAAATCAATGACGATCTGAATAATTATTTCAGAAGTAATATTAATGGCCAGTTGTTTATTAACAATCATTTAGAGTTGATGAAATTCTCACCTGGAACGGTGAAGCAGATCAATTTGCTGGAAACGGATATTGGAAGGCCCCTCAGCAATATTTCCACCAATATCAAATTTGAAACGATCATTGATGATATCAAAAGGGTTTTAGCAGACGGCACTATTGTAAGCAAAGAAATAGAGACCAATAATGGCAGCTGGTACCAAATGATGATCATGCCCTATGTGCAACAATCCAATCATAAGGCAAATGGTGCCATCGTTACTTTTAATGACATTACCGTATTAAAAACGACTCAACAGGAGTTAAATGTGAGCAATATGATCCTGGGTATGGCGATCGACTCCACCGACATGGGTACCTGGTCTATTGACGTTCATACACTCGAATTTGTACCATCCAAACAACTTAAAATACTATTTGGCTATTACCCGGAGGAAGCAATGTCTTACGAGGCAGCTATCGCACAAATAGTTCCGGAATATCGATCTTTAGTGACCAATGCCGTGAAGGCTGCCATTGATGAAGGTTCAAAATACGACGTGGAATATCCGCTGCATGGATTGCATGATGGAAAGTTACGATGGGTAAGAGGAATAGGCAGCATCGCCTTTGATAGAGATGATAAACCCAGATATTTTACAGGGCTTCTCTTGGATATTACGGTACACAAATTGGATGAACTCCGCAAAAATGATTTTATTGCAATGGTCAGCCATGAACTGCGGACACCGCTGACTTCCATGCAGGGCTATATACAACTTTTAACATCAAGGGCGAAGAAAGCGGAGGATCATTTTGCAGTTGGTAAATTGGATAAAGCACAAAACCAGGTCAAAAAAATGGCCGCTATGATTAATGGTTTCTTAAATGCCTCCAGTTTTGAAGCAGGTAAAATTTATTTAAATGAAGAGACATTTGTGATGAATCTCCTGATCGAGGAAATCCTGGAAGACACCAACCTGTTAAATAACAACCATCATTTACTGCTATCCCCTGGCTCTTCGCTGTCTGTTTATGCTGACCGCGATAAGGTCGGGCAGGTGATCCAAAACTTTCTGAGTAACGCTATTAAATATTCGCCCAAGGGCGGTAAGATTGAACTATCCTGCCAGGAAATTAATGGTATGCTACAAATAGGTGTACATGATGAAGGCCTCGGGATTAAATTACAGGACCAGGCCAAACTATTTGACCGTTATTTTCGCATAGAAAGTGAAGATACCTCAAAAATAGCGGGCTTTGGATTGGGTCTATACCTGTCCGCGGAAATCATCCAGCGGCATAATGGCAAGGTTTGGGTAGAGAGCGAAGTAGATAAAGGATCAACTTTCTATTTTAACCTGCCCTTACCGGAAATAAATAATCTAGTTATAAATGACTAATAATTAATTATTTGCAAAATTCAGAATGCTGGCACCATTATAGCACTATCATCAATAACCTGATTATTTCTAAATGATGATGAACAAAAAGATACTGGTCCTGGACGATGATAATGATATTTTGGAAATTCTTTCTATACTTTTATTAGAGAGCGGTTATGAGGTAAAAACCCTCAATTGCGGCGAAACCGTTTTTGAAGAGATAAAAGATTATCGTCCAGATTTAATATTAATGGATGTAATGCTCGCCGGAATGGATGGGCGTTCTATCTGTAAAAATATCAAAGAAAATCATCTGACCTCTTTTTTGCCTGTTATTCTGATTTCCGGGACACATGACCTTTCCCAATCCCTTCATCTTCCTGGTGCCCCAAACGATTTTGTTGCAAAACCATTTGACCTTGATTATCTTTTAAATAAGATTAAATTTCAACTAACAGCAGCTTGACTTCAAAGATCCGATAACGTCATCTTATTATTTTATTGACGATTTCAGTCCATTTGCGGAAAATTATATCAACGTTTTAAAAGTCGTATTTCACCTGCTTCATATGGACCACATTTTTGGAGTATCACGATAATGACTTATTAATTCGATAGTTTCCTCAACTTGATCACAGGTTAATTCTTTTCCTCCGTCTGCGGTATATGTAAAAAGTTTCCCTGGTTGCTCAAAAGTAATATACCCCATGTAATCATCATCATTTTTTCTCTCTGTATGAAGGGTGCTTTCTTTACGCAAAAATTCGTCTTTTTGTCCTGTTGGATTCTTAAAAATGCTATAGGTATATGTCAAGATTGTATGGCCATTTTGATGGGCTTGGCTATCAGGAATGATCATAATCTGAAAATTTCCACCTAAAGTGAAATATATGGGCTTCATAGAATTACCTTTTAAATAGATACGTTGCCAATAAAAAAATGTTTGACTTAGTGGTTATATCTAATAAAAAAGGGAATAATAATACGAATTTGTCAGCTCTTTCTATTAATTTCTAATAGTCTTGAAGTATAAGATAAAGTTTTGAATTGTATTTAATTTTCTACGATATTATCTTTGTTTTCAGCTAATTAAAATTATAGATGTTATGAGCGAACCCCCCAATATTTTTAAACATTAAATAGACTTATTAGAAATATCTAACTACCGACATCTTTTGCTCTTCAAGCAAAATATTAGAGCAGAAACAAGTGTAATCAGAATAAACCATGAGCGCAAATTATTATGTAAAACCAATCAGAATTATTGTTGTATATCTTGAAATAGATCGTTAAATTTGTGTCAATCACTGTTAAAGAGTGTGTGAGTAAAACAGTGAGTAGTTCTAAAAAGTCTCCATCAAGTTATTGATATATAGTTATTTGCGGAAAGGATTAATCGTCCTGCCATCCCGACGATACCGAACAAAGCCTGTAGATCAACGATTTACAGGCTTTTGTTTTTTAGATGGGCCGATAAATCATTGTTTTACCGTGATTTTCTAATTCTAATCCTGCCAACAAGGGGGTCATTTTATAAAAAAAGCAAGCACTTCAAATTCATTCTTACTAAACAAAAGTCCGTTTTGGATAAATCGCCATACTGGTAGCGATATACTTTTGCTAAAAATATTTAAAATGAAAGCAATTGTATTGAATGAAGCAGGAGGTGTAGACAAACTGACTTACCAGGATATTGAAAAACCTGTGTTAAAAAGTGGTGAGATTCTGGTAAAAACTAAAAACATCGGAATGAATCCGATGGACGTTCACATCCGCGGGAATGAACAAATCCTTACGCGTTTTTTGGGAAGTGAAAGGCCTGCCATTCTCGGTTGGGATATTTCCGGAGAGGTAGTTGAAAAAGCGGATGATGTAACTGATTTTGAAATTGGCGACGCTGTTTTTGGTTTAACTAAGGGCAAAGGCTATGCGGAATACGTGGCGGTAAAAACCCGCATCATGGCCCATAAGCCGGAAAACATCAGTTACGAGGAAGCTGCCGCTGTACCAGTTGTCGGCATAACGGCCTGGGAGGCTTTGATCAAAGTCGGAAACGTAAAAAAAGGCGACAAGGTTTTAATCCATGCAGGATCGGGTGGAGTGGGATATATGGCTATACAACTCGCTAAATACCTTGGCGCTACAGTAATTGCCACGTCGTCCGGTAAAAATCGCGATTTCGTGTTATCGTTAGGTGCTGATCGACACATTGATTATACGATCGAAAAATTTTACGAAGTGGTTAAGGATGTGGATTTTGTTCTTGATCCTATCGGAGGAGAAACCCGCTTGAAATCCATTGATGTGGTGAAGAAGAATGGCACCATTGTATCTATAATACCACCACAATTTGAGGAGGCTCAGGAAAAAGCGCGTGAAAAAGGCGTAAATTTGATTCTCCTGCTTGGGCAGGGAAATAAGGAGGAAATGGAATCCCTGGCCGGGCTATTACGGGAAGGTGTTCTCAAAGTGCATATTTCCGCCGTTTATCCATTTTCCCAAATGGCCGATGCGCATTTACAAATAGAAAGCAAACGAACCGTAGGAAAAATAGTTATTGAACTTTGATGTGAAACAATTTAGCGTAAAAATGCAGCAGCCATACAGATTCGAAACCATCAGCCAGTTTCACCAATTCAGAAACCAGCCCCCACCGTATCATCCATTGATCAGTGTTATCGATGTTTCTGTTGCCAAACAGTTGAACGATGATGAACCCAGGAGCTTTGTTTTAGATTTTTATACCATTGCGCTAAAAACGGTACGCAACGCTAAAATGAAATACGGGCAGCAGCTATTTGACTTTGACAGTGGTATGATGGGCTTTTCATCTCCAGGCCAGGTGATCAGTGTGGAGCTGGAGAAAGGAAAATTATTAGAACAGACTGGATGGCTGTTGCTTGTTCATCCCGACTTTCTCTGGAACACCCCGCTGGCAAAAAAAATAAAACAGTATGAGTTCTTTGACTATGCGATTAACGAAGCCTTATTCGTTTCAGAAACGGAGCAATCTATCCTTACGGGTATTATCCAAAACATAAGGCAGGAAAGCTACAGGTCGATTGACAAATTCACGCAGGAAATCATTATTGCCCAGCTGGAGGTACTATTGGCTTATAGCGATAGGTTCTACCAGCGGCAGTTTATAACCAGGAAAATGGCCAACCACCAGATTTTGGATAAACTGAACGACCTATTAAATGAATATTTTGACAGAGATACAATGGAGAAAAACGGGCTGCCCACAGTTGTATTTGTTGCTGAGCAATTGAACGTTTCTCCGCATTACTTGTCCGGACTGTTACGTTCACTTACCGGGTTAAATACGCAGCAGCACATTCATGTGAAGCTGATTGAGAAAGCCAAAGAACTTCTTTCCACTACTTCTATGACTGTTAGCGAAATCGCTTACGCTTTGGGTTTTGAGCAAATTCAATCGTTCAGTAAGTTGTTTAAAACCAAAACACATGTATCTCCTTTGGGCTTTAGGCAGTCTTTCAATTGATGGAATCTCTAAGCGGCTAACCGGTTCAAATCTTGTATAAAAAAATTCAAAAATTGTACAGGGAGGGCCCCTATACTAAACAAAGCCTGTAAATCAATAATTTACGGGCTTTGTTGTTTTATATGAATTTTTAAATATTACTAAACCGTTATACACTGCCTCAAATCCCATCAGGTTCAAATATCTGTTTATTGGGGAAACAGCTGAATAATTCCCAATTTTATCATTATTGGAGCCGCCCCATAATATAAAAGAATGATTTTCTGTATATCTCTCAACAGAATTCCTGTAAAAATCCCCTCCAAAATGCCGCAAGTTAAGTGTTTGTGCAACAATTATATGACAAGTAAGCAACAATTATATGACAATCAATTATTGATTAAACTTTCGCTGTATTTTCACATTCAAAGTAAAAATATTTGATAAAACTGACCGTCAAAAAAAAATCAAGTATTTATCATTTTTATCTTAAAATATCTTTTAAACCCTATACCACAAAGAAAACAGCATGAAAAGGGCAGCTTTTATACCCCGGCAACTACTCTTTATCCTTATTTTAACAGGGATATATGCCACCGCGATAGCGCAAAAAACAGATAATGTACAAGTAGGCAATGTTTGGCCGCCATCGCCGGTAAAAATTGATGGCAAGCTTACCGAATGGGGCAGCACTTTGAAAGCCTATAATAAAACCACCGGCCTTTGGTACACAATTGCCAATGACGATAAAAATATTTACCTCGCCATCAGGTCAACCGATATGGATAACAATACCAAAATCCTGGCGGGCGGCATCAGCTTAACCATCAATACAGCCGATAAGAAAAAAGACAAAAACGCCTTTGTGATCACCTTCCCGGTCATCAGCAGAACAGGCGGCGGCCGGGGCGGGCGCAGGCGCGGCGGCTTTGGGCAGCAGGATGCGCCCGACTCCACCGCGATTATAGCGCAGCAAAAACTAACGCTTGCCACCAGCAAGGAGATAAGCGCCATTGGTTTTAAAGAGATCACCGATACGCTGGTATCCATTTACAACGAATACGGCATAAAAGCAGCCGCCAATATTGACGATAAGGCCAATTTCGTGTATGAATTATCAGTGCCTTTAAGTTTACTGGAGATAACTGCCGATGGCAAAAAAGAGATTGCTTATAACATTAAGGTTAATGGATTACAATTGGGCCTGCCGGGAGGCGGTTTCGGTGGTGGTGGCGGTAGAAACGGCGGCGGTGGCGGTGGAACTGGAGGCGGCGGCTTTGGCGGCGGTGGCGGCGGAAATGGCGGCGGTGGTGGCGGTGGTGGTTTTGGCGGCGGCAGTAGCGCCTTTGGTGGTGGCAGCGCGTTTGGTGGTGGCAAAAGTGCCCCGAGTGCTGATGATTTAACCAGCCCTACCGATTTTTGGGGCAAATACATACTTGCAGCAAGCAGCAACACAGCACAATAACCACAGCTATACATGAAAAAATTATATATCCTGCTTATTGTGATACTTATATCCCAGCAATTACTGGCCCAGGATGGCGGCGGCAGGCGACGGGCGGCGGCCCCACCGGCAGCTCCCCTGCCCTTCAGGGAAATAAGCGGCATTGTTAAGGATACTACCGATTACCCGGTTGTTGGCGCCATAGTAACGCTCATGTCAAAAACTGATACCCTGCGCACCGCTACCAATGCCGATGGGATCTTCGTTATTAAAAATGTGAAGGCGGCTGTGTTTGTGCTTACTATTACCGAAATTGGTTATGTAACCTCAGTACGTAAATACCTGAATAACGACGCGGTTAAAAAAATAGTTTTAGACCCCATTATACTTAAATCAAAATCAAATGTGCTTAAAACGGTAGTGGTGAACGGCACCCCGAGCATAACCTATAAAACTGATACTGTTGAATATAAAGCCAGCGACTACAGAGTACGCGAAAATGCCACGGTAGATGAATTGCTAAGCAAAATGGAAGGCATGGAAGTAGGATCCGACGGATCACTGACCCACCAGGGGCAGCAGGTTACCAAAGCACGCTTAAATGGCAAAGACTATGCCGGCGGAAATGTGGCCCAGGCCATCCAGAACTTGCCGGCTGATATAGTTGATAAAATACAAATAGTAGACGATTATGGCGATGAAGCGGCCCGCACCGGCGTTAAGGATGGCACACCGCAAAAGGTATTGAACATTACCACCCGCGCCGATAGGTCGGTGGGGAATATTGGCCGCTTAACAGCCGGCGAAGGAGACGACGACCGGTATAGCGATAAGGTGTTCTTACAGCGCATTAATGGCAATCAGCAAATATCTGTTATCGGCGGGATATCAAATACAGTGAACGGCGTGGCCAGTACGGGTATCAATAGCGGCAGTAACGGCACCTTTGGCAGCCAGAGCACCGGCGGCGGCAGCGGCGGTACCACCAAAAACGCTTCGCCCACCATTAGCTATACCGACCAGTTAAGCAAAAAAATAGAGCTTACCACCAGCTACTCCTACACCTATAACGATGTAAATTCCATCAACAGCAGCAGCGGGCAGCAATATTCCACCCTGGGTACCACTTATTTCAATAGTAACAGCATAGCCGACAATACCAGCATCACCCATAAATTCAGTTTTGATGTGATATATGACATCGACAGTGCGAATTATTTAAGAATATCAGAGCCCACCGGCGGATCCAGCTTTAGCTATACCGGTTCAAACAGTACCAATACTTCGCAAAACTATCAAACCGGGGTTATCCACCAAACCTCGCTGGGTAATACGGCAAGCAATAATACGGCCCCCAGTTATGGCGCCAATGTGTTTTACCAGCATTTATTCAAAAAGCCCCGCCGCAATATATCCCTACAGTTAACCTACGAGCATACCAATAGCGAACAAACCAATATTCAGGATAACCACATCCTCTATTACGCGGACACAGTTAGCACCATGACACCATTCCTCGATTCGCTCATACACCGGGTTATTCAAAGAGGCAACTTAACCCGGAATTACCGGGCCAGTTTAACCTACGTGGAGCCATTAACCATCCTGTCGCAACTGGAATTTAACGCACAGTACATATACCGCGGATATAATAACAATGCTTATACCGATAACATTGTAGATAGTTTAAACGATCTTAGGCAACCCATCGACAGTTTAACCAACGTTTACCATTACGCCTTTTCCGAGGGCCGTATAGCGGTTAATTACAGGCTAAATAAAACCAGCTACA
>Ga0302227_10001461_pt1 | contig 17642 bp, 23 predicted proteins | sample II_Palsa_N1_1_FD_193525 | JGI IMG/M metagenome (GOLD analysis project Ga0302227, IMG submission 193525) | Peat permafrost microbial communities from Stordalen Mire near Abisko, Sweden - II_Palsa_N1_1 | ecosystem: Environmental > Terrestrial > Soil > Palsa > Peat permafrost | place: Sweden... | reverse complement strand
AAGAGATGCTTTGAAACACAGTATTATATGGAATCATTTTCATTCATTGCACTTTCCATTCTAGAGAGTCAAGCATTGAACATATGAGGTGATAGCAATGTTCCAGTCTATCTTGAACATTGCGTAGGTCCAAATGAAAGAATGTATCAATAATGATCAGGAGATTGAACTCTCTATTAAAACGATGTTCCACTTAGTCTTGAACATTGGCTCAGCCAAACAAGGATGTACCAGGACTTATCTAAATATCAAGCCCTCTCGAAAAGGAGAATATTCAGTTTAGTTTCGTCGGGTCTGTCGTATAGTAGATCAAGCAAAGATATTTTGACAGAATTTGAAAGTGGCACAATTCGATGGAAGCATAACAAATTATTCATTCGTCCTGCCGCAGCAAATGGGTATCATAATCATACATTAAAAAAAAACAAGCTCCCGCCCCACCCCCCCACACGTCCCCTACTCCCATCTCTCCAACAACCCCTCCAACCACTCCCGGACGAGAGCGGTGCTCCACCGCCGGTTTACGTCCCGGCAGACCATCCTCTCGATCCCCTCTCTCAACTCATGTCCCCGGAAGTCGTCCGGTACCTCCCCACTCCCCCCCAGCTTTGTCAGCACCACCCGCCGCTCCGTGTCCGTCTTGAAGTTGTACACGAGCTCGAACGCGATGACACCCAAACTGAAAACATCCAGTTTGGGGCAAGGCGCCGGATTCTCGGACGAGACAGGAGGGCAGTAGAGGGTGGTGCCGACATTTGACGAGACTAGGGGAGAGGGGCCGGACGAGAAGGGGTCGGAGGGAGTGGAGTGCTTCAACTCATAGATCAGACCAAAATCCCCAAGTTTGGGGCAGACGAAAGTTGGCTTGGTCGACTTCTCGTTGGAACACTCCTTGCAGTTGTCGATGTTGATATAGCCTTGGGTCGGCTTCTCGTCCGGATCTAGAATTGCAAGGAAGATGTTTTTCGGCTTGAGGTCTCGATGAATGATCTTCTTGCGATGAAGATACTCGACTCCTTCGAGGATTGCGAGGAGAAGGCGGACAGCTGGAAGTGAATGAAAACAGTGACTAATCATCGAGTCTTTGTCTGTGGTGTGTAGATCGGGCCACTGTAGCAGTCAATTCTCAGAGTTCAAGAAAATCAATTGGAAAATTTGCTTACAATAAACTCCTCTAATGTCAATGGGTAGGGTGCCATCTTGATGAAGAGAATGAAATCCTCCTTGATAACTATCTCTTTTGCCAGGAGCTTTCCAACTTCAGAGCGGGGAACTTCTTCGACATCATCTGTTTCCTCATCTGTGCTGTCACTATCGTCACCGGGCTTAACAAACATGCTTCTGACTTCTTCCGGTGATGAATCTTGGTCATCGGCCTTGCGGGAGTTGCTGGAGTGCTTTCCGGATCCGGAGTCGCTGAAGACGATTGAAGAGTCAAAGGTTTCGTTAAGATCTTGCTCTGTATGGGTTGCTCTGCGCTCTCGGCGCTCTCGTGTGAGTTGCCTGTCGAGATCACGTTCTAGATCGAATTGTATGCTCTCGACTCCTGATGTAATAGCAGCAATAGATTGGCTTGGAACACTGGATGAAGAGAACTCGGAATCGTTGCTACAGGTTGGCAGGTCAGTATGCTTCAATCAACACTCGATCTATTTACGAGTACTTACTTGGACTCATCGTAATCTTCTCCACGCAAGGAGGAAGGTCTCGACTCGATCCAGCAGTGGTGATAACGGGTAACATGATGATGATCCATGCGCGCCAAGATCTTGATCTCATTGGTGACTCTGTGTAACTTGTTCTGGTCAAAGAGGCGGCGGAGATGTGCTGCTGTGAGTACGATCTTCTTGATTGCGTATTCAGCACCGTCTAGTTTGTTTCTTGCTTTGTAGACCTTTCCGAATCCTCCTTTGCCCAGAAGTGACAGCTGCTCATAGTCTCTGACATAGATAGACTGGTCGATTGTTGCGTTCTGGACCTGAGGAAAGAAGACAGAGAGCATCGATTGTGGACGTGTAGGGGGAGCCATGATTGCCTGTCGGGGAAACACAAACGCAGTAGGATTGTAGGGGACAATTTGCGAATTGAAGGACGAAGTTCCAAAGCCAGGAAGTGCTCGATGGTTGTGCTGTTGTTCAGCTGAAAGGCTGAATGTCTGCTGAGCTGCGATGTTGTTGATAAGATTGTCAAAACTATTGAGGTACTGCCGAAGGTCTGCGAGCCCCAGTGCCGGTATGTCTTGGGGAAGAAGCCCCGCCAGCTGGAGCTCACGCTTCATCTCGGAAAAGAGATGCTGAGCAAGGCTCAACACCTCCGGGTGATCCTCTCCAACATAATTATCTTGACTTCGACTCGCATTGATGGTATTCAGAGCCTGTGTTCTGCATCTTCCCTCTATGAGCGAGAGATAGAAGAGAGTTGCGTGTTGCTGTGATTGCAAGTTTGGCAATCTAGGCAGCGCAACATCCGCTCCTATTGTTCTTGCTACCGTTCGATCATCAGGGCTCCGATCAATGCTTCCCTCAGCAATGGAAGCACCAGAGTCACCATCCAATTGTCTTTCCTCCACATCATTAGACAGGTCACGTGACCTATTACCAGAGTCTTCAACACTTGAGTCAGCACTCAGGTCTTCCGATGAAACCCAGTACTTTGGGGACATCTTGTTGAATCAACATAAGGAGAGCTTTGGTGTACTATGAAGAAGAAATGAGCGCGGAAAATGCAGTTGAAGACAGAAAGCAGCATCCGGGATTGAGAGTCGAGACTTGACTGCAAAGTGTGGATTCTCTTATTGTCTTGACAGCAAACAAGCCTGCCCTGTGTTTCGAATTCTGTTGGCTTCCCTAGCTTGCATGTCAAGTAAAGGGCTGAACATGATCAGGGTGTCTTGTCTTAAGGTTGTCTTGCTGAGTCTTGCAAGATGGCCAGTCAAATTAAGGCCGCCCGCCGCTTTTGTCTTCTTGGCCGCCAGGCAGGAGTTGCTGCCTTAGCCGAACGTTTATTTCAACCTCCTCCCAACGTTCGATTAGCAAGTGCTTTCTAGGACACAAAGGGGATTGTCTTACAGGATCGACTGCCAATTGTGACAGTTATCAGGTGACCTTGCGCAGAAGGCCTCTTTGTGAGACCATTCAAGCGATTTCTCTCTTGAAACTCCCACAGCCAAATCTGCTTCCTCTATGCAAGTCGCGGGTCGCGGATGCTTTGAATACCGAGTCAAGAATGTTTCCAGAACCTTCGAGAAAGTATTAGGCTGCGGTGCACCCTACCTTCATGACCTTTAGCAACTGTGCCTCGTGGCAGGATTCAAGATGCCGAGAAAGCTGCCCTGGGAGAATAACACGGCGGCGTCGAGTCGCCCAAATCGGACTGGCAGTCCAGGGCCCAAAAGGCAGAAGTTGAATAGTAAGAAATCTGAAAGGACACAGTCGCCGAAAAGAAATGCAGAAGAATCAGGTGAGTCGTTCCTTCCTCCCTGGTGCCTAGCTGACAGACATGAGCTCCTGCCTCGTCTCCACCTCCCGAGGCTGAAAAGGAAGAGTAAGAAAATCTGTTTTTGAAAGTGGATCTAACTGATTCGGTCTTAGATTCATGGTTGAGGGAATGGAGTATGATGATAAATGGCGAATGGTAGAGGATGAGTTCCTCAGCGTCGCCCAAACGTTCACTGTCCATCTCCACGCTGCCGAGTATAAACGCCAGCAAAAGATGGTGAAAAGTCGAAACGCTGATACCATCAACTCCATATCACGCCCGGTAACGGGGATGATGCCCGAGCAAACGAAGCGGAAACTCGAAGCGGTCGCCAGAGCAAAGACCCAGAGATCGGCTGTTGAGGATGTGGTCGTCAAGAAGGCAGAAGATGACGACGACAGCGATGATGGAGGTGGACTTCCTTACTTTGGGACTACGCTTCATGGATTAATGGACAGCCCGCGCAAGAAAGCCGCATCGTTAGCAAAATCTGGCACGATTGTAGCAACTACAAGAGCAGCGGCAGGCTTCAAGCAATCTGCAGCACAATTGAAACCGGATAGGAAGCAGGAATCACCTCAATCCAAGGTCGCAATTCGCGCGATCGAAGCAAACAAGCCAGAAGACTCTGTAACTGAGTCATCTGAAGACGATGATGATCTTGATGCGCCAATACCAGCTCCGAAATTGACCACACATGTCCGGAAACCTGCCCTTACTTCCGATTTCTATTCAAAGTCGTCAACTAGCATCACGGAGATTACCAGGTCATTTCCAGAGCCCAAAAGAAGCTCGCTGGCTACTTCAAAGACCAATTCGTTCAGTGGCTCAGTACCCCAATCCAATAATGTCTCGCCGGAAATCGTTTCTCGGCCTTCAAGGTTAGAGCAAGCCCGACGACAGAAGGCAAAGCTGGAGAAGGAAAAAAGGGAAAAGCAGACACTCGACATTATACCGACGTTCTTATGATATTTGTTGTCTAGATCGGCAAGCAGGACTAAATTTCCAGCATGCAGATGGAGCGAGAGCTTCAAGAGGGCCAAGTCTTTTACAGCTTCCAAAGCAGAATGAGGGTCTGTACACATCGGTGCGAAGCTTGCCATTATGTACAGCGCTTTCATGCCTTGTAAGGGGTCTCAACAGGTACTTCAGCCTGTGGTGCAATCCTAGCAAGGTGCCTTCTCTGACCACTTTTCCAGTCAACGAGTGCTGAGTGCAGAGTCACACGGTTATCCCAGACGACCACCGTCTTCTCGGCCCATTTCACACGAGCTTGGAAATCCGCCCCATAAGCAATATGATCGTAGAGAAACTTCAGCAATGCGTCACTCTCTTCCTGCTTGTATCCGACAATATTTCGAGTAACTAAAGCATATTAGTTTGTTGGCCGAAGCAGGATACTCTCTCGCTTACATTGCGGGTTGACGTATAAGGCTTTCTCGCCTGTCACTGGGTGTGTGCGAACAACCGGGTGCTCGCTAATCACCGGCTCTCTTCGAACTGCGCCGCCCTTTGCTCTTGAAGCATCGACTTGTTCGATTCCGGAATGAGTAGCCTTCAGACCATAAAGTCTCTGTTTGAATCCTTCGCTGAGACGATTGTATGCCTCGACTTGATTTGCAAAGAGAGTATCTCCTCCAGTTTCTGGTACGTCGAGGATGTAGAGGAATGTGGTTCCTGGAGGCTGTAGCTCATAGCTCACGTCGCTATGCCATGCAACAGAGCTTGTTCTTGTCTGGAAGAATGCCTCTGCGGTCTTATCGCCAGCGCCTCTGTGCACGAGATGAACTTCAGGATATCCTTCTGGAGCACCGCTTGTTGGATGGATATGGAGACGACCAAAATAGCGACCATAATCAAGTGCTTCATTTATGGGCAGATCAGCGAAGTCCTGGTCTCGGAAAGCCACGACCTTTCGTTCGGCTACAAATCGAGCCAGTTCATTTTTGCCTGCCGGACTCAATTTGGACAATTGCACACCAGTCACTTCAGTGCCGATTGTTGGAGTAAGGTCGTTTGTGGTAACACCCTTTGCGAGGAGTTCGGGATAACTTGGATCTGCATCAAATCCAGGGTCATGGTGCTCAAAAGGCTGAAGTGGAGGATATTTCTCATTGCCCCAAGTTGGGAGATAGTTTCGGTACTGATTGCTTAGCTTCTGCTCTGCCAGTATCAACTACTCACATACCTTGGCAGCTTGGTATCCATCCTTTCCTTGCTCTTCAGCCTCCTTTTCATAACCAATAGGTGCGAGTTCTTTGTATGGACCAGTGTTACTCGTCAACTTGACCTGGGTGTGCTCCGCAGGACTAGTAGAGAGGGTAACGGTTTCGGTAGCTGAAGGCGCCATATTGTCCAAGTCCAACCAGTGCTCTTAGGCTCTGGTAACTTTCGATGGCTGAAAGAAACTCTTTATATGAATGCCAGCACCAGGGTCGTATTGCGTTTTCTGCATGCTGGGCTCTCATCATCCAGGTGACCCCTCACTTTCGCCCCTGACCAAATCGGAAAACGGCTTTCATGCATGAGATCTCCAGTCGGTCATTGGCGGGCAGCGACTTGCTTTGTAGATAGCTCTATCTGTCGGACCATTCATCTCACGAAGCTTCTCCGTCCGTTTAGTTGCTGATCTGACAAAGTCGTGGAGTTTCAATATCATTGGTCAACTATCTTGAATGGTGCAATCGATGTTAATGATCACGAATACAGGAGTTGGATAAAGGCCAAATTCAAAATGAGATCACTTTGAGCGTCCGACTGTACGTTCCTGTCCAGTGAGACACAGCTCTATTGGTAATTGCAGGCTTAGAATCCACGATCAATCGCTTGATCACGTGACAAGCATGCGCCATATCACGTGAAACATTGTTTCTTGTAATCGCGTTCTTCACAAAGCACGCCAAAAAGGCCACTTCCTTTGGAAGCCCTGCTTAATGTTCAAGAGACTAACAAAAGAGTAGGAAGTATTCTTTCCTCCTCCTATCTCGTGACTTTAGCAGGTGGCGTTGCTGAGCAATGCGCTAACCAAATCTAATCGCGGGGTTCCTCATGAAATTATTTCGAACATTTTCTTATCAATCAGCATCCCACAGAACTACCCATCAACACCTTCACCATGTCTGCTATGGACCTTGATGCCCCCGTGTCTATCGGGCCTCAATATAGAGAGCAGACGAGTGCCACGTAAGCAACTTTCAAAGTTGCAAGTGACCACAGCTAACGATGATTCAGAATTCTTTGCTGTAACTGCGGCGCTGCTATCGACGGCACAACCTCAGCAGGAGCGCTCTGCTACGACTGCGTAAAACTCACAATCGATGTATCCCAGGGAATTCAGCGTGAGGCGACTCTACACTTCTGCCGAGACTGCGAAAGATGGTTATTACCCCCGTCAAGTTGGATTGTTGCCGCTCCCGAATCAAGAGAACTGCTGGCTCTTTGCCTGAAGAAATTAAGAGGTCTGCACAAAGTTCGGATTATCGACGCAAGTTTTATCTGGACCGAGCCTCATTCTAGGAGAGTAAAGGTCAAGCTCACAATCCAAGACTCCGTGTCTGAGGGTGTTGTGCTGCAACAAGCATTTGAAATCGAATACGTGGTGGCGTACCAGCAATGTCCCGACTGCGCGAAGTCCTATACTGCGAATACATGGCGGGCTTGCGTACAAGTTCGACAAAAGGTTCCCCACAAAAGGACTTTCCTTTACCTCGAACAACTCATCCTGAAACATGGGGCACACAAGGACACAATCAACATTAAAGAGGTTAAGGATGGGCTGGACTTTTACTATTCCGCGCGAAATCAAGCCGAGAAATTCGTCGACTTCCTCAACTCTGTCGCACCTGTCCGAACGAAGAAATCTCAAGAGCTCATCTCGATGGATATCCACACTTCTACGAAATCCTATAAATTTTCATACTCCGTTGAATTGGTACCCATCTGCAAGGACGACTTGGTGGCGATACCCATAAAGCTGGCTAAGCAGATTGGCAACATCTCTCCTCTAGGATTATGTTATCGCGTTGGCACATCTCTCAATATTCTCGACCCACATAATCTTCAGACCGCTGATATCAGCACGCCAATTTACTGGCGGGCTCCATTTACCGCTCTCGCAGATGTCCAGGAGCTGGTTGAGTTTGTAGTTATGGATATCGAGCCTATTGGCGGTCAGAAGGGCAAGTGGTTGCTTGCCGAAGCAACTGTTGCCCGAGCATCAGATCTGGGATCGAATGACAAGACATACTATACCAGAACACATCTCGGAAATGTCCTCCATCCTGGAGATTCGGTGATGGGCTACATGTTGACAGGCACAAACTTCAACAGCCCTCAATTCGACGCCCTAGAAGATTCTAATGTATACGCCTCTCAAATACCCGACGTAATGCTTGTCAAGAAGTTTTACGCTAGAAAGAAGAAGTCCAAGAACCGGAACTGGCGTCTCAAGCGTATGGCGAAGGATGAGGGTGATCTGTTACCAAAGAAATCAGACCAGGAGAAGATGGATAGGGACTATGAGATGTTCTTACGGGATGTGGAGGAAGATACTGAGCTGCGGCAGACGATGGCTCTGTATAAGGCTCAACAACAAGCGAAGAAAGACGCTGAGGCTATGAGCGTGGTTGAAACTGATGATGGAGAGGATGAGACCCCACAAATCAATATGGATGAGTTGCTAGATGAGTTCAATGAACTCAATGTTCAAGGCGAACATTAGTTTTGAGTCACCTAGTCACTTGCTCCATTTGTTTGCTGGCGTATGGCACAAAAGGTGTTGGCTTTTCGGACGTTGGCATCTCGGAGTTCTGGATTAGCATAGAGTCAAATTCATGAAATCGGAAGCGCTTGGCTCTTTTATATGAACAATGTGTTGACAGCCATTGGCGAATTTCTTGTGTGCAGCGAGTGACGAACAAAGAATCGCAGTCGCCAGACCCAGGTGTGGTTTCGAGAGCGGTCTTTGACATTCCGTATGTTTTCATCTGAAGTGTTCTTTATTCATCCGGTACATCGTCATCGTCACTTCACCACAATTGCGAATTGCTTCGTCAGAAGTCAGATGCCCTACTTGCTCATGTTCAACTATTGAAATTGAAATTGGATTGAGTGGCTCATAACATGAATCAAACATCTAAGATATCGAGACCTCGCACCGATGCCAGGCCCCTCAAACACTCACCAGCAAACCCTGAATCCACGATAGCAGCTCCTCTCGCACACAACATCCCATCATTCCACTTCGACATGCAAACTGAACCCATTAACCTCCTTCACAGTCCAGCAAGCACGAGGGCGCGGCTTAATCACTTTGCGTCCCAAGTTTTGAAGTTAGCACATGATGAGTATCAAGAGCTTTGGTTGCTGTTACATCTAACGAGAGATGGGTCACCATTCGAAGGGCATGAAGGGGTGATGAAACGGATCAAGTTGGTGAGGACGGAGTTAGTTCTTACGTTGGAGAGGTGGAAAGTGTTGGTTGAGGTGGAGGGGAGTCAGGAGTAGCAGGAGCTGAAGCATGCCGTTATCTTGGAGGGTTTGGGAGGTTGGAGTCAGTGCTTACAACTCTTGTTTGACTTTTGGATGAAGATGGCTTGATTGAGGCGTTTTTAAAAGTCTGATTGTACGAAGGTATTGTCATTTACACCCTTTGTCAGAATTATCGGACTCTGGCTCATCGATGTGGAACGTCGTACATTGTTTTTGGGTATATATCCTGCCACTATTATCCTCTCTTGATTAAACCACTCATCAACCTTACAAGATCAAGCTTAATCCAATCATACATCCACAAAAATCCATCCGAACCAAAAAAAACAGATCAACACCAAGAGCAAAATGGTGCGAGATGCTGTTACTATTGGCGTCATCGACCACAGACCTGGGCGTTCCGGGGGCACGGGGCTTACTGGCAACTGGTCTGGATATGATGAACAGGAGTTCCAGAGGGATCTTGAGGATGTCAAGCAATTATGGAAGGATCTCAATCAGGAAGTGGCGAGTCGTTACTTTCTTCTTCGTAGACCAGTCGCTGTGGCCCTCAAGAGAGAGATACGCGAAAGGTTGCAGAGGATGGCTTCATATATAGAGAGAAACTTTTGATAGTTCTGTGGAATGCTGGGAGAGTCGGAATGGAGAATGCTATGGTTGTACCTTTTGCGTTGGTTTGATTTGAGCTGGGCTTGCTCAGGTTAGCTTGGAAGAAGAATGCATGGATTCAAAACTGATCGATTGATCAACAATGTCGTCTCTCTTTGCTGCCAAATAATGACCAAGAAGTGATATGCCTGAAGCTAAACTTGAGCTCCATTCTATATCTGCTTCTAACGGCCCCGATTTCGGTTTCGTTCAATCATCCTGATGCTGTCAAAGCAATCTAGAGTAATATTAGGATGCCATTATCCCATTTGCATCTTTCTGCTTGCTGATATGTGCAGGCCATGGAAAAGGCGTCGATGGCTTCGTAAATCTAGCTTGTACGACTCCTTTTCTACTACTGGGGAATCACTCTTTTCCACGAGGTCGAAGAAACGCCATGCGGTGAAGCGAAGAATGGTTGCACATGGTTTCAGTGCCCAGAGCCTCTTGTTGTTCGAGCCCTTTGTTGACAATATGCTGGAAAAATTTATCGTGAAGATGGACAGCTTTGCCCAAAAGCAAAAACCATTCGATTTTTATTTCTGGTTTGAGCTGTTTACAATGGGTCCAATGGGTGAGCTCGCGTTGGGCAATAACTTCGGTGTTATCGACGCTGGAGAGCCGGCCAGATATTCCACTCTCGCGGAGCAATCACAACAATTTGGAAATTTGAGAGGTCTTCTGCCATTTGGAAAGAGCAGCGTGAAAGTTCTGAGCTGGGTGCCACTTGCGTATGTTCAGAAGCTATGGAAAGCCCGAGAGGAGTACCTGGAATATGCAAGAGTTGCACTGGAGAAGAGGTTACAGGATGATCGCCAACAGGTGACACCGACTGGAAAACCTCGTCACGATATCATGCAGCGTTTCATTGAGGCACAAGATCTAGAAAGTGGTGCTAAGATGGATTTTGCTGAACTTTGTGCTGAGACATCCTCATTGATGTAAACTTCTCTCTTTTATTCTCGAAAGAGATTGACTTACCATTTTTCCAGGGTCGCTGGAGCATTGACTGGGTCCGCAACCATGAGTTGGATGATTTATTACTTATGCAAGAACCCAGTTATCAAATCTCGGCTTGTCAGTTAGCTCGAAGCCATGTTTCCTGATAACCTTGACTGCAGCAAGGCGATACTCTTTACCAAGTTGAACAAGCTGGGTCTCCTCGAGGCTGCTGAGATGGAATGCCTTCGTCTCTATCCACTAATTGGCTATGCAATGCCTCGAGGTACGCCACTAGGTGGGGGCTGTCATCTGCGGGTTGTATATCCCAGGAGGCGTTGCGGTAGGAGTGCCGGCAGCAACGATTGGGCATCACCCCATGGTGTACCGCTAGCCCCAGAAATGGAACCCGGAGCGGTGGTCTAACGAAACGGCAGATATGGCTTTGATGAAAAGTTGCTTTCTTGGCTTTGGATTTGAAAATCGCTATTGCATCGGCCGTAATGTTACGACGCAGTTTATCACCAAAATGATCGCAACGCTGTTGCTAAGATACGAAATAGAGCTTGAGAATCCGGGATTGGTATTGGGAACGAAAGAGTTCACGATTTTAAAGCCGTCTGAGAAATACAATGTAGTTCTGCGTAAAAGAAAGAGATAGATGGTGAGTAAGAACATGATAGAAAGTCAGACGAGAGATCATACCTGGCACATGTGGGGTAATTGAACCAATTAAACTTCCCAATCATACAAAGCACCTTTCGTAAAGCAGCTACTGTGCGTAAAATACTACCAAGCGATTGAAGTTTCCCTTTGTATGTCGCCCGTCTTCGCTTTTTGTATGGCGGCTAACGTTGCCTTTTTGTTGTGCAAGTCGATATTAATGGCGCTTAGAACGGCTCTCTTCTCTTCGGGGACCATCTCTCCCTCCGCCAGTCCCTCACGCTCAAGACTTCTCAGCCATTTTGCCACATGAGCGACTGCAAGAGCGTCCCAAATGCCTTCCCGGAGTTGGCAGGAAAAGAGCATGTCAATTGCTCGCTTCCTGACTTCGTCAAATCGGCAGCGCGATGCTACTAGAAATACACCAGGAACAACCCCTATATCGACGGAAAAGCGGGGCTCAACGCTTTGGCGTGTAGACATGAGATAAGGTAGGAGTTTTTCTGCTAGATCGAGGATGGCCGTGAATTCTGGTAGGAAAATATCATAAGCGGTTTCGGTTTTGAAGAAAGTTCCGGAGAGCATGATGTGGGATATCTTCGTTTGAGCCATTAGGAGAGCTGCGCCTGCCTTTTGACGCTCGTCTCCGTTTTTAGCAATGTTGTCGAAAAGATTGGCTGCTGCCACTGGAAAATCAGTCAGCATCACTTGCTAAAAACATCTAATTGTATAGATGTAATGGAAGTTGAAGTAGGACGGTTAGTTATGTAACACAAGAGTTAGAATGAGCCGCTGCTCGGGAAACCTTCGAGAAAGAGGAGGAAAGCTTGAGATATAACGTACAAGTCCAGCGACCGATATCAATTCGATAAATCAAGTGCTCTTCCTTCTGTATCATTGGACGATTTGCTGAATCCTCTTTGGGATTACTCAAGAGCAATTCCTTTGCTTGCATATTCGCCGACCCTTCCTCCTGACCGAGTCGTTCTTGTAACATCTCTATATCCAGTGATTGGAGGGATTTTAAAAAGTGATAGTTCCGGTTGATAATGAGCTGCCAAAAGTACCGTGCCTCTTCCAGGCTTTTGAATTCTCCTGGCAAAGCCCCGAGGATAGTGGTAAGCATTTTCTTGACTTGTTTGTGGACGGCCTTACTCCTTCTGTCGATGAACATTAAGACTTGTAGATCAAGGGTGGTTAAAGCCATCATGAGATCATCGTCGAATCGCTGGTGTACAGCGGCATTTCTACCTTGCCACGGTGTGTTTGCGACCTTCCCCCAATCTTCGCCAGCTGCGGACTGGAACAGTAAATTCAGCCCACTCTCTGCGTGAATGGCTGCTGTTGCTTGATTACCTAACATCCCCTCAAAGATAAACACTAACAGACAAGCGATGAGTGCAACCCGCAGATCTTGTCTCCCACTCGCGATGGCAGCTCTCATTCCCCGAAGTGATTTTTCATACCACATCAACGCGTGTTGATAATCTTTCCCATGAAAGCTGGGTCCTGAAACATCACGCTGAAGCTGGATTGTGTTGTGTTTTGCGGCCTTTCCCAATGATCCAATGGCAATGATAGCGTTCCGGACGAAAGGCTCTTGTTCACTTACCTGGGGAATTAATCTTCCCCAGATTGGGTTGGGAAACGGTCCGTTGATCTCTTTAGCGGTTTCCTCGAGAAATATCCTAAAACAGTGGCCGCTCAGTTCATCTTCGAATCCAGCTCCAGTGTTTAGTCCTTGGAGTGGCGAGGTTACCTGCTTCGGGAGCAGTACCTTCGTCTGTATCCGTCGTAACTTTTGTACTCTCGGATGGACTTTCACAAAAGGCTTGTAGCCATCACAAACAACTCCAAATTTTATACATCTCTGGCAATGAGGCTTGCCTTCATCACACTTCAACTGTTCCACAAGACATTAGAGTTGGCATACTTCTTTCAAGGGATTTTAGGACTAGAATGTCCCAGGAGCGGTTGGAAATTGCCAAAATCTGGACCAAACGCAAATGGGAACAACACTCCGAAAGATTGAGACTTACCCTTCGCATTCTAAAGTCAAAAGAGTTAGCCGAGGTACCGTACATGGGAAGCTGGAAAAGGTCTATAGAACCAGGGTTTCACATGCTTGCAAGTCTGGCATCCTGTCTTGACCTTTCTCTCGAATCTCCTCGTCTTTTTGGATAGCTTGGTTTCTGGAGCTGTTCGGTTGGTCAAGACGATGTTGCTGCTGGAGGATATCGAGGAGTCTTCTTCGCCAGACATTGCTGATGACAATGTTGGCTGCATACTCGTTCATGACGGCTTCGCGATGACAAGCAAAAATACAAGGAAGCTAGAACATCAGATGGGAAGGCGGAAGCATATAAGCGTTAATGATCAAGCTCGCAGGATTGCAGACGGACGGGTCGTCGTCTACGAAGCTAACATTTGAGGCTGACTAATTGGGGCCTTAAATTAACCTGCAAGCTCGCTTGTAAGGGGCTGTCAGTCCCTGAATTTAGTGAGCCAAAAAAGGGCTAGCCGCAAGAACCCCGCTAAAGGACCAAACCCTGTATACCGCTAACCTTAATGTTTCGTTACTTTTTGAATCCATCTTTGTGATCACTCTTTGCTTCAATCGTGATTCTGTCATTGTACGGCAAGGGATCACTCCTCAACTCCAAACCTCTCTCTCAGCTCTCCACTAGAAAATTGATCAACAAGTATTTCATCTCACACAGCAATGAGCCTCTCCCTAACATCACGCTGCCCCATTTGCAGCACCAAGGAACACCTCCTTCGATGCCAAGGTTGCAAGGTCCAGCTCTATTGCAGCCGAGATCACCAAGTTTCCGACAGAGATGCCCATAAGAAAGCTTGCAATGCCGTCAAGAAGGCTCAGCAAACGCTTGATTTCGAAGAGCAAAAACTCCGTGCTCATCCTGGTGACTTCATGACCCCGCCGAATATCTTTGAAGAAGGGGTTGGTCACTTTTGGGGCATCCATGAAACTCGTCCTTACATGAGAGCTCGGTACGGGTTGGTTGAGAGTCTCTTGAAAATCAAGACCTCCCTTGCGGTACAAGCGGCTCTGGATCATGCCCTGGACAGTGAGTTCCCTGTGTTCCAGAGTATTGTATCTTTCTTCATGCGTGTGGGGAGTGGCTATGTCTTCAGCTAGGAGCAATCGGTCATAATACATTATCTCAACTCTTTGTTGTATTTTTTCAAGGCAATACGGATCTGACATTCTAGGGTTTAGTGCTTCGCTTGTGTCGCGGTGATAACATTGGAGTCCGAGACTGTATGCCTGCAATGTTCTTGAGGCTAGGCAAGGATCAGGAATGTTATGATTTCATCAAGGTAGGTGGTTCTTGAGCATTAACTTAACTTTTCAGATGTCTCGTCAATCATTTTCATTCCCTTTCTTGATTTCGGAAGGCTCCCTGTTTGAGATTACCCAATTCATATCTGCTAACTCTAAAATTAGTGGTACTTTACAACTGGCCAGCAATCTAACTATGACTGGGGTGATACAAGCCTGCCATTTCTCGACGTGAAGGATGCCAATGCCTTTGAGTCAACCGAGCTTTTCACTAGGAGGTTCGCAGACCTCAGCTTCATTGTAGCAGGGACATTGATTAAGATTCGGCTCTTATTGGACGTCAAAGCTCTACAAAACTCTACCGTCCTTAGCGAGAAAGTTCCACAAGAAGTTCTTGACAACATTCGTGGTCAGCTCGTCAGTTCTATTGTTGCTGGCAGAAAGGAAATCATGGAGAGCAAGGACCAGACAGCACTTGTCGAGAAGCTGGAGTCTCAGGTAGAGGAGATTTACAAGGCTGTTGCCGCATCGAATGAGTTCATGTGGCCAGCACTTCTGCGTCCGGGTAAGAACCTCACAGCAAGGCTCCTAGGGTACAGCATGGGGACACCAGCACACATGCAAATGGTCCTCCAGTACTCTTATGCTTCATGGGTTGAGACTCCTGGGGCTATTGACATGATCAGGGAGTTGTCCAAGAAGCATTCTGGCAACTAATCTTACTCTGTCTTCTATGCCACCGTAACTTTTGCTTTTGCTCTTCATATTTTGCATCGATGGATAGAACCGAAATGCGATTAGAACCAGGCGAGTACAGGTCACAATTCTACATTCTGGGATTTGGAGAGTCAAGACGGCGAGGATGTTGTTTTTGTGCGAGGCGTTCCAAAAAAAAAAAGATATAAGAGCTTCACAGCTGGGGTTGAAGGATGCGGGATTTGGCAGTTGGCATTGCTGTTAATGAAAATTGAGCTGTGCTTTTTGTCTTTCATAATGATCAGATGCCTGGTAGTCAATAGTCAGCAGTCGCTTGATTCAGTCAGATCGATTTGTGGGTGAATACAATGTGCGTGTCGATGATTAAGTTGAGATCAAGAGTATCTCAAGTGAAGAGCTTTCTGCTGACTCAAGGATTTGGTGCTTCCGCAAAGTTATTTATCTAGTCATTCTCTAACTCTCAGTCATTCCTGCGCGAACATTGGCTGGAGCAAAGGAGTCAACCTCCTAGAAGGAAAGATAAATACCGGTCTCTGCTACTCTGAAGTAGTAAGTCAAGCCTCATACTAGACAGGATTGCCACAAAAATCTCAGCTCCACTCCCAAAACCTCGCAAACAACATCCTCCCACACCATGCCCACCCATAAACTTGATACAGGTCAATTTGCTCCCTGGGGCCATTTAGAAACCGAATTTTTCATGCATATTGGCGATCTCCTCGCAGAGCTCGAAGCAGCATACAAAGAAGCAGATGTTTGGCGAGGCACAGAACACGAGCGGGAAGGTATTCTTGTGGATCAATTTTCCTTCATCACTCGAGACTTAAGGCTCACCTCCGACTCTGGAAATCCTTCCGTACCGAACAGGAAGATCCGTGTATTGGAGGATAAAATTTTGTGGGAGTTGTTCGAATATAAGCGGAGATTTATCACGGAGTAGAACTGAGCTCTTACGAAAAGGTTGAAGCTTGTCAAAATGTTCTTGCGCTGCATTCTAGCATGGTGTTGGTAGTACTAGCAGAAGCCAGAAAATAATTCATCTTTTGTCTGAAAACTTGACTTCTAGAATTGTCACGAAGCGAGTGCCGTAAAATTAGTGCACGATTACCGTTAACAAGGTCGATCTAATAGAAAGCGAAGACGAGCTCACTGTGAATCAAAAGAAGTAAAACACACAGTGTCGAACCGCCAGAAAGCAAAAACGAATTCCACTGTGAATCGTCAGGGGCACACCATGAAAAGATGCGACAAAGTATTGCTCACGGATGTACTACTGAAGCGGACAGAAGCGAACTGTATAAAACAAGATTCTCTGATCCATGATTCTTTCTTCGTTTCCATTGTACACTGAAAGCTCTTTCAACATTCAACCTCAGTTTGCAACCATGGCTCAAGATGATATAACAAACCACAAGAAAAAGACGTGCCACGAGAGCGAAAGCGAGTTCCATGGGCATGACGGACCTCCATTTGACTCACAAATACCTTCCCGAGCACCACCAGGTACCTTGCAGCCACTACTGGAAGGGCGGTTGAGCCACTTCGACCATTACTTCCACGAGGTTCAGAGGATAGTGGATCATTTGGCTCGAAGTGTTGATCGACTGAAATACCTGAGAGACGAAGATGTGGATGCATTTGAAGATACAAGAAAATATCATCGAAGCGGTACTGGAGAAGATCCATTGAGGGCTTGGGAGATGAATATACATGCTATGCTAGGAATGCTTAGAGATATTCGAGAGGAAGATCTGCCAGGCAGTCGTCTCGATGGATGAAAGCCTCGAGTCAGATGAGGTTTGTTTCTACGTTGCACTTTACACTAGAACGACTCTACCAGCGGGACATATACCGTATATATGATTCAAGGGTAGCAAATATAAATCAGTCAGACATCGCTGGTCAAAAAAACCTATATGGAAACCTTTTCTAGGGGCTATCCAAGCAATGAATGAAAGCCGTGCTAAGTGTCCTGTAGATCGAACAAAGGAGATCTTTGGCTTTGTAATTGAGCGCAGTGAGCAAACATGTTCACATGTGCAAGAATTTTCTGTTTCTTTCTGGGAATTGGCTCGGCTACGATTGAATTTGCCAGCTAATCGTGCAAACTTGTGTTTGGACCTGCTGTTGTCGGTGAGTGCATAACTACACACCCCGTATTGAGAATAAAATGACATTAATGGGTCCAAGGTTTGTGATGTTTATGAGATTACCTTTATAAAGGGTTTAGATTTCTCACGTTGATCTCGAACTAAATAACTCTTTCCACCCTTTGCAAAGAAGAAATTAGTATCAGAATTGAAAAGGGAAGCATCTTGACATGGCCCTAAAGATCAATCCAGCAGAATGGAAAGCGAAAACAATATTCGTGAATCGGGGTACAGGAGCTTTGAGTGGAAAGACT
>Ga0302227_10001455_pt1 | contig 17689 bp, 19 predicted proteins | sample II_Palsa_N1_1_FD_193525 | JGI IMG/M metagenome (GOLD analysis project Ga0302227, IMG submission 193525) | Peat permafrost microbial communities from Stordalen Mire near Abisko, Sweden - II_Palsa_N1_1 | ecosystem: Environmental > Terrestrial > Soil > Palsa > Peat permafrost | place: Sweden... | reverse complement strand
AGCCCTCTCGACTATGCCCACTCGTTTCGCATCGGCTACTTTTGCTTTATTAATATAAGTCATTAACTCAATGTGTTTTATGAAAGTATTAGTCTTAGACTAGATTTAGACCCTATATTAAAGTTTTATATATTATTATAATATATTATAGCGCATTCTTCTATATGTCTTAAAATTAATTTAACTTGTTATAAAGTATATTCTTTATACTCTTTAAATATTAGTGAGATATCAAGCAGAGACTGGATTTATTTGATGAAAGTTGCACTAAACCTTGATTCAATGACGCTTGAGCTGCAGCAATGCAGTGGAGGCGCGACTTGATGTGGTTCTAATAGGATGGAGATTGAGGATAATACATGAAACTAATTCATGAAGCAAGCCTCAAGTGCCACCTCAGGACGTTGCAGAATCGCTGGCCAATCCGGTGATCGTGGTAACATAATCATGTGATCCTATACGAGGAGATCAGGGGTTCGGCAAACCAAAACCCTTACTCTCAGCCTCAACGCTGCCACTCTCTCTATCTGTTGCCTTCCCTCTTTCAACACGTGCGGAAGTGTTGTGCTGTATCCTCTGTAATTCCAAGGATTTCCCACGTATTGAGGCGTTCCATCTTTCAAATCAAATCGCATCGGCAAGACTTTAGTCCGCCGATCTTTCCTTCTATGTTTCTATTTTCACATGAAAGCTTCCAGCCAGACTGAGATAAGGGCCTTATCTCCTTCCATCTTTTTCTGTTTCATTTTCCATTCTTACACTTACTCGATTTCTCAATCACTCTCACAATGAAATGTATCATAGTCCTTTCGGCATCGTTTGCTGCTGTTCACTCGCAGGCTATTAGCCAGATCGAATTTACAGATTCAGAACCAAGTCTCTTGACTGCAGGGGACTTCGAATATTGGGAATGGACTGGAGGTGACGGGGTCTCTGACATCGATTTCACTTTGATGCAAGGATGCGATCCTCAGCATCTTACATCGGTTGTTGAAATGGGAAGTGAGTGTGCCTCTGCGAATTTGGGTCTACGTTGATGGTGAACATCTAGCTAAACAAAGATGATCAATGCAGAGGCTTATGCAACTTCAGTATCTTTCCCGTGGGAAATATGTAAGTGGCCTTCTACCCTACGGACTTATTCGCAGCTCATTGTCTCAGCCGACACACTCGTAAACGGTAATAACTACTGGGTTCAGTTGAGCCAACCTGGTAGTACTCCTGTCTACAATGGACCGGTTAGGTACACTGGCGGAGGCGAGCCGAAATCAGCAGCTTCTTCTTGCCCAGTTGCAGGTACTACAATTGGTGCAGCTTCATCATCAACAGCAGCCGCAGCGGTAAGCAGCCCTATTACCAGTTCCTCAACGAGTCCTCCAACTGTAAGTTCGAGCCAGACCATGAGCAGCATATTACCTTCGCAATCAGCAACGTCCGGTACACTATCAACATCAAGTCCGGCAACGTACGTAAAAACCTTCCACGTCTTTTGCGTGAGAACTAATCAACATTGCCAGAATAACCAGCGGAGTCGTGTTTGGAACTTCTAATCCCGGCACACCTCAGAAAGGAATGTCAAAGGGTACAATCGCCGGCATCGTTATAGGAGTCTTGGGATCAATTTGCCTCGTTGGGGCTGTGATATGGCTAGTTCTCCGGCAAAATCGACGAAAAAATAGGCACCGAGGGCCACAGGGTACCATCGAGAATAACCAGCTATATCCTCCCCAATATACCTCCGAAACCCCAGTAAGCCCAATAAGTTCGCCAGGCCCATCAACCAGAAGGAAACCAGTCGCAGGCAACGCAGAGTCTTTGATCTTGAGTAATGAGGAGAGAGCTTTGATTGAATCTCGGAGAGTAGAACAAGCGGAGAAAGCAAGAAAGCAGAGAGCCAGCGAGTTGGAAGAGGCTGCGAGACGAGGAGAAGAAATTCAAGGCTCCGAGTTTCATGAGGTCGATGCTGGAAAGGTGGGAGCAAGTGAGCTTGAGGGGAAAGTATAATGTTTGTAACTGCAAATTTTTCGTTCCGTCTGCCACTAACTCAATTGTCTTTCTCATTGAAGACTTTTACCCTAGCTACAAATCGACGTAATGCCTTCTTCCATCGACTATTAACTGACTGACCTTAAATAAGTCAAGATTTTGAAAAGCATCTTTTTAAAGTTTCTGAAGACTGAGAGGTACATTTGAAAGCCAGTACTCTAGGTGCCCCTTAGTCCATTTCGTATCTCTTTACGTATTCATTATGAAGGTGCCATTTGTATAGCTAGCATTTGAGAAAATGGGTCACGTGTTCTATATTATCCTCGGTATTTCGCAGTAGGTAGTATTAGACTGGACAGAGTGAGAAGTTCAATCTTGTAGACAATGGCTGCTTTAGTGGAGACATCGAACAAAGAGTAAGCAAAAGGTCCAACGAGAATGAACATGGGCTGAAAATAGACAATCAACATATTCGTTGCCAAGGTCAGTCAAAATGTCGCACAAAGGCTTTTTGCTTTTGTTTGACACTTGCTTCTTGTTGTCAATCTCTATTCAATTGTTTGTTTCTTCTAAAAGGGGTAGAAAAGGGATAAGAATAGAAGGAAATTGAGGAGAAAGAGAAGGGGACGTCCGTGTTTGAGCAATTTCCAATTTTCATCTAATGGAAGGGTATATGCAATGAAAAAGCCAAATGTCCATAAACTCCACGCACGCAATGCAAATCAAACTATCACCTGTGCTATACAAATACAAGCTTTTCAAAGTCTCACCACCATGACATCTGCCACCCCTATCCAGCAGCAAACGTACTCCTCTTTCTCAACTTCTCCCCATAAAGCCACAACAAAATCGGCGCTGGCCAGCCCAATCCGATTGCGAGGAAAGCCAACAGACTATTTCCCCACCCATACTCCAGTTTCGCATACATATATGGCGCGAATAGCGGAAATCCAAAACCCGCCAAACTCCTCAGTACCGTCGCCGCTCCCACAGCACTGGCAGCAAACCGCGTGTAAGAATCCACGATATACGTCTGGATACACTGGAAACCAATAATCACGCCCGCGGCAAAGATGGCTGCGCCGATATTTGGGACGATCCAGTGGGTATGATATTGAGCAGACCATCCGTACAGAAATAAGCCGATAGGAACTAAGAACGCGCCGGGAATCATGAGCGGGACGCGGAACTCTGGGCGTCCTACGCCGTTGCCGATTGTGCGTTTGAGGCGTCGGTAGATCATGTCTTGACAGGGTGCGCAAATTTGGGTCCCGAGGAAGAAACCAACGCCTAAGGAGATGTAGTTCAGGCCTCCAATACCGACACTCTCATGGTACTCGGTTTCCCAAAGACTGGGGAAGGTAGAGAGGACGAGGTACATTAGGCCGTAGAGGTAGGCCATGTAGAGCGCTAGGACTTGCACGATTACTTGAGTGCCGAGAAGCTTGAAAGGACGGATGAGAGAGATTCGAAGGGTTTTGCCGACTGTGCGTTCGGGGTGGTCGTATTCGGTGAAGAGAGCTTCATTTCCGGTACTTTTGATGAGCTCTTTCTTCTTGCGGTGGAGAAGAACCGGCGCATATGTTTCTTGGAGGAAGAAGAAACCGGAGGCTTGGATGAGTGCGTCTGCTATAGTTGTGGAGTAGAATACCCATCTCCAAGTGGTATTTTCGGTGATGAAGCCACCAGCGATGGGTCCTACGGCTGGGCCGAGAAGAGGAGCGAGAGAGTAGATACTGATCGCCCTCCCTCTCTCTTCAGCCGTGAACAAATCACTCAATACACCACCACCCAATGCCAAAGGAGCACTGCCCCCCAATCCCGACAGGAAGCGAAAGGCAATCATCTGCCCCTTCGTTTGAGCAAGCCCACAGCCTAGGTTGAAGAACAGGTAAAGAAGATTGCTGATTTGGAGGACAATGACTCTTCCATACATTTCAGACAGAGGACCAAGGAAGAGCGGCCCGATTGCATATGCTAGGACGAAGATAGATAGTGTCAAGGACTCCTCGATTTGGTTCGTGATGTGGAATTCGCGGGCGATGGCCGTGAGAGCTGGAGCTACCATAGAGGAGGAGACAGGGGAGATGAACGTGAATGACGAAACTACCAATTATCAGCACCACTTCTCATAATCTCAAAGAAAATGAGTACTCACCAACCAATGTAGCAGCCCATTTCCTCGAAAATGTCCAGTTCTTCGGATTTGCCGTGTCATCCGGCCCCTCCCACGTAACCAAATTCGGATCCCTAACACTCCTTCTACTCCTCGAAGTTTTCTCCCTTTGCAACTTCGGCCCAGCCTCAAGATCTCGTTCAGCCTCTATTCCATCCCTTACTTCTGGCACAATGCTTTCGCTTGACCCTTCCGAAACGTCTTCTGTCCCCTCTGTATCGATACTCCCATTTTCGTCTTCGATAGCTTCTTCGTCCTTCTCGTGGTGGTGATAGTGGTGGTCGTGGTATTGAGCTTGGTCGTCGATATAATGCCCGGAAACGTAGCGGGTGAGTGCTAGTGGTGATGAAGCTCTTGACCTCGAAGCGCCTGATCTTCTTGATTCTGCACCTGAAGTGTCACGCCTTGATCTCGAGGAGCGGGGCTTCTCATTGGAATCCGCCATTATGGATCCTCCTGTCCTTGAATTAAAGCAAATATATTGTAGGAAACGAGAGAGAATCGACGCTGATGTTTTTTGAAGGAGAATTTGAAAATGAGGCAAAGGTTATTCTTTTAGAGTGACGTAGTAATCGATACCAGAACTCGTCTCGACCCGAGCCGTGAATAGTCTCTTTATATGTACTTTGTCCACTGGACTTCTCGGAGCCGTAACACGGGAGTTACACACCCGATAATTAGTAAATTCCGACTTTGGATTCGTATGCAGTGAGAACTTAGATTCTAAAGGAGATACGCGAGGACTTAAGAGAGGCTTGAAAAGTGGTGACGCCGTTTCCCCATCATGTAGTTCACTTGACACAGCCAATTACAGTGGCTGGCTTTAGACGGAGAATCGGCATCGGACGGCATTGAACAAGGAAGCCTTGGAAAGCGCCGCCGTAGTAACATCAGCTAGGCAAAGAATGGAAGTTTGTTGCTGAAGTTTTGTGGCAGAGCGGGTGTTCGGCACGTCATGAAGATTTCACTTGCCTCGGCGGGCTGAGACAGGGGGGCCCCCGCTTCGGGCCCGAGGGTCCAGCTTACGTAAACAAAACATCGGGCGGCTTTAGTAATGATTTCCGACACAACATCGGGAGTGGTTATCCGTTGGTGCTCGAGTTCAAGAAGTTAAACTTCTTACAGAACTCTGTGGCAGTGCACCGTTGAGTTGCCTTCAATACGAAGTCCGAGTGGAAAATTCCTGGAATGGCTAATGAGGCCGTTGCTGTGGCAAAATGATTTCATCACGCCTCTCTAATCTTCAAGGAGTATGTTATTTTGACATCAAAAGCTTATGCAGCAATTCTTCCTGTTCAAGTGCCTGCTCCAAATTTCCAGATGGAGCACTTCCTGCGCTTCTACTTCACAACACTTCATATCTCAAATACGTGAACATAATTGAACAAGCGGAGGAATAAAACAAGCTTAAGTGAGCTTGTCAAATTATGGCAGAGGGGTAAAGTCCAAGTCATGTCAGTTGGGGTGTTGTTTTACCTGCTTTCTTCTCCTTAAAAAATAAAGAGTTCAAATTGCCCTCAAGTTCAGCATGTACTGCCAGGTGTCCGTTCTTTGATATTTCCACTTTTGGTCAACATCTTACACCAGGATCCATGTATATAATAGTATTACTCAACTCGAGCAGAGCCAATTACCAAAGCCATAGTCTTCAACCCTTCCATTCTACAACGTTACACTGATTCTCGTGACAGCATGCCACGTGGAGTTTCACCCTTGAGCGAATCAGCTATGAAGCAGAACCTTGTGATCGATGCTCTGGCTCGGCCCTCCGGGAAGTTTAGGCTAAAGGACTTGATGGCCGTCTTGGGCGTTGCTGTTTTGTTTTGTTTGAAAAGGCACTGATCCAGAGGTCATAAGTCTTAAGAAAGGGTTTAACGTGAACATGATGCCCAAAGCTATTTGGAGTATCTGGAATGAAAGAACTCGCAAATCGATAGAAATCTAGCATAACTCCATGAAGATGGTATTACAAGCTATACAATCTGGGTATCTGCTTATCGCCCCATGCAAAAATCTAGGCTCTCGAACCAGACTGGTAGAGCTTCTCCACCGCCAGAACAAGATCATTAACCTCTTCTCCATGCGGACAGTCCGTCCACTTCCCACCATCTCTTACGCAGTATATCTCCTCATTCAACCTGACCGTGCAGGACTTGGTAACGCCAGCTTTGGTGCTCCTCCGCACGCTGTCCCGTAAAAGCTCCATTCCGAAACCGCCGTCGTCTTTTATCGCGCATTCGTTGAGCTTCTCAAAGTCCATGCCATGCTCCAGGGCACAGTCTTCTATTAGACTGAGTTGGGGAATGTCTTTGTAATCTTTTGTCATGCAGAATGTGAAGCCTAGGTAGGTTTTCCTGCAAAAATTTCCGAATCAGTATTGCATGCCCAGGCTTGCCGGAATCATTCATTCGAGGACATCTTGACGGCAAGGATATACTTACGGGTCTGGGTATTGGTTCGCTGCGCAAAGCTCGATAATATCTCCCATACACTCATCGGGTCCATGCATGCATTGAACGCCATCATTATCTGTTGGTCTGTATACTGTCAGGACCAGTCCATCCACTAAGAGCACGGAAAGACCTACGTGCCGATATACGACAATGTGAAGTTTACTTTTTCAGTAACATTTTGCATCGTTGGCAGAACCAGCATTTTGAGACAGTCCTGGTAATGGTTAGGTTCGTGATCCACATGTTGTTTACAAAGCCCACCTTCGCATCCGGACACTTGCTCATAATATGTGCCTCCAGAGGTACAAGAGCTCGTTCTTGGTTGTTCATCACTGCTGTGACATTGTGGATTCCGCAGATGTGATGGAAAACATCGTATCTAAATGTTGCAGACCACACGAGGTAGCAGAGGGCCACCACTCCGAATGCTGTAGCAAGAGGTCGATTCCGGGGGCGGCATGGACGAACAAGCATTGCTTCTCCTTTCTCGCTGTCCATACTCGAGAGTTTGTGGTCGTTCATAGCAGTCGATAAAGTCTGCGGCTTCATTACGATAAATGCATAAGGTAAAGTGATGCGCGGATGATCGAGTTGATGTTCAAACGATGTTGTCAAATGACGAGGCTTCATCCATATGCCAGATAAGACAAGGTTTTGATGGCGCTAGGCCCGTGCCCGCTAAAGCTGCACCCACCAGCTTGAGCGCCTTGTCGGATCCGTGCACAACGTTGCATCTCTCTCACCAGGCTGAGGAATATGTACGCGCCTCGTACCTGAAACACTTCCCTCAATTATCTTAACCCTACTCCCTCATGTTTCCCTCTCTTCAATAGCCATGACAAGGCTCCCTCTGGACGACTTCCTAGGCCCGCTGCACATAGACGTCTCCAGGATCCACAGCCTTGCCAGGAGCTTTTGCCGCACCTACACAAGACTCGCGGGCGAGTCGCAGGATCAGTTCCTGTCGACGCCGATCTCGGATTCCATTTTGAGGCCATCGGGGAATGAGAAAGGAAGGTAAGCTTTCAGCACTCACGCATTAAACTCTCGTCATGTGATACGGCTTTGAGAATCGCTTGCCAGAGCAATGCACCGAGCGGGTCCTGCAGCAGCTGCATTACGTACTAACTTCTTAATAGGTATCTAGCCATAGACATGTGAGTGGTTAGATTGGGTTGAGGCTCTGTAGGACCTAACATCACCAGTGGCGGAACGAATCTCCGAGTGGGCTTCATTCAGCTTCTTGGCACTGCAAAGGCACAGTCAATAGAGCAGAACGGGCATGGACCCGACTATTCCGGCAGAGGGTCACGTGTCATCAGACAGCTCGAGAAGGCATGGCCCATAGGGGAACAGCTGAAGAATGACCAAGCCGAGGATCTTTTTGCTTGGATTGGAAGACGTATTGCAGAGGTGGTCAGAGATGGCTGCTCTGCTTGGCCTGGGGAGTTGCCAGAAGTGGTTCCTCTCGGGGTCACGTTTAGCTTCCCCATGAAGTTTGTTCTCCTCTTTTCTACTCGGTTCCTTATTAATAATATCATAGCCAACATACGTTATCAGATGCTACACTCATGTCAATGGGCAAGGGCTTTACGATTGCTTCCAGATTAGATCTTGGCAAGGTTCTCCTTGAAGGCTATGAGAAAGCTCAACATCCAGAACTACCCCGGATCAAAATCTCAGCAATAGCCAACGACTCCGTCGCGACCCTTGTCTCATTTGCCTACCAGTTCAGCAGCAATCCCCACAGCAAAGCTGCCATGGGTTTAATATGTGGGACAGGTTGCAACGCTACGATTCCCTTAGCACTCAGCAAACTTCATCCCAGCAAACGACCAACACGAGTCAAAGTCCTGGATGACGCCGACGCAGACGACGATCTCAAGGTAACTGTTAATACCGAATGGACAATCAAGGGTGCAGCAGGACCTTTACTCGAACTAGGCTTCATCACAAAGTGGGACCAGAAACTCGACGCCGAAGGAGAAGCACCAGGATTTCAACCATTTGAGTACATGACCGCGGGACGCTACCTAGGAGAACTAGGTCGAATCATCATCGTCGAATACTTCACCAATCATCTCTCAATCCCCTTCTCATCCCTTCCTCCAAAACTCCAAGAACGTTATGGCCTCTCTACTGCATTCCTCGGAAATCTTGGCCCCCATTTAGCAAGGCAAGAACCGTCAATGCTCAAGCAATTAGAGAAAGAATTGCCACCATCGACAGGGAATGTATTTTGGAATTGGAACGAAGAAGCAGCACAAGCAGTCTTTCAAATCGCCGTCGCAATCGAAAAACGAGCAGCAGGCATGGTATCCGCAGCCGCCATCGGCCTCTTAGCTTGCGCAGACGAGATACATCTCTCGCCCTCCCCGTCTTCCTCTTCCAATCATTTCCACGGCCCAAACGGCACCTCGAAATCCGCCAACTCGAGCTCTGAAATCGATGAGTTAATGGTAGGGTATACAGGTGGCTGTATCGTGCACTTCCAAAACTACCTCTCGGACTGCCAAGCATTCTTAGATGCCATCATGGTAGCGGAGTTTGGAGAGCATGCCAGGCCGAGAGTGGTTTTGAAGGCGTGTCATGATGGGGGGATTATCGGGGCGGGGATCTTGGCGGGGACGGTGGAGAGCATTGCGCATGATACCTAGACGTTTGCATTTTGGCGGAGCTTAGTTGGTTGGGTGGGAATTGGATAGATTTATGGACAGGAGGGGCATGGAATCACGATAGACCTAAGACGAGCAATGAATGTGAATGGTGGCACGGCAGCATAGCATGAATGATGGCGTTCACAGGACTATACGCATACGATGAACCTCTAGACGCCCATGATGATTTATTTTCACACTTCAGTGCTTCCTAATTGTACAACACCCTCTGCCCCTAATGCCACCCATTAACTCCAGTCAATCCCGTCAACTCCTCTTTCCGCATCCTGTATAGATCTTGCGCCTCCCTCTCCCTCCTACTCACAAATTCAACCTCACTTCTCAGCCCCTCCAACCGCCTTGAGATTGCAGCTTCCTCACTAATTTGCAGCGTCCTGAAACTATCCAGGCTCATTGTCGCCTTAGCAAGTGCCTCAGACGCCTCAGAGATCTTCTGCCGTAAGATTTTGGCTCGGTTCTGATACCCTCCGAGGTGGAGCGCAAGTTTCTTTTCCATCTTGTTGCCTTTTTCTGCGGCGGCCGTGATAGAGTCTTGGATGTTCTGGGAGATTGTCAGCAAAGTGTTGAAAATCAGATGAGAAAAGAAGGGGAAGGAAACGCACATCAAAAGCCTCAACGAGCATTTGGTGCTCGTCGATTTCGTCTTCGTAGCCGCTGAGACCTGGCAGGAAGGAAGAGGATTTAGCATCTTCCCATGCTTTTTGGAAGATGTCTGATCCTTTTTCGGCGAATTCGGCTGGTACTTCGCGGGTGATTTCTAGGCGTGCTTGGGCGAGCGCGTCGTCGTCGAAGGCGTCAAGGGGGTGGGAAACGCCACGAACTTTGGCGCCTGGGACAGGGTATCTGAGCGCATCGTTGGCTTCTAGTAACGCCGCTTCTCGTGCAATAGCTGCTTTGATGGGATCCTCGATGTCGGCTGCATTCTTGAGCATTGCATCAACGTCTACAGCGGATGAACGAGGCAGGCCTCTTTGCATGACCTGTGTGCGTCGCTTGAACTCTGCTGCCTCTTGAGCTTCTCTGATTTGTCGGTTTCGCCGATCTCGAATTTCGGCATCTTCTTCTGATAATTCTTCAACACCCATGGACTCTTGTTGCTCTTCTGGCAATTCAAGCTCCCATTCCGTGTCTTTCGGCTTCGGCAAGGAGGCCAGACCTTGCTTGACCATGTGCTTCAATGACATTTCTCGAAGTTTGATATCATTGGGAGTACCTCCAACTAATTGCATTTCGTCGTCTGCATTCAAGGCGAAACTGTCGCGAGGAGTCCGCATTGGCGTTTGCCCAGGCCCTGGAGGTCTCATTGGAGTGGCTCCGACACCGTTCTGCCGAAAAGGAGTGGCCATAGGATTCGGTGTCTGCATTACTGTTGTTCTAGGAGTGGCGCTTTCAAACCCAGTGCTGCCTGCGCCTTCGTATAAAGGTGTATTCTCACCACCTAGAAGTGACGACTGTGTTTCCGTAAGAGCTCGGATATTTCGAATTTCGTTCGCAATATGGTCTTCTTGAGCGGGTGCTCTTGGTGTCCGAATTGGAGCTCCACTGTTGATGGTAGAATACGTGTTGACCAATCCCCTGGTAGCATCGTTCTCACTAGATCTTGCCATCATGTTGGCTCTCTCTCCAATCATTCCCATCTTCACAATCTCTTCCAGTTCCCCCTCGCCGACTTGTGGTGCAGGCAGGACCAAAGCTCGTCTCTTGCTGCTTTGCTCTGCCTCTCTAATCTTTTGTAACTGTCCTGCCTTCATGGCAGCCTGGTATGATGCTGACGGTGCCTCCTTTCCACTCTTTTGCCTCTTGCGGTCTGGATCCTCCTCCTGGTCTCCTTTTCTTTTATTTGCAAGCTGTTGCTTCCGAGGATCGAAAGCCTCTCTCTCTTTCTCATTCAACACAGCTTCATCTCCTGTCTCGTAGAATCCAGGCGCCGGCGCTTTCTCGAAAGGAATGTCGGCATTATAGTCCATCATCCCCTTCTTCCTATTGACAATCTTGATGTTGATACCCGCATTTTTCAACTCTCGGCGCTTCTGCAAGACTGCCAACCTTCTCGACTCCTCAAGCTGACGTTCACGAGCCTTTCTTTTTGCCTTCTTTCCCTGCGTGTTTGCCAAACGAGCACGCGCCTCACTTAGCATCTCCTTTTCGTCCTCATCGAGATCAATCGTATCCGGCCTCGCAGGTTTGGACTCTGGGTCTGGATCGACCTCACCGGGCCGTAAGCGTCTCACATCGTCCGCAGACGGTGCCTTCGTTTCTCCTCCATCTGGGCCACCCAGTCCCAACTCTCCAGCTTCTTTCTGTTCAGCTTCATCGAGTAGTCTTTGGTAACGCTCCAGGCACTGAGTAGCAGTTCGCCCAACGAGTGGTGCAATCGTTCGCCATTGCGTTGGCATCAACTTCGCAAGATGCAAGAGCTTCTCATCCTCCTCCTTGCTCCACTCGATCTTTCGGATTCCAGGGTCTAGCCATTCACTCCATCGTGCTTTGCATTGCTTTGGTGTTTTGCGCGCGAGGAGAGAGGAGACTCGAGCCCATTGATTCAAGCCATATTTGGAAACGCTGTTGTAAATCAGTGATAAATTTCGAGGAAGGGGGTTTTTTGGCCTGACCTTGCTTTAAGTATTTCGTCTTCTATATTTGTCCATACACCTCCCTTGACGACAGGCATATTGACGGCGATGTGATGTGAGTTGGTTGATTCGTGTAGTCTTGAGCTCTCTGTCCAAATTTCTTGAAGTCGCGACACCTTAGCGCGGCATGCAGTAAGGCATCAACTTTTCAGGCCACAAGTGATTTAGATCACGTGCTGATTGCTTAGTCATGAGCGCTTCTTATCCACCAGAACTTCTCATCACGTAAATTAACAGCACATCAAACGGTGTAACTTCAGCTTGCTTTGATGCAAATCTCATTTCCTCAGTTTCAAGCATCCACGCCCTCGTTTTACGCTCGAGCACGCAATCTCCAGCATTGTCACGCTTAACAGCACCAGTGGTTGTCAGAATTCGTGACGCACTACTGGTTTTCAATGTACTATAGCTCGAGGGACATTTAGAGCCTCACTACCTTTTTATTTTTTTTAAATGTTCCCTAATGTAAGGAACAATCTGAAAAGCAGTTACTCGTCGCTTTACGAATGTTCTATAAGTTATAGTACATTGAAACGCAGCTTTGTGCTACGAATCTAACAACCACTAGTGACAGTAACAGATCTTAAGGACGATCTTGCAAAGGCCGATCATACTTCAACCGAAAAATCCAAATAGCGGAGAGGAAACCTCCGAAATTGCGCAAATACCGTCACCATCCTAGAGTCGATTCATTCCAAGGAGTCCACGAGGTGAAGTCCGGTACGATCTTGTCCATGAGTCTGAAAAGCCCCTGTCACGTGAGGGTGAAACACCGGAAGAATTGAACGGACCGAAGTGTTTGTTAACTTTATTTGGACTTCATAAATGTAGTCTCGACCTGCAGTTTCACAACCTTCGCCGACCCAGCTCTTGTACTTCATACACATCTTGTTCCATATACCTAGTATCTATTAGAAATGTCCTGACACAATCCAGCTTCAACTACGTCATCACTATCCAAAGTACTGCTCGTGGCACAACCTAGACTCCAGAGAACTTCTCCAGAATACTATTTCACTGAAGCGTCATCAAATTCTCGTCAGAAAATAGGAAAAACTTCTCAAGATGCCCTACCCACCATCCTCAGAACCCATTACCTCCACAAACCCCGTAACATCCTCCATTGTCGCCCCCATTCCCGTCCCAACCTTCGGACCAGGCGGAAGCTTCTCCGTCCTCGCTCGTACTCGAATCTCCGCCTCCCCATTAGATTGCTTCTCTCTCATCAGAGACACTCCCAACTGGCACAAATGGAACACCTTCTGTCCCTCCATATCCTTCTCACCAAAGTCGCCTCCTCCACCACCAAAGTCCTCCCTCTTCATCCCAACCGGAAATGAAGGCTGGCTAGAACTCGGCACAATCGGGGACATCGACGTCTTCATGTCAGGCGATGGCCTTATCCCAGGACGAAAACGAAGCAGAACTCAAGGAATCATCGTCACATGGCTCTCCTCCATCAACGAAGACGAAAAGAAAGGCTTCCGATTAGCATGGAAAGGCACCGGTTTCAGCCACTGGCAACTGCATTCCGAGCGAGTCATGGAATTCATTGAAATCGAGTTAGCAAACGGAGAGCTAGGCACGGAATTCACCTGCTGGGAGACATTCGCCGGAGTCTTGGCACCAGTCGTAAAAGCTACTTACGGCAGCACGCTCGTCGAACGATTCGGCGATTATCAACGAGACGTAAAAGCCTATCTGGAATCTCAATCCTCATCTCCATCTTCCATTCCTCCAACATCAAAATCCGAACCAGAAAATATGGTTAACGGCAGCACGTGACCTTACTCCCACCTCAACGTACCCTATACCACCATGTTTACCATTCCACACCCGAACACCCGAGCAAAAGCCCTCGATCCAGGATGAAGGGAAGCCCAGCAGCCCTTCCTCGTCGGTCAGAATAAGGTTTCCACCGGGTCGGTGGATGTGGAGATTACCTGCTGTGGGGTTCCTCTGTGGGGTTACGCGTTTCAATTCAGCCTGTTTTCGAGGACCCCTCAGGGGAAGGCAAATTCCCCACCTTTCCAATCGAAAAGTAGGACTGTGAAGGGACAGTGAGATTGAGAGCGATCGGACAGGGCTGTCTGCCACACGTGGTGCAGCGCACTTGCTTTTCTCCCTCGGATCCGACTAGAGTTCGATTGTGGAGGTAGGGCTCGGAAGTTGCGACTGCCGCTCATGGCGCACTTACTCAACGACACTTCGACTTGTAGCTCAAATCGGGACCGAAAGATAACGGTGTAAATCAGCAAAGTTATTCTTTTTAGATCCAGTAACCTCCCAAACTGCAACCCAGATGTGCAAACACCCCATGCATCCAATATCAACAATAAGCAGATAGCTATTCGTACAGTGAAGGAAAGCCCCGACAGACAGAAGTCAGAGCGTATATACAGACCCAAAGCAGAAAACCAATGATAGCCCTATTTTAATTCACCAAAACACCTGCAAAGCAAAGATTTCCTCCCAATGGATGTGCATCTTGCCGTTCTCATTATTCATATCCCATCCCAGTCCAAGAAAAGACCATGTGCCCCCGATCCACGTTTCGTTTCGTTTCAGATCCCGTAGTACGCCATCATGTAGTATCCATTATCCAATCCGGGGATTAAACCGTGAGTAGAAAGACATTAAGATTAGAGACTAGAGGGCGAGGCCGGTGCCGTCGCCCGTCCATCTATACAGAGCCAGCACTTCTCTCCTCCGCAGCTGCTGCTCGCCGAAGTCTTCTGGGACGCGTCCACGGACTTGGGCGAGTGCTGAGCGCATGACTTTGCGGAAGTTCCTCTGTTGGGTTTTGTGTTAGGGGGTATTTCGGGGAGGAAAGGATTCGATTTGAGGAGAGAAAAAGGGAACTTACTTGATATTCAGTGTTCAGGGTCACGACACAGGCTTCGTGTGCACGGACGATGGTCTCGCATGCTTTGACTACGCTGGGGGAGGCCTCGACCTGGGGAAATCAGGGAACGGAACAGGGGTGGTTTGTGGAAGCGACTTACCTGAAGTTTGTCTGCGATGAGGAGTAGCAGGAAGCTTCCCTGTAGTAGGTACACGCCAAAGAAGAACGGCATGAATTCGAGACCAGGGTCGTACTCGAGGATGTGATTGATGGCCTCGGCGGCACTTACTGCGTGACCTGTAGCGTTGATAAAACTTTGAGACGAGATCCAGAGATCATTGTCGTCGAGAAGTGAGATGGGATCCCATTTCCCTGTCAGCAGGATGTGCAAGACATGCATAACGTGCGTGCCGTACGCAACGACAATCCTTGTCTGGATGTCGGCTTCTGAAATGTGGGCTGAGGAGGCTGTGTGAACTGAATGGACTGAAGGTGTGCCTATATTGTTATGCTCAATGTCGTTTAAATGATTTGTTGAAGTGATGCCTTCCATATGTGATCTATCGATTTGTTCTTCGATTGGGGCGCTGAGATGTCGCAACTCGAACTCTTTGAGACTCTGGCCGTACGCTTCGAGTTGTCGGGCGATTTCGCTGGCGTGATCATCCCATTCCTGGGCAGATCTGAAGCCGATGCCGAATCGAGGGTGGTTCTTGGCGTGGTAGAGATCTACAATCTCTCCGAGGATGGTCATGAGGGGTAAGAAATATCCGAATATGCTATGTCCGGTACACTCAAAGTTAGGTCCTCTCCTTCTAATCCGTGGTGTGCCACTCGGGGAGGTAATACGAATGCTTGAATCACCAGTGTAGAATTCTCCAGCCTGCCATAAAGTATCGTCCATTGGCTGGAGAAGGCCATCGCACTCAATGTCTAACAGGAAGAGAGGTCTGTTATAACATAGAGCGAGATGACGATCCACGGTATAGCACAGCCACCATATTCTTCTCCTTTCTTCCCGTTCCTCCTCAGTGATTAGACCTCCCGTGTTGGGCAGATCATCATCGGCCTCTCCATCCGCGTCAACATCGTTGACGTTTTCGGCCGGATGAGATGTCATGGACTGCGCGTTCTGTGGCAACTCTCTTCCAAGTTTTAATTCTCTTGCCAAAGACCATGCGGCATTCCACCATCTCAGGCTGGCGCCTTTGTACTCGCTGGCCGACACCACGGTGGCCAGGTGGATGTATGTGACGACATCATCCAGAGTTCCAGCGGCACCAAAAGCTCCAGTCTCTACGTTCAGACCATCTGTATTCACGGATCCAGGCATGGCAACACCGAGGCCACCCAAGGCAACGCCATTGATGACAGTGTTGGAGAAATTTGGTGAAGTGTCACCACTAGAAGGACCATGGATCAGGGGCTTGAGGAGATCGACAGTGAGCTGCAGCAGTTTTTGACAGATACGCCCACGTGATGACGGGGGTGCTGTCAGGAGAGCTGCGTCGCTTGTCTGGGCGACAACCCAGAGCATACTGGCAAGCAAGGCCGGTGTGCATTGTCTCGGCTTAGTTGGGTGAAGAATAGAATGCTTCCGAAAGACGTATCCGAGAACGTAAGGTGAGGTCGGATGCATCAACGCCGACGATGAGCTTGCAAAGTACAAGTCCAGTAAGTCACAAGCCAGAGACACTGGGATGATATTGCCCAGGTGAGGAATGAGGGGTTGCAATACGGGGTACCGCAGCGTCGAATTGAAGTTGTGGCTCGTCACATGTTGCTGGTACTGGGTCGATGGTGATGGCAACGACATCCATCCTCCCGGGGACGTAGCGTCTGAACCCATGGCAAAGCCGGGCAGAGGGCTGTCGCCTAAGCGAAAAGCACCCGGAGTATTGCCCGGGTAATGTGTTGGGCTCGATGTCTGGATGGCATAGGGCATATCTGTATACCCGGGTAATGAACCTTGTCCGGCACTGAAGTTGGGATGACCACCATTGCCATTCATCATGTGGGGATTGATGGCGGGTCGGTATCCATGCATACTTGAATAGCCGTTGAGATTCAGGGACGCAGGGCTTTCGATTTGATCGGCTTCCGCGCGACTGACCATGTGAGGCTGATGTCCATTGGGGATTTCCGTCAGGGACTCAAGACTACCGGCGCGTAGCCTGCCTTTCATGATATCGCGGGCTGAGGATTTGTCGAGGTTGGTGGTGTTGAGGCTAAGAGATCTCGACGCTTGCGGCCGGCGGAACTCGCTATTATCATGATTCATGGACGTAGTTGAAGAGCCATTCTCATTGCGTGACTCTGAGGGCGAAGTTCTCTCATCTGATGATTGCCCGTTGGGGGATTTTTGTCCATTGGCGGCTGCGGCCGCAGCTTGTTGTGCCAGATCTTTGCGCGAAGCCTTGCCTCGCTTCTTTCGTTCCCGAATATATTCGCAACCCAACCCAAACTCTACATATCATTAGCAAACTGCCACAATTCGCAGCCGGACACTTACCAACGCAATGAGCACACGGAGCTTGCCCATCACATTTTGTTCGGAGTTGGTTGCACTGATCGCAAGCTCTGCTAATTCTCCGGCGGATTTGGCCTGAAGAGCCATTGCTTGCCGACCTGCCATTGCCTGGTCCAGGCGCATAGGGATGTTGACGATGCTTATTATTGTGGCTTCGGTGGACTTGGCCATTCTGATGAATATCAACATGCTGTTGAAGCTGCTGGAGTGCGTACTGCGATCCGTCGGCCAGCGTGTGAAGGCCCGAATGCATGTGATTCGAAGACAAGTGCCCGTTGGACATCATGCCGTTCGAGGGCAAGGCATTGTAAGTCGAATAGCGGTGGAGCGGATTGGAAAGCATCTTGAATGTCTTGCAGAGTCTTCGTCGGTGGTGAAGGACTGGCAC
>Ga0302227_10001446_pt1 | contig 17723 bp, 11 predicted proteins | sample II_Palsa_N1_1_FD_193525 | JGI IMG/M metagenome (GOLD analysis project Ga0302227, IMG submission 193525) | Peat permafrost microbial communities from Stordalen Mire near Abisko, Sweden - II_Palsa_N1_1 | ecosystem: Environmental > Terrestrial > Soil > Palsa > Peat permafrost | place: Sweden... | reverse complement strand
TTACTGGATGAAAAAGATGGGTTGAAGCAATCTTTAAGATCAGTATTCTTAAAATGGATTTACCGGCATGTCGACCATGCTTTTTATACCGGGATAAATAATAAAGCCTATTTTAAAAAATACGGATTAAAAGACGAACAGCTTAGCTTTGCACCCCATGCGGTGGATAACGACAGGTTTGAAATTGAACAAAAGGATGAGGTACTGCGACTAAAAGAGGAGTTGCAAATAAAAATTGATGACCTCGTGATCTTATTTGCAGGAAAGCTCGAGGAAAAAAAATCGCCGGGCTTACTGCTCGATGCTTTTTTTTTATTGGATGATCCTGCAATGCACCTGGTATTTTCAGGCGCCGGCGTACTTGAAAAGGAATTGAAAGAAAGGGCAAAAGACAATCGCAATGTGTATTTTATTGGGTTTCAAAATCAATCGGCCATGCCTGTGGTTTGCCAGGCCTGCGACTTGTTTTGTTTACCATCAAAAGGTCCGGGCGAAACTTGGGGCCTTGCGGTTAATGAAGCAATGGTTTGCGGGAAACCGGTACTGGTATCTGATAAATGTGGCTGTGCAATTGACCTGGTAGCTGATGAAAATGGAATGATATTTAAAAATGAAGATATCGATGATTTGACCGCCTGTTTGAAGAAAATGACCACTGACCGGGAAAAATTGGCTATACTCGGCAATGCATCGAAAAAGATCATTAAAAACTGGAATTTTGTGAATATTGCACAAGCTATTGAAGCAGAAGTAAACATGGGAAATGGATAATAAGCTGCCGCTGCAAAAATTACTGGTACTTTATGTGCCCTGGCTGCTGTCGTTGTTGTTTTCCGGTCAGCCGCTATTGTCATATTTTATAGCGTGGGCCGGGTCGTTTTTTATATTCTTTCTCACACTTACCGGTAAGATCAGGCCATTACCAACCGACCTGCCTTTTGCAGAGCAGATCATGCGCCCCATCATCCTGGTGCAAATAATATTTGCCGGATATATGGGTTGCACATCCATATTTTATATGCTCAACCTTTTTGGGTACGACAATTTTCATAAAAGCTATTTGCCTACGCTCCTGGATATGAATAAGGTTGAAATCACGGCACAGTGCCAGCGTTATTATTGTGTCGGGCATGCTGCACTGGTGTCGGGTATGCTCATTTTTATGAAATACCCCGTAAAGCAAATGGTAAAGATTGAAAAAAGGGACGTTGCCGGGCTGCTTTTCTACGCCGCGATCATTTCTTACCCGCTCTCGCTGCTTTTTCTCAGAATTCCGGGTTTGTCGCAGTTCTCCAACCAGTTCAGCTCACTTAGTTTTATTTCCTGCACCATTGCGCTGGCTTTTGCTATCCCCCTGCAAAAAATACCTAACACAGTTATTTGCCTGGTGTTATACTTCTCAAACTTTTATACAGCACTTACTTCGGGGTTTAAAGAACCCATTATTTTGAGCGTGATGGTGCTGGGTATTTTTTTATATCCAACCTATAAAAGAATTGTGCTACTCACCTTTATACCTGCATTGATATTTCTTTTTTTAATATTGCCCACATATGCTACAATATTCCGGCAAAATGCCTGGTCGGGCGATGAAGAGACCGATGCAGCCAGTACGGAAGCATTGGACGCTGCACTGAATAAAGAATCCGTAGCCGATGAAACCACCTGGGATTTTTTGGTGTACCGGCTTAGCGAGATCGATATGTTTACCGAGTTTGTCCAGTCAACGCCGGATAAGATCGACTACTACGGTTTCGGCCTGTTAAATCAATCCTTAATCGCAATAGTTCCACGCATATTCTGGCCCAGCAAACCAAGTACGGAAGACCTGGTAATGCAGCGTGTATATGATGCCGGGGTAATTAACCGCAATTCCTCCGTATCGGCAAAACCGGCTTATATAGTAGATGGCTATCTTTCGGGGGGATTATTAGGCGTTTTTCTCTCGTTATTCATTTACGGCGCGGCAGCGCAATTGATATCGCAAAAAGCCGAGCAGCTTTTCGGTGGTTATACCTTAGGCACAGCGCTTATTTTTTCTGGGCTTTTCCAGATATTCTGGCGCGGGTTGAGCTTTGAGTTTATTATCAACAACGTTTTCTGGAGTTATGTGAGCATGATTGTCATCGCTAAAATACTCCGCTCCAGGAATATACTTAAACCGGTTTGAGAATTCTGCAGGTTACGCCATCCTATAAGCCGGCTTTTATTTACGGCGGCCCAACTATGTCGGTATCCATGCTGAGCGAGCAACTGGCAAAAGCAGGAATAAATATTTCGGTTTTTACAACAACAGCTAACGGGAGGGAAGAACTACCTGTCGAAACCGGCAAACCGGTTAGTGTTGATGGTGCAGAAGTAACTTATTTTAAAAGGATAACAAAAGACCATACGCATTTCTCGCCTTCATTGCTTAAGCAGCTTTGGCGGGAAGTTAAGAACTACGATGTTGTTCATATACATGGCTGGTGGAACACGGTTTCGGTGCTTTCGGGACTGGTAGCTGTAAAGCGGGGCATGCCATTGGTCATTTCCCCGCGCGGGATGCTCAGCAATTATTCATTTCAAAATAAAAATAATGCAGCTAAAGGCCTGATACATTTTGCTGCCGGAAAATATGTGTTGAGGAGCAGTTTTGTACATGTTACTTCGCAAAATGAATATAAGGCTGTGAAAAGTATCTTAACACCTAAAGGTATTTTCAATTTGCCAAACTTTATTGACTTCTCCGGCAAAGCAAATGCTAAAAAGATCATTAACGAGAACCAATTGGAGTTAATCTTCTTTTCCCGTATAGAAGAAAAAAAAGGCCTTGATATATTGCTTAACGCGTTGAAATATGTTACTGTACCGTATAGTCTAACAATTGCCGGCGATGGCGAACCAAAATATGTTGATGAACTGAAGGCATTAGCCCAACGAAACGGCGTTGGAGACAAACTGAAATGGATTGGTTTTCAAACCGATAAATTTGACCTGCTGGCGCGGTTCGACCTGATGATATTGCCATCATATAACGAGAATTTCGGCAATGTGGTGATTGAAAGCCTGGGTGTAGGAACGGCAGTGCTGATAAGCGAAAACGTTGGCCTGGCTGATTATGTGAAGGATAACGAGTTGGGCTGGATATGCGCTACCGGACCAAAATCGGTAGCGGATGCCATCAATTTAGTTTATAAAAACCGGGATGAATTGAAAAGGATACGCGGACAAGCCCCTCAAATAATATCCAATGATTTTGACGAGGATAATTTGGTTAAGCTGTATATTGAAATGTACAAAGAGGTAATTAACAGCAGTAAGGTTTGAACAGTACCATTTCCTTTATTATTTTGACCTATAACGAGGAAATTCACTTGCCCCGTTTGTTGGATTCTATTGCCGGACTTGAGGCATCGGTATATATTCTTGATTCAGGCAGTACTGACACTACATTGGATATTGCTGAAAAATATAATGCGAATGTATTAATACATCCTTTTGAAAATCATCCCAAACAATGGGATTTCGCGCTGAAAAACTTCGATATAAAAACGCCCTGGGTGATTTGCCTTGACGCCGACCAGGTGGTAACGTCCGAATTAAAACAGCAGTTAGTTGATTTTAAGGACGAAGATCATATAGATATTGACGGCATTTATTTTAATCGAAAGAATTTTTTCAAAAGGCGATGGATAAGGTACGGCGGATACTATCCCATCTACCTGCTTAAAATGCTCCGTTATGGAAAAGGATATTCGGACTTAAATGAAAACATGGACCACCGTTTTATCGTTCCCGGCAAAACCGAAGTATGGAAGAATGGCCACATACTGGAAGAGAATCTAAAAGAAAATAACATCCGTTTTTGGATAGACAAGCATAACCGTTACAGCGACCTGGTAGCACAGGAAGAAGTGGAACGGATGCAGAAGATACGCTCGCAAACTATAACCCCAAACTTTTGGGGTTCGCCCGACGAACGCACGGCCTGGCTAAAGCAATTATGGTGGCAGTTGCCGCTATATGTACGGCCAATTTTGTATTTTATTTATCGCTTTATATTCAGGTTGGGTATATTGGATGGCCGCGAAGGCAGGACATTTCATTTTTTGCAGGGGTACTGGTTCAGGCTGGTAGTAGATATTAAGATTGATGAGCTATTGAATAAAGGGAAAACTATTAACAAGCCATGGATTTCGCCGCTGAAATTTGTATTCTCTTTCCTTATACTTTTTTTACTTTTTTATTTCTTTAACATCATTTTTTTCGGGCTGACCAGTCCCGGAAACCATTACAGTGCTTTCCTCGCTCATAATTTAAATTATATACAGGGCTTAAGACACATTTTACTGGTAAGCAGCGCAGCTATCATTAACCTGTTTGGTTTTACTGCTATCACAGATAATTACGAGTTATTGGTTGCCGGCCATGGTATTTTAAAGCTGGTATACTCGTGTTTGGGTTTAGGTGTTATCAGTTTTTTTGCTGCTTTTGTACTGGCTTATCCCAAGCCGTTGCAGGGAAAATGGCTATTTCTAATATCCGGCATAGTTGTTATTGAATTACTCAATATTGTACGTTTTGTGTTGTTAGCAATATTCTGGGACAAACGTTCATCACAAATAATTGATCATCACACCATTTTTAATATATCCATTTATATTATTATCGCCATAAGCCTGTATTTTTGGATAAAAATTCCAGATAAACCTAAACATGCCACAAACTGACCTTTCAGCCTATAATAATCATCCGTATCATCCCGGTGCCAACGCGTTAAAAAGGCTGCTGTGGTTTTATATTAATGCATTTTTTTTAAAAACGAGCCTGGTGCCTATAAGTGGCTTTAAGGTATTTTTATTGCGTATATTTGGCGCAAGCATCGGCGAAAACGTAATGATAAAACCTTGCGTAAATATTAAATATCCATGGTTTTTAACCATCGGCAATAACACATGGATCGGCGAGAATGTATGGATTGATTGTTTAGTTAAAGTGGATATCGGCTCAAACGTATGCCTGTCACAAGGCGCTATGCTGCTTACCGGTAATCATAACTATAAAAAAACAACATTCGACCTCATTACTGACGGTATTATATTAGAATCCGGCGTTTGGATAGGGGCGCAGGCTATTGTGAGCCCCGGGGTAACCGCTGCTTCGCATGCTGTACTTACTGCGGGTTCAATCGCCACCAAAAATTTGGATGCTTATTCCATTTACCAGGGAAATCCGGCAATAAAAACAAGAGATAGGGTTATTTCAGCGTGAAGTTAACAACCTCAAATATCATTTTATCAGTAGTTATCCTAATAACAACTGTATTAGGCGTACTTATACTGATCTACCCACCATCTTTTTACCCTGACCCAAGCCATGGCTTCCAGGTTAGGCGGAGCATGCAGATGGGCGGGCCGTTCAATACTTTTATCTCCCCGGACCAGGATGATATTTCAAAAAATACATCACTCTACTTAACCTGGTGGTCGCCGGGGCAATATTTGCTGCCGTACTTTTTCCAGTTATTGCTCAGTATGAATACCGGGCATGCCACTGCCTTAACCGTTACTATTTTCCAATTATCGGGAGTTTTGGGCTTTTATTGCTTTTTCAAAAAGATCGGTTTTACGCCTATTGTATCCGCTTTAAGTATTGCTTTTATTGTTTGCCAGCAGGCATTTGTATTGCCGTTCGTATTTTACAACGGAGGCGAGGTTTTACTTTTCGGTTTCGAGGGCTGGTTCCTGTACGGATGCGTTGCCATAGAAAAACCGGGATTAAAAATGGCGCTGTTTGTGCTTTTATCCGGCTGGCTGGGTTTCCTGTTCAAATCGTCATTTGTATGGATTTATGTTGCCGGGTTGATGTGCCTCTGGCTGAGGTTATCGGCTATAAATAACAAATTAAACGTAGGTAAACTTATAAAAAACGCAGTATGGGTCGGTATAACGGCTTCTTTATCACTGGCAGCCATTTATGTATTTTTTCTTTCGAAAGGCGCAAACCCGGCAGCTGCTTCGGCAGGGTTAAACATTGACTGGCGTAATTTTACATTCCCGATTGGCTCGCCTATGCTTTCCGGGTTCTCGGTTGATGACCTGGCGCACGGGCTGCTGTTCCACCCGGTTGGATCGTTACTTTCGCCGGGCTACGCGATAATGGTTTTAGCAATATCAGCATTTGTCAGCCTCGGGCTGGTTGCGGCAATTATGCGTTATGTGCCTAAGAATAATTACAGGCTGATTATCATCGTGTTTTACACCATTTCCGTGCTTTTCTTTAGCCTGGCTTTTATGCGGCAGTCAAGCATATCCTATGAAAGCCGGCATTTCAGGGCCATCGGCCTGCTGATCGTTCCGGGAGTGGTCTACTTGTTTACTCAATTCAAGCCCATATTCCGCATCGCTTTTGTAGTGATAAGTTTAGCGATAGCGGTAACCAATTATGCGTTTTTGATTAAAGGCTATCGTTTCAATAAAAACATCAGTGCAAGGGGTAATTCAGGTATGGCGCAGGAATATATCGATCAACCTTCGTTGAATTATATCATGCAATTGGACCAGCAAAACCGCAATGCCATTTTTGCATTTACATCTTCTGATCTTGGATTGGAAATAATACACAATCGCGTGATCACTTTGGATGTTCCGCCTCTTGCAGGAACAATAAATTATGACGACTATGGTTATGATGGCCATGCCGGGCCTTTATATATTTTACTTCCAACCAGCTATGATCAGGCTACGTTAAATACATTTATGAAATTCTTTCCCGGATATAGCAACTTCACCATAAAAAAACTTAGTCCTAAGTACGTCCTCTGCTCTGCACAATGAGCCAAATTGTCTTCCTTTCTTCACACTTCCTTTTGCTGCGGTTCTGCAGTTTAAGCCACTTTGGCGCTTCTCACTTTATATTAAAAACGAATTCTTTTTTAGACAAGATTAAGATAATTGGCGTTCAATCGATTTAGCCAATGATTAATTATTTTTTTGTCTTTAATTAACAGTAAAATACTTGTTACAAATAAAATAATATTATATGTTTGAGATCAGGAACTATTGACCAATCATAAACCAATAAACTTATTTTGAGCTCGCCAACCGTGATACGTAAAGCATCCATTTATATTTTGGTTGCTTTTTTTATGTCGTTTTATAGCTGTAAAGATGACACTTCCCATCTTTTTACCCAGTTAAGCAGCAGCCGTACAGGCATTGATTTTGCAAACACATTAACAGAAAATGATACCCAAAACCTGTTAAATTATATCTATTTCTATAATGGAGGCGGTGTAGCTATCGGCGATATAAATAACGACGGCCTGCCTGATATTTTACTAACAGGCAACCAGGTGCCGCCCCGCCTTTACCTTAATAAAGGGAATTTTCAGTTTGAGGATATTACAGAAAAGAGTGGACTTTCAAAAATCACAGGCTGGTGTACCGGCGCCACAATGGCGGATGTGAACGGCGACGGCAAGCTTGATATTTATATCTGCCGCTCGGAAGATAAAGACCCTAAAAACCGCAGGAACCTGCTTTTTATCAATAATGGTGATGGCACGTTTACCGAGGAAGCTAAGAAATATGGTTTGGATGACGATGGCTACTCAACCCAGGCAGTGTTTTTTGATTATGATAAGGATGGCGACCTGGATATGTTCCTGATTAACCACTCACTGGAAGAATATTCAAGTGGGGTACTGCAAAGCGTTTACCTGAGACAGGAACACCGGCCTCAATTTGCCTGTAAACTATATCGGAATGATAACGGGCATTTTACCGACGTAAGTAAACAGGCAGGCATCACTTCAAACGTCCTTTCATTTGGGTTGGGCGTCACTGTATCGGATATTAATAATGATGGCTGGCCGGATATTTATGTTTGTAACGATTTTAATGAGCCGGATTACCTGTTCATGAACAACGGCAATGGCACGTTCACCGAAAAACTGAGCCAGTCGATGGATGAGGTGCCGCTTAATTCAATGGGGGCAGATTTTGCCGACATCAATAACGATGGCTATCCCGACCTGATGACGCTTGATATGCTACCCGAAAGCAACCATGCGCAAAAAATGCATGCGGGATCAGATAACTTTAATAAATTCCAGTTTTTGTTTAAAAACGGGTTTTACTACCAGTATAGCCGCAATATGCTGCAAAAAAATAATGGCGACGGTACCTTTAGCGAGATAGGGCAAATGGCCGGCGTATCGAATACGGACTGGAGCTGGGCCGCGTTATTTTGTGATTTTGATAATGATGGCAATAAGGACCTCTATATAACCAATGGCTATGTGCGTGATTTTAACGACATGGATTTTGTGAAATATGAGGCCGACCTGATGATGATGGAAAGTTTCGGCGTAAAAAAATCACCCACCAAGATCATTGAAAAAATGCCGTCAGTGGTTATTCCGAACTACATTTATCAAAACACCGGCGACTGCATTTTCGCCAATAAAATAAAGGATTGGGGGCTTAATCAATCCTCGGTATCATCCGGCGCAGCATACGTCGACCTGAACAACGATGGCGCGATGGATTTGGTAGTAAATAACACTAATCAAAAAGCCTTTGTCTATAAAAACAATGCGACTTTGCTCGATAAGCAGAATGCCTGGCTAAAGGTTAAGTTCAACGGCAGCCCTAAAAATACATTTGGCATTGGCTCAAAGGTTAAAGTTTATTGTAAGGGGAATTTATATTACCAGGAGCAGTTCCCGGTGAGGGGGTTCCAGTCGTCGGTAGACCAGGTGCTGAATTTTGGTTTGGGCCAGCACAATACCGCAGATTCGGTAATTGTTATATGGCCTGATGACCGGATGCAAAAACTGCTAAATGTAAAATCCCGCCAAACCCTTACGGTTAAATGGGCGGATGCGCCGCTTAAATGGAAGGCCGACACTGTACACAAAAAGTATTTTAAAGAAGTAAAAGCGCCGGCTTTTGTGCACAAGGAAAATGATTTTAACGATTTTACCGTGCAGGCGCTGATGCCTAACTATTTGTCTCGGCAGGGGCCATGTTTGGCCAAGGCCGATATTAATGGCGATGGCCGCGAGGATATATTCGTAGGCGGCGCGTTGGGACAGCCCTGCAAAATGTACACCCAGCAAGCCGATGGCTCATTTATTTATAAGCCTGAACCTGCAATTGAGCGGGATTCGATGTGCGAAACGGTTAAAGCTGAGTTTATTGATGTAAATGGCGATGGCAAGCCCGATCTGTACGTAGCCAGCGGCGGCTATGAGTTCGCGGCAAGTGACCCGGCGTTCCAGGACCATATTTATTTGAACGATGGCAAAGGCAATTTTACAAAAAGCGATGGCGTACTGCCGCCAATGCTCTTTAGTAAAGGCTGTGTAAAGGCTGCCGACATAAACGGCGATGGTGCAATGGATATTTTTGTTGGCGGCAGGGTTATTCCGGGCAAATACCCGATGGCGCCCAAAAGTATGCTGCTGCTAAACGATGGCAAAGGCCATTTTACCGATGCAACTAAAAAGCTATGTCCCGAAATGGATACTTTGGGCATGGTTACTGATGCCGTTTGGATGGACGTTAACGGCGATAAGAAGCCCGACCTGATTGTAGTAGGCGAGTGGATGCCGATAAAAGTATTTGTAAATCATAATGGCAGGTTGGTTGACGAATCGGCTAAATACATCAAATTCCCATCGTGCGGGTTATGGAATAAAATATTTGCCGCTGACCTGAACGGCGACGGCAGGCTTGACCTGGTGGTAGGTAACATAGGCTTGAACACACAGTTTAAAATGAGTCCGCAATACCCGATGTCGGTCTGTTATAAGGATTTCGACAAAAATGGCACTATCGACCCGATACTGTGCTATTATATTGATGGGGTGAATTACCCAGCCGTATCGCGTGACGACCTGATGGATCAAATTCCCGTGCTGAAAAAGAAGTTCCTGGATTATGCGCCCTATGCTGACGCTACGATGGAAACGATCTTCACACCAGAACAAATGAAAGGCGCCAAAACACTCATCGCACAAACCGGGGAGACGGTTTATTTGGAAAATGAAGGCCGTGATGGGTTTAAGCTGAAAAAGTTACCAATCGAGGCACAGTATTCGCCTGTATATTCTATCACAACCATAGACGTAAACCACGATGGCAAACCCGACCTTATATTGGCCGGTAACAACGCCTGGACAAGGATAAAATTCGGCAGGTATAAAGCTAACCATGGTGTTTTACTCATCAATGATGGCAAGGGGAATTTTAAATATGTTCCGCAGTACCAAAGCGGACTAAACCTGCGCGATGATATCAGGAGTGCCGAAACCATCAACTCGCCTTCGGGACAAAAAATAATTTTTGGTGCTAACGATGCACCACTAAAAGCCTATACTGTAAATTAACACTCAACAATGAAAAGATATTTATTATCTGTATTTCTTATTCCGACGTTATTCTGTTCCTGCAAACATCCTGACTATCAGAAGATATTCCGCAACCCGCAACTGTACAATAATACGGTACATGCGCTTAATGCTGTGGTAATGGGCAATAATTTTACGCCGGTAGTAGCCTCGCGTAATTATGCCTACGCCAACATTGCCGCTTACGAGGTGATCGCTGCCGGGTATCCGGGCAAATTTAAATCGCTTGTTGGGCAGTTAAATGGTTTTAAAAAGGTGGCTCAACCGCCCAAAGGCAAAAAAATAGATTACGAATACGCCGCTATAATGGCTTTTTGCAACGTAGGAGAGGTGGTGACTTTCCCGGCAGGAAGCATGAAAAATTATACCGATAGCATCCGCAACCTGGCAATTGAGAATGGTATGCCTGATGATGTAATAAAAAATTCGGATGATTACGCCAATGCGGTATCAAAAAGTATCATCAAATGGAGTTTGGGCGATAATTACCTGCAAACCCGTACCGGCGTAAAGTACACCATAAAAGATTCTGCCGGCCGCTGGGTGCCAACACCGCCCGCCTATACCGATGCTGTTGAACCACACTGGAAAGAGATAAGGCTGATGGTATTGAAAAGCCCAACGCAAATAACCTTCGCGCCGCCGCCGGCATTTAACGTGACGGATACCTCATCAAAATATTACCACGAGGTAATGCTGACCAAAAACATCGGCGAACATCTAAGTGCCGAACAGACCCACATAGCCGATTTTTGGGATGATAATCCGGGCAAGCTATCTGTAACCGGACATTTTATGTACGTGGCCAAGAAGTTTTCGCCCGGCGGTCATTGGATGAGCATTACGGGTATAGTCGCCCAAAAATCCAATGCTGATTTTGGTACGACAGTTTGTGCCTATGCCAAAACATCCATTGCATTATTTGATGCCTTTATTCAATGCTGGACAGTAAAATACCTGTACAATACCGTTCGCCCGGAAACAGTAATCGATAAATATTTCGACGATTACTGGAGGCCGCACCTGCAAACACCGCCATTCCCCGAATATTCATGCGGGCATTGCACCATTTCTGCATCGGCTGCCGAGGCGCTGACCAGCGTATTTGGCGACAATGTCGCTTATACCGATACTTCGGAGCTTGAATTCGGTATACAAAGCCGGTCATTCACATCTATCCGCAATGCAGCTGCCGAAACGGCCATGTCGCGCTTTTATGGCGGGATACATTTTCATAATTCCTGCATGGTATCGGCAGGATACGGAAAATCGGTTGGCAGTTATATTGTAAGCCAGCTCAAAATGAAAAAATGATATTTAAAATATTAACTCAATAACATATGCCACACATTAATTTACCAGCTGAATTTCCCGGTATCCGGAGCCTGTTTATGTTCAGGCCGGAAACCGCCGGGCCGCTGAACAGCCTTGTACAAGCGCTTTTGCACAACCCGCACCCTACATTGAGCGCCGGTGAGCGGGAATTGATAGCAACCTATGTATCGCGCCTGAACGAATGTAAATATTGCTGCAATATTCACGGCGCCATAGCAAAACACCAGTTGAATAACGATGGCGATATTGTTAAACAGGTACTCGATAACCCGGACACAGCGCCCATCAGCAATAAATTAAAAGCGCTGTTGAAAATTGCCGCCAAAGTACAGCAGGATGGCAAAAAAGTTAATGACGACGATGTTGTAAATGCCCGTGCCGAAGGTACAACAGACATAGAAATACACGACACCGTATTGATAGCCGCCGCGTTTTGCATGTACAACCGTTATGTTGACGGACTGGCCACCTGGCAACCTGATGATGAGGCGCTATATGATAAAATGGGCGAACAACGTGCAAAAGAAGGATATTTTACACCGCCTTTTAAAGTTAAACGGGACGAGGCGGAATTGCAAAGTTAGCGTATAGAGGCTGTCTCTAAAGTCAGCCTTATAAAACGGCACCAAATAATATTTATCTCTGTGCACTCTGTGTTTTCACCTCAGTGTCATCTGTGGTTAATTTAAACCACAGATCGCAAAGGAGACATAGAGAAACACAGAGTTTTTAAGAATACAGCCTTTTTGTAAGATTTCCTTTATAAAAAGAATTAACTAATATATTAGTTTAAATTTGCTTTATGCAAAAACGGCTGATATTCTTTTTGTTGCTCCTGCCTTTTGTCTCGATAGGGCAGTACCATATAACTGGAAAAATAATTGATTCGGCTACCAAAGCCCCGGTTGCCGATGCCAGCATATTTTTGAGTAATGCATCAGCCGGCGCAAAGTCGAATGCTGATGGTACGTTTACTATTGCCAATGTGCGCGGCGGGCAATATACGCTTATCGCATCTGTAGTTGGTTATAACACCTATGCCCAAAGCGTTTTGGTGAATAAAGATATCGACCTGAAAATCATCAGCATCACTAAAAAAAATGTAATGCTTAAAGAGGTGAGGATCGGCCCTCCGCGCAACTGGGAGAAGGATTACGAACGGTTTAAATCGGGATTTATTGGCTTTTCGGATAACGCGAGTAATTGTACTATTCTTAATCCCCATGTGCTTGATTTTGACAGTGAAGATGGTGTTTTTACTGCCACAGCACAGGATATGCTGATCATTGAGAACAAGGCATTAGGCTACCGTATAAAATATATGCTCTATGCCTATAAAGACGACAAAAAGAACGGGCAGCTTTATTATGCAGGCGCCGCATTTTTTGAGAACATGCCGGGCAGCGATCATCAGCTAAAAAAATGGAAACGAAAAAGGAGGGAAGCATACCTTGGTTCGAATATGCATTTTTTGCGCTCAGTAATACAAAATCGCGTTAAAGAAGAAGGTTTTAAGGTTGAAAGGCTTATCCGGAAACCAAATCCTGCTTATAACGGCTTTGGCAATAAATACACAGCAACATTAATAACCACGCCAATAGAAACCAGTGATTATTCGCGAATTACCGATAAAAAAGGTGAGTATGCCCTGCAGTTTAAAGATTGTATGTACGTAGTGTATAATGACAACCAGGCGATAGGCTCAACCGTTACCATTACATCGCCTTATGCTTATTTCGATAACAATGGTATAATTTTAAATATACAGGATGTGTTGATGGAAGGGCCCTGGGGCGACAGCAGGATACCGGAAATGTTGCCGGTAGATTATGAGCCCGATGGGAAGTAATATCACTCCTGGAAATGCTTGCGGTATTCCAGTGGCGTTTTGCCGGTGATGAGCTTAAAATGCCGGTTAAAATTCGAGAGATTGGTAAACCCCGATTCGTAGCAAACCACAACTATGCTGTAATCTTTTTCCTTGAGTAGTTTGCAGGCATGCCGTACCCGTACTTCCAGTAAAAATTCGAAATAGCTCTTCCCAGTGCGCATTTTAAAGTAGCGGCAAAAGGCATTTGGCACCATGTGTATTATGCCCGCTATCTCATTAAGTTTGATAACACGCGAAAAATTGTTCAGTGTGTACAGGTATATCCTCGTAAGCCTGTTTTCATCCAACTTGCTATAAGCAGTTTGGTCGGGCGGCTTGGTGATGAATTGCTTTTCTTCGCCTAAAGCAATCGTATTGAACAATTGCAGCAATAAAAGAATGTGTTCATATCCAGGCGCTGTAATCAGTCTGTTCATCATCTCTAAAACCTGGCTTTTACATTCATCGTTTATAATAAAGCCTTTCGAAGCATCTTTTAATAGCCCGTTCAGCAGTTTGTTCTCAGGCAGCCCCATAAAATTTTCACCGAAAACTTCAGGATCGAAGTGCAGGGTGAGGAGTTTGGTTTCGATGGGTATTTCTCCTTGTTTCATTAGGTCGTTGTGATAGCTTATCCTTTCAAATTTGAACATATGCGGCACATTGGAACCCGTCATTACCATCATACCAGTTTGTAATTGCTCAAAGTGGTCGCCCATTAACAGCGTTCCCTGTCCTTCTATTATATAGATGAGTTCCAACTCAGGATGATAATGGAAATCATTAAGCGCGTGATAATACCCGGCCTCCGAAATACTGAACGACCGGGCATTATCCTTCAATAAATGATCAAGATATAGCTTCATTTATATTATAATAATCAAATAATGTTACATATCTTCATATAATGTTAATATAGTACCATTTTTAATTAACATTTACAAAGTAAAGCATTTTTCGGCGATATAGTTTTGTATAAAAAAGAACCATTATGAAGAATGAGAGATATACCCTGAAACTGGTCGAGGCTTCGATCGGTGACATTGAACTGGTTGGCGGGAAAAACGCTTCACTTGGCGAAATGATGCAGCACTTAAATAAAGCCGGGATAAACATACCCGATGGATTTATTGTAACTGCACCCGCCTATCATCATTTTATAAAATATAACGGGCTTGATAAATCCATAAGAGATTTAATTAAGGGAACAGACATTAACGACCTGCAGCAGCTCATCTCGTGCGGCGCCAGGATACGGGAGCTGATCCGGAATGGTGTTTTTCCGGGTGACATGCAAGGGCAGATCATGCAGGCTTATAAGGCGCTCATCCTGCAATATGATGATCATACAATGGATGTTGCCGTGCGCTCCTCAGCTACTGCAGAAGACCTGCCCGACGCCTCATTTGCAGGCCAGCAGGATACTTATTTGAACGTGAGCGGGCAACAAAGCCTGTTAACATCTATAAAAAACTGTTTTGCATCGCTGTTTACCGACAGGGCCATCAGTTACCGCAAATCATTCGGGTACGATCATTTTAAAATAGGGCTTTCTGTTTGTGTACAAAAAATGGTACGGTCTGATCGTGGTATTTCGGGCGTTGCCTTTTCGCTGGATACCGAAAGTGGGTTTAAGGATGTTGTACTGATTAATGCAGCTTACGGCCTGGGCGAAATGCTGGTGCAGGGTTCGGTTAGTCCGGATGAATATATTGTACACAAGCCGTTGCTAAAAGAAGGTTACCCGGCAATTATAGAAAAGAAACTGGGCAAAAAAGACCGGAAGATGGTATATAGTGCTGCCGAAAATGAGCGTGTGCGTATTATTGAAACCACTACTGCTGAACGCAACCGCTTTTGTTTATCGGATGAGCAGATATTACAGTTAAGCAGTTGGGTTGCCATCATTGAGGATCATTATTCAACCATAAAAGGCAGGTGGTGCCCGATGGATGTGGAATGGGCTGTCGACGGTAACTCTGGCAAACTGTTTATTGTACAGGCCAGGCCGGAAACTATTCATTCGCGCAGAAAAGCAAGCACTATAACTGAATATAAGATAAGTGATAAGCTTCGTGAAGATATAGTATTGCTTAAAGGGATTGCGGTGGGTGATAAGATAGCATCGGGCACGGTGCATGTACTTAATGGTATAGAAAATATTCACGAGGTGGACTTTAAACCCGGCGATGTTATGGTAACCGATATGACCGACCCTGATTGGGAACCGGTAATGAAAAAAGCTGTTGCTATAATCACCAATAAAGGCGGCCGCACGTGCCATGCCGCCATTGTTGCCCGTGAGTTAGGCGTACCGGCCATTGTAGGCTGCGAAATAGCGACTGCTGTTTTAAAGACAGGTATGAAGATAACCGCATCCTGTGCAGAAGGCGAGGCCGGGATTATTTATGACGGCGTTATCGCTTTTGAAAAAACAGAGCATGACCTGTCGAGCCTGCCGGAGATAGATACGCCGGTGATGATGAACGTTGCCTCGCCTGATGTGGCATTTCAGTATGCGAATTATCCAAATCATGGCGTTGGGCTGGCACGCGAGGAATTCATCATCAATAATTATATAAAAGTTCACCCGATGGCGCTGCTTAAGCACCATGAATTAGGTGATGCTGAATTAAGCGCCCATATAAAAGAAACAATAAAAGGCTATAAAGACGGCGAGGAGTTCTTTATTGAAAAGCTATCCTACGGTATAGCCAAAATTGCGGCTGCTTTTTATCCGCATAAGGTGATCGTACGGTTTTCCGACTTCAAAACAAACGAATACTTTAACATGCCGGGCGGCAAATACTTTGAACCGACCGAGGAAAACCCGATGATAGGATGGAGGGGCGCATCGCGCTACTACTCAAAAGCCTATAAGGAAGCGTTTGGTATGGAATGCAAGGCAATTAAAAAAGTACGCGAAGTAATGGGCCTGGATAATGTGGTGGTAATGATACCATTCTGCCGTACGGTGAACGAATTAATGATGGTTTATGATACGATGAACGAGTATGGCTTGAGACGCGGTGAGAACGGCCTGGAAGTATATTTAATGGCCGAAATACCATCCAACGTGATACTTGCCGACCAGTTTGGCAAGCATATAGACGGTTTTTCTATCGGTTCAAATGACCTTACGCAGCTGGTTTTGGGGCTCGACAGGGATTCGTCATTAGTTGCCGGGCTTTATAATGAGCGTAACGATGCTGTGCGTAGCACCATCTCATCGCTCATCAAAACAGCAAAAAAAATGAAAGTGAAAGTAGGAATATGCGGCCAGGGGCCATCGGATTACCCGGATTTTGCGCAGTTTTTGGTTGAGGAGGGCATCGACTCTATTTCAGTAACGCCGGATTCGTTTATGAAAACCGTTCATGCGATAAAAGAGATAGAAGACCAGCTGAAAAGCGAACCGGTTTTAGCAAAGGCAGTTTAACAAGCGAAGGAATGGAACTACTTTTAAATGATGCCATAAACGAGGTTGAACAGCAGCGTTGCCAGCCTGCTGCAAGAATTGTTAAAACGCTTGGCCAGTTCATAATAGAAAAGCAGGCAGATTTCCCTTATGCGAAGGGCGAGCTTTCGCGCCTGCTGCGCGATATAGGTATAGCAGCCAAAATAGTAAACCGCGAAGTGAACAAAGCCGGCCTGGCCGATATATTGGGCCTTGCCGGCAACACGAACATACAGGGCGAAAGCCAGCAAAAGCTTGATGTATATGCGAATGAACAATTCATTTCAGCCCTCCGAAGCGGCGGCGAATGCTGCATTGTGGCGTCGGAAGAAAATGAAGACATCCTTCACATCGATTCGGCAGTCTCTAAAGATGCTAAATATATAGTCGCTATCGACCCGCTCGACGGCTCGTCGAATATCGACGTAAATGTGCCGGTAGGTACTATCTTTTCCATCTACCGTAAAAGATCAACCGGCCTATTGGCAACATTGGATGATGTATTACAGCCAGGTACGCAACAGGTAGCTGCCGGCTATGTTATTTATGGCTCATCAACCATGCTGGTTTATACTACCGGCAAGGGTGTGAACGGTTTTACTTTAGACCCATCGATAGGAGAGTTCTGTCTATCACACCCGAATATGAAAATCCCTGCCGAC
>Ga0302227_10001444_pt1 | contig 17735 bp, 27 predicted proteins | sample II_Palsa_N1_1_FD_193525 | JGI IMG/M metagenome (GOLD analysis project Ga0302227, IMG submission 193525) | Peat permafrost microbial communities from Stordalen Mire near Abisko, Sweden - II_Palsa_N1_1 | ecosystem: Environmental > Terrestrial > Soil > Palsa > Peat permafrost | place: Sweden... | reverse complement strand
GAGGGAAGAGAGCGTGTGGGCGTCACGCGTGGGAGCAGTCAAAACTGACTCGTCAGCGTGCATGGGACTGAAACAGAAGGGCACAGCCGACAAACGGAGAAAAACAGTGGCTCTATAAGGCAAGGCGCAAGCTCGGAGTGATAAATGACTGGATAAATGAACATTTTGGGTGGGTATGTTGAAAAAGAGAGGTGAAAAAACGAAGCATCTGAAAACTTTTTTCTCAGCATGTGAAAATTTAAATTGGCAAATCATTTTGGGGGGTGGAGACGCCGTGATCGTGTTTCACCATGTACAATGAAAAGAGTCCTGGCTTCTAATGACGGCGTCCGCGACGAGAGCCTGGTGGTGAAGAGGGATGCATACTTTAGCATCATATGTCCGATTTAAATTATGCATACCCTGTGAACGGCGTGCGCTGCCTCCTGGCATGCCGCCGCCAAACGGAACACCGCCACCAAAACCACCGTCTTCCTCGTCAAAACCGCCAAATGAGAAGCCGCCACCACCGGGGAAACCACCACCGCCACCGGGGAAGCCGCCACCGGGGAAGCCCCCAGCACCACCCGGGAAGCCGCCGCCAAACATTGAGAAGATGTCGTTCATGTCCATGCCTCCGTGGCCGTGGCCGCCCGACTCGTCCAGATCGGCACCCGAGTCGTAACGCGCCTTCTTTTGCGGGTCGGTCAGGGTCGAGTACGCCTCATTAATGTCCTTGAACTTGGCCTCGGCCTTGTCACGCTCGTCCTGGTCCGTCGACTGGCACTTGTCTTGTCACCCACCAAAGTTTTTACACTCGTTCAAGCAAAGGATTCGAGCCTCATACCTGGGTGGTGAAGGAGAGCCATCTTCTTGTAGGCCTTCTTGATCTCGCCCTCGTCGGCGTCCTTTCCTACGCCGAGGATCTTATACAAGTCCTTTCGCTGTGACTTCTTCAGCTCCAGTTCGGCCTTTCGCAACTGGTCCCGAATTTCTGGAATACTTGATTAACAGCGAGTCGACTGAAAAGAGGAAGAACTTGAAGGAAAAAAAAAATACCTCGGCTTTCGGGCTCAAGCTCCTTGGCCTTGGAATAGTCGTGGACGGCCTCCTGGTACTTTTCTGCCTTGAGGTTGAGTTCGGCGCGACGTTGGTACGCCTTGGTGTATTGCGGGTCCAGCTCGATGGCCTTGCTGTAGTCTTCCAGAGCCTCCTTTGTCTCGCCGAGCTTGCTTTTCGCCATCGCTCGATTCGAGTACAATTTGGAGTTGACGTTGGCATTGGTGGGGTCAACTTGGAGTGCCTCGCCATAGATTTCGCAAGCTTTGGCAAAATCTCCAGCCTAATGCACAAAGAGTTACTGCCACGATTCTTTGTTATAATACACCCTACTTTGAAAGCATCGTTGCCCTCTACTTTCTTACGCTCGAGGTCACGAACCCGCTTCAAAAGAACACGGCTGATAGAGTGGTCGGGCTCCATCTTGAGAGCCTCCTGGAGAGCCGCCTTGGCTTTAAGTAATACCATGAGTTGAACGACTTTAATAATGCGAGTGTCAAATACCCTTGTCATTGTCGCCATTCTGATATTGGGCCATGCCACGCAGATACCACGCATTGGGGTTGCTCATGTCCCTCGTCAAGAGTTGTCTGCAACGCGCGGGTTAGAGGCAAAAAAAAATTTTTTTTAAAAATTAAAGAATGGAACGACGTACTGAGCCAAAACGAGTGCCTCACCGTACTTCTGCTGTCCAATCAGGATCTCACCCTTGAGCACATTCAGGGCACTCGACTGCGGCGCAAACTGCAACGCCTGCTCGATATTGTACAGTGCACGCGAGTAGTCCTTGGAAGCCAGAGACTGACGAGCATAGCCCGTGTGGTTCTCGATGGCCTGGATGCTCTCAACCTGGAGACAAAAAGTCAGAAACGGCATTGCTTCTGAACCATACATCCTTCAGCACAGCTGCGTTCGAGGGCTCAAGAACAAGCGCCTTGCCATAGTAGCGCTGCGCATCGCTAAAGTCGCCCATGCAGAGGCAGCACTTGCCCGCACGTCCCAAAGCCTACGTGCAAACTGGTCACACACACACACGGCACACGCCTTACCTTGGCGTTGTTGGCATCGAGCTCGAGAGCAGCGGTGCAGTCAGACAGCGCCTTCTTGTAGTTCTTCTGACCAATGTAAGCCGCCGCGCGGTTGTTGTAATAGACTCCATTGGACGGCACGAGGTCTTTTTTTTTTTTTTGGTTGGTCAACGTGCCCGCCAAATCAATGAAGGCCACAAAGGAAAGAGCAGCGTACCGACAGCCTCCGAGTACAGCTCCACGGCCTTGGCATAGTCGCCCGCGCTGTACGCAGCGTTGCCGGCAGCCTTCTTGGCCTCCGCGACCTCAGTCCTTGAGGAAAGGTTGAGGGATTGCACATGTTTCCACGGCCTTCTCTGACATTCTTTCCGACACTGACCCTCACGGCTCCGGGCTCCCGCTCTGGCGGCCAGAGCCAGCACCCCCCACCCCCCAGCCCACCCCCAACTGCTTCAAGAGAGAACGTACGGGTTTGGCGCCGGCGTGGCCTCCATGGCGTCGTCGTCGTGCTCGCCGTCAGACATCACAGGGAAAAAGGACTTTTTCAAAAAAAAGAAAAATCCATCTCTATGCTCTAGCGCTTCTTGGTGTTCTTCTTGGCGTTGCCGCTTGCGTTGGCGGCGGTGGTGTGGCCCATGTTGTAGAGATGCTTAAAGTGGCCCCAGACGGCGGCGCCGGCAGTCTTCTCGACCGTGTACTTGATACCAAACTCGGCACAGGTCTGTTTGACGATGGGCGCGATCGCGGGGTAGTAGTACTGGTTGATACCGGGGAAGATGTGGTGAACGACCTGGTAGTTGAGCGCGCCCGAGAAGACGGTCCAGAACCACGAGCCATGGGCATAGTCTTGCGACGTACGCACCTGCATCTCGGCCCAGTCCATGTTGATGACGCCGTTCTTGTCGGGCGTGGGCCACTCCAGATGCGAGACAATGTGGTTGGCCTGGAAGAGGATCGCAAGCCAGTACGAGGACACGGCGTCCGCAATCAGGTAGAGCGTCACCACCTGCCAAATCGGCAGGTAGAACGACGGCACGACAAAACGGTAAATGACGTGCGTGATCTGAAGAGAACCATTTTTTTTTATTTTTAAAAAAAGAATTTGAATATTTTGCGTCCTTCCCACCTTGCCGCCCCAGAAAATCGCAAGGTGATAAAACGTGGGCTCGTTGACACGAATGGGCCCGTCCATCTTGACGAAATGGAGGATGCTGACGTCCTGGGTGCGCGTACGCATACCAAGGAGACCGTAGATAATGGGGCCGTAGAGATGCTGGTACAGGTACTTGATGTACCAGGGCTGAGACTGCTTGATGCGGCGGATGTCGTCATCTCCATAGTCGACGTCAGGATCGGCACCGTCAATGTTGGTGTACGGGTGGTGGCCGAGCATGTGCTGGTACAGCCAGATGAGGTACCTGACACAACAAAAAAAGAATTACGTTTGGGGTTCCTTCAATAATCAGCATACGAGCAGCCGTTGAAAAAATCGTGCGTGGCACCAAGCAGCTTCCAGACCAGTGGCGAGTGCGTCGTCGAAAAATGAGAGCCGTCGTGCATCGGCATCAAGCCAATCTGAAATCCATATTAGCGTGTTCTTCTTTTCCACCTCCATTTACCAAGGCACAGCACCAGCCGAGGATAAGCGCAGGCGCAATGGCCAGGAGGAACGACTGGGGAGCAAGCACGAGCTGGGCATACGAGCAGGCGATGATCGTCCCGAAAATTACAAAGTAACGGAACCACATCCAAGGGGCAAACTGGGGGCAGGAGAAACAATGAGAAATCAAAAAAAAAAATTAAATTAAAAAGATCAAGACAATGTTTACCTTGGGGTCGAGGTTGTTGTCCTTAAAGTAACGCTCGACGCGCGAGCGAAGCGTCAGATTGAACTTGCTGCGCTCGGGAAAGACGGGCAACTCGTTTGTGACCAGTGTGCCAATCTCGTACTTGCTAGAGACAACATTCAGAACGCTCAAAAGGAGAGAGACAAAAAAAAAAGCACGATACAAAAGCAGCTTTTCAGTCGCCAGCTGGTGGTACGAGTCGAAGACTTGCGTGCAGTCACGGCCAGCCGCACAGAGCAAGACGTCTGCACCTCCGGGGTGCTTGTGCATCCACGCGGTCACGTCGTACACCTTTATAAATAAAACAAACAACATTACGCACGCAGGACATTGTGTGTGCGGGGGGTCTCTACCTTGCCGCGGATGGCAATAAACGCGTCGTCGGCCTTGTTGTGCTTGGCCAGCTCCTGCCACGTGAACGTCTTGGATGCAGCCTTGGAGGCCTTCTTGGCCTCCTCCGCAACTCCAGTCACCGGCTTTGGAGTGGCCGCAGGGAGCACAGCCGTGACCGGCATCACAGGCGCCGCCGCCGCCTTCTGCGCCGCCTTTGTGACCTTGACCATCTCGGAGCACGCGTGCGTGTGAAGGAAATATGGCCATATTTTTGGCGTGTTCATTCCCCATCTGCTCGGTGCTCAGTGGCATGTCGCTCACTTCGGACGAGGTCAACTTCCTGGTGTACCGCTACCTGCAGGAATCTGGTATGTCGTGTTGGATACGTGGCCTCTCCCGCTAGGCGTTATTGACGTTTTTTTTTTTTTTTCTTTTAACGACAACGGCAGGGTTCCAGCATGCTGCGTTTGCGTTGTGGAACGAGAGCTATCTCTCCAAGAGCAGCCTGGTCACGTCGGGGACGGTTCCACCTGGCGGCCTGATCAGCCTGTTGCAAAAAGGCCTGCTGTACGTCGACGTCGAGTGGCACGTGACAGAGGTGTGTGTGTGTCTTCATAGTGCCTGCTTTTACCAGTAATAACGTCTTTTGGCTCTCGGTGCAAAAATAAAATAAAAAGGAGGGCATGGATATCGACTGCGAAGACACGCCAACGCTGTTGACGGCGCTTGGTCCCAAGCCGATCCCATCACCCGAGGCAAGACAGCGCGCAAAGGAGCGGGGTAATCTTCACTCTATTTTTTTTGTTTCCATCATGAGCTGAACGACTGGAGCACCCAGAGAGAGAAAACAAGCGAAAAGAGGCCAGGGCGAGCGAGGATCGGAAAAAGGACAAGCGGATCAAATCAGAATCGGATGGATCTGGTAAACTGGATCCTCCAAGTGAATAACTGAAGGAGAAATCACTCCAGGGGGAGCAGGAGACGACGAGCAAGTATTGAACGAAATCTCGTCGGCAGATGTGACCGTCCTCTCGGGACATGAATCAGAGGTGTTTGCCTGCACATGGAATCCCACACGATCTCTTTTGGCATCCGGGTATATAGATAACTCGAAAAAAAAAACTTTTTTTTATTTATTTAATAAAAAATCCGCAAAACAGCTCCGCAGACTGCTCGGCAATCATTTGGGAAATTCCTCCGGGTCTTAGCAGTGCCTCTGCTCCCGCGCCAAGCAATATTGTTCTCCGTCATTATGAGGGAAGCGTGCGGCCAAAGGAGGCCAACACCAAGGACGTGACCACGGTCGATTGGAATGTAAGTCGAGAGGTGTAATTTTTTTTTTCCTTATTTTTTTTTTTTTCCGCCAAACAAGCCCTCTGGCTCGCTCTTGGCAACCGGTTCGTATGACGGCATGGCGCGGATATGGAGTGAAAAAGGCCAGCTCGTGACAACCCTGCAAAAGCACAAGGGTCCCATCTTTTCACTAAAGTGGAACAAGTCGGGCGACTCGCTTCTCTCCGGGTCTGTGGACAAGACTGCAATTATCTGGGATGCTCAAACGGGAGAAGTTCGTCAACATTTCGAATACCACACTGGTACCATTTTTTCAACTCGCAAACCTGCATTTGTTAACAAATAATTTTTTTTTTTAAAAAAAAAAAATCAGCTCCAACTCTTGACGTCGATTGGCGCGACAACACGTCCTTTGCAAGCTGCTCGAGTGACAGCTCTATTGTCGTTTGCAAACTGGGCGAAACAAAGCCCTTGCAGGTCTTCCAAGGTCACAAGATGGACGTCAACGCTGTCAAATGGGATCCCACCGGAAAGCTGCTCGCGTCCTGCTCAGACGACTCGACAGCGAAAATCTGGAGTGTCACCAGCGATCAGTGCGTCCTCGATCTCAAGGACCACACCAAGGAGATTTATACAATCAAGTGGCACCCCACGGCAGATGTCCAGCTCGCTACGTACGGCTCCCTTTGAAAAAAGACTATTTATATTTACTATATTTCCAGTGCGTCCTTTGACACCACTGTCAAGCTCTGGGACATCAACATGGGCAAATGCATCAACACGCTCAGTCGACACAAGGAGGCGGTTTACTCGCTCGCGTACTCACCCGACGGACGATACATTGCCTCTGGGTCGTTTGACAACATGCTCCATGTGTGGTCAGTCAAGGATGGTGCCCTCCTCAAGTCCTTCCGTGGAAATGGAGGCATCTTTGACGTCTCCTGGAATAACGGGGGAAACAAGATTGCTGCGTGCCTGTCCAACAACACTGTCTGCGTGATGGATCTGCGTCTTTAAAAGAAGAGAGAGAGCGAGAGATGCGACTGTACTGTCGGGTGGGGTGTCGTTTTTTGTTTTTTTGTACAGAAAAAAAAGTACAAGAAAAAAAAAATTTTTTTTTCATTTTCATTTTTGCAAAAAACTATTATCGAAGCTCACACTTGAGATCCATCGCGACACGATCGCGAACGACGGCTTGCAGATCATTGATCTCTTCGTTTGTTAGCGAGCGGTCCATCGAGCGGTAGTTGATGCGGAAACACTTGCTTTGGCGCTTGGTCTTGGGGTTGACAAAATCATCCAGCAGTTGCACATTCTCCACTAGATCCCCGGCAACGCCACGGACGAGCTCAAAAAAGTCGTTGTCGTGGAAACCCGTTGGTGGCAGCCAGAAAGTGATGTCCTTGTAGCAGTTGGGGAACTTGCTAAATGGCTCGAAAGTAATCTCCTTTTTTCCCTCTTTAAACTGGCTGACAAAGCGCTCGTCCTAAATTTCAGAATGAGATGGAAAACAGTTTTGCTTGAAAAGAGACTTACCTCGCTCCAGAAAAGACGCACATCAGGAATATTAAAGAGCTTTAGTGCGAGACGTTCCAATCCAAAACCTAATTTCTCTCTTCAGATGGTTTTTTTTTCCTTTTTCTTTCGCCTTTCGCTTTACCAAACGCCCAGCCAATATAGTCTTTCGCGCCGTTGGACGTGAGTATTTTTTGCTGGACCACGCCACAGCCCATGACCTCCATCCACCGCTCCTGAAAGTAGATCTCGAGCTCGAGCGAAGGCCGCGTAAAGGGGAAAAACCCGTCGACCCAGCGCATCTGGATGTCCTTTCCAAAGATGTCCTCGACCATGTCGACCACCGTCTTCTTCATGTCGTCCTCGACAACGGCCGACACGTTTGGGTGCAGGGCGGGCTGGTCGCGGACCGACACCAGTTCGATCGAACCCTCATCAACTTTGGCCATGTTTACGACGGGTTCGTTTGGCCTGTCCTTCATGGCGGCTCTAATAAAGGGCGAGTCGACATTGAACAATCGAACGCCCTCCATCTACTCGCTTGTTTAATGAAGCAAAACAGATGGGGAGGGGGCGCCAATACCTGGTGAAAGACAGGGTAGTGCGAGCTGTCGATCTCGTCGCGCCTGTACACATCGGACGCGACCAGGAACGACCGCTTGCCGGCCCCGATGAGCTGGCTCTGGTGCGCTGACGTGTGTGTGCGCAAGACCGCGCCCTTGTTGATGTAGTATGTGTCGGACGGGCTGCGACTCACGTGGGTCGGCGGGATGAGCAGGTCGTCAAAGTTTTGCTTGACCGTGACGAACGGCGATAGGGAATCCACCAGCTCAAAGGGCTCGTGTCCTCTCTTGGCGCAGCTGGCAGCTTGCCCGATTAAAAACGCTTGCCGAAAAAAAAAAGGGGGGCACTGGAAACTTGTTACCTTGCCTGCAGGCTTGCCACCACGCGCTTCTTGATCATGTTTAGCGGGTGGTGCTGCTTGTTGTGCAGGTTCCTGCCCACCTTGTCCAGGATCCCCTGTGGCACGTTGCACACGTCATCGGCCACCAGACCGTACTTGTCCTTGAGGGCGGCGGTCACGGCCGACGACGAGTAAAACCGACGTCTGATCTGGGCGAGCATTTCGAAAAAAAAATGGACACTGAGGATAGCCGCAAACGACGGCGAGAGGCGGATGCTGCGGATGCTGCTTCTGACGCGGCGCTGTTCGGCGATGACAGCATGGAGGATACGCAAGAGGAGCAACCGCGGGTTCCGGTCGGTCGGTTCATGACGGCGCAAGAGGTCCTCGGCTACGGCATTAATGAGGAGGAAGAACAGGAGCAGGACCAGGAGGAGGACGGCAGCGGTGATGAGGAGCTTGACCTGGCAGTATCTGAAGGCGACGACGACGACGACGACGACGGCGGCGACGGCGACGAAGGAGACGTCATCCTTTTTGACGACGACGACATCGAGTGGGAGGATTTCGACGAAGACGAGGAGGACATCATGGAAGCTGCCCCAAATGCGTACCAGACCCTTTTCGTGGCACTCCTCTTATCAATAAATACAGGGATGACGATGTGATTGCGCTTCAGCAAAGGCTTATCAGCAGCGGCCGCTGGAAGACCATATTTCGACAGCCTACTGCAAACGGCGTCGTGGAAGCCCACTCGACCAATAACCACTTCCAGTGCGCGAATTCTCTGTGTGTACCCACTGCGGATGCTGTCGTGTACATCAACAGCCACGACGTTATGCTCCTCCCGACCTTCCCCTCTGAGCCCGTAAGCAGCAGAGCGCGATACAGATCCAGTCTGATTTGTTCCTTTAGCGATTGCTCCAGACCCTCTCGTTCAAGCCGATCTGTCTTACTGCCAAGTACGGATGGGTTCTTGCTGCATCGGAAAACGGCGAATTGGCCTATTTTTCTGTCGCGGACGACATGTATGCAAAGTCAATTAAATACGATCACTTTTAAAAAAAGCCAAAACAGAAACAATGTTGCCAACGAACAACCGAGGCGGTGCACCGAGGCCAAGGTCTCCAACACAATGAACAACAGTGTCGAGCTCATTGTTGATGATGACGGCTCAACCCTCCGTGTGCTCATGTCCTGCAACGACAGATGTGTCCGCATCCTCACGTTTCCCGAATTGAAAGTGCACCACGTCATCAGGGGCTACAACATGCCCATCAACGACAGCAAAATGTCGCCCGACGGAAACTATGTGGCCTCTGTCGGCGATCGACCAAAACTCTGCTTGGTCAAAGTGAATCACGCGACGAGGATGCAGGCCTTGCAGCAAGGTGCCACGATGACCTTTGGATCTCCCCAAGCCATCCCCCTTGGTATCGAGAGAAATGCTGTTTTACGTCTGTTTAATTTTTTTTTTTTTTTCTATGGCTAGATGTCCTCACAGACCGGTCGCCCAACAGTGATCAAGCTGAAAATATCTCGTCGCAGTACCTGTCGTGGAGCCGAGACAGCAAGTTGGTCGCGGCAACTAGCGACAACTGTCGGTTTGTCAACGTCGTCGACGTTGCGACCAGGTCTGTCATCCACAAAATCGACGCCGGCGGCTTCACCTATGCCATTGCCTTTTCGCCCGTGCAAGAAAATCTCCTCACCTTTTCCATGCGCAGCGACTACATCCAGATATTTGACGTCGGGACCGGCCAGCGACAGATCCTCAGTTTCCACGGCACCGTCGGTGGCATGGCTTTTCGCCCGGATGGCTTTGAACTCATCGCGGGTACGCATTTGTCATTCTTTTCCTGCTTTGAAAAAAAAAATTTTTTTTTTTTTCGTTACAGCAATGAAGAAAAGGATCCGCCAGTACAATCTCGTGGGTGTCAAACCGCTGCTAAACTTGTGCGTCCGCTACGTCCAACACAACTTGGCCAGTCTTCAAATTGACCCGGCCCTCCTCCCGCCTGAAATTCAATCGCTCCTCTTTCCCCTGGCCCCACGTGCTTCTTCCTCCCAGTAAGCCTTTAGAAATTTGTACAAAAAAAAAAAAATAAGAAATATTGTCTATGATCGATCGTCGATTGATGCAACCATCGTTACGTAAACTGGTGTGGGGTCTGTGTCGCTATTTTCCGGCGTTAAGATATATCTTTTAACAATCGGCTCACGAGCTTACCTGACGAAAACAACGCTCAGTTCGTGCGTACCTGGAGGGTACGCCCACTTGGAGGATGGCGGACACAGCGTCACGGGAACCTTGACGTATTGGCGTCGGCGCAGAGGAATCACTTGATGATCTTCATCGATGCGGAAAAGCCCATCGTCCTGACGAAGTCCGCACACGATCACGTTGCAGTTGGTGTGGCCAAAGTTGGTAAGCTTCACGTGCCTTTTGATGAAGATTTTAGTTGAGAGACGAACTTGCTGGCGCATACTTTGTAATCGGAGCGTCGCGGTAACAAACCGTGCCAAAATCAAGGCGACCGTGGTCAGTACGCAAGAGACCTCCAGTGCCGCTGCTACTCGCAGCAGAGATGGAGCCCGTGGATGAGGAGGACCTGTCCGAGCCGATGCCAAAGACAAAGCATGTGTGACTGCTATTGCCAACGGAAATGGTCAATTCAGCCTCGAATCGACCGGGGGCGAGAGGAGAGAATTTGACGGGGATCTGTGTTGTTGTGCCTGCTCGCGCGGAAATGAGACTCGTTGTCGCAGAGAAGACTAGAGGGGTGGGGAGAAAGTTGCTTTAAATTATTTCTGAAAAAACGACTTACTACTGGGATCGGACGACTTGACAAGTATGCCTATCGCTTCGGCGTGGTGGTTCTCGACGGTGAGGAAGCGCTCGCAAGTTGAGCCGACCTCTGTGGCAGGCATGTTGATCAGGGGGCTCACCGTGACAGCGGCCGCTTTCTGATCTTGGGGTTGGCGCAAGGGACCAGTCCGTCCAGCCGCCGCAATCGCAACATCGACAAATTGGACGTCACTGCCACACGTCACAGCGATCTGCCCGCGCCATTCTAATAGGTTTCATCGTTAAATTGATAGAAGCAGAGAGGAGGAGCGGAGCGGCGCTTACCTTTGATGCGACCAGCCAGGTTGAGTGGGGTCACGTGTAGTTTTCGACCGGCGCTGGGGGGGATGCGCCCGACGGCCGGGAAGACATCGAGGTGGGCAGCGGGCCAGGCGACTTCAAAGGCGAGTTCAGAGGTGGTCATGTTGGTTACGACGACGGTCCACCCCGACGGTGTGGGATCAGTGGGGCCGACGACAAGCTGGTTTGGGCTGACGTACCACTCGCTCGTGGTCCTGCTGATGATGCTCACGCGCGGCTGGGGCGCAAACGCCGCCACCTGGAGGCGATGGACATGGGTCGACGCGAGCACGGTGCTGCCATTGTCCGAACCGCGCAGGTCGCTGTCGAGACTGAGGATATCGACAACCCACTGGAACTCTCCCGACACGGGCGTCTGACTGGTTGAAGCAGAGTGGACGATGCGGACTTGCAGCGTCTGGTGTTGGTTGGGCTCGAGGGTGATCGATTTCGGTGACACTGTTGCAGCAAGGCCACTGTCGGCTCCCTTGATGACGGCTCGCACAAACGCCGGCTTGGTTCCGATGTTGACGACAATGATCTCTCGCGACGCCCCTGCTGCTGGAATCAGGCCAAAGTTCATGCCGGCCGATGTTGCCGCGAGGACAATCACATTGGACTTGACCTGCGAGGTCGGCTTATGGTGGACGTGCAGTGCACTCGGTAGACTGCGGTGCGATGGCGGTGCTGGGGAATCCACCTGCTCCTCGTCGCTGTACGAGAATGATGCGTCCTGTATGAACGGCTGCCATTGCCGACCGTGTGGCTCTGGAGGAGTAAATGGATGTCGCTGCTGCTGTGCGATAGATTGCTGGCTAGAGGTCAATTGCACCGGCTGTGACTGCTGCTGCGTCTGCTGATTGAAGGACGGCTGCGGACGAACTGGCTGTTGTTGGAGAGCCGCTTGAACGTCGTACGGCAGCTTTGACTGCACGTGCTGTGTGCGAAGGGAAGGACGTTGTTGTTCCGGGAGGACGTTCACATGCTGCTGCACAGCCGACTGGTGGTGTTGATGCTCCTGGTGTTGCCCTACCTGCCGTGCAACCTGCGGCTCTTGCGGTTGGTGCTGACGTTGGGGCGCAAAGGGCGAGTACGTGCTGTCGTCACCGGCGAGGCGGAGGGGTCGTGGCTGGTGCGATGGGTCACTGCTGGAAGAGCTCAACGATATGGTAGAGCCGCTGCTCTTGCGAGAGGCTGTGACGGCGGGAAGCTGCACAAGCGGGCTCTTGAAATGCGCCTAGAAGCAGGTTTCAGCCGAAAAGAAGAAGGGGGGGAAAAAAGAGAGAATAGTATACCTTGAGGGACGGGTCGGCCGGTGAAGCACCAAAAACACCCATTGCACCAGATCGTTCACGGAAAAACTCTCCAGGTGAGATGCCATTCGTGGATACATGTTGGTTGTTGTTGTGTGGAGAGAACGGCTGCAATGCCGAGGGGTGCAACAACGGGGTTGCAGGCAAGCTCTCGTCATCGCTTTGCCCGTTGCCAAAGACATCGTCCAGTTCCGCTGAACCTGAGAAGAACAACAAAATCAGCATTCCTGTTTTTACGAAAGTCAATGTACCGATCGAACGAAAGTCGTTCAAGTCGGGCTGAAGCTCGAGACCGTTCTCGCTTTCCGGTGGGGGGCTGTAGATCTTTTGCCGGGTGGATTGCCTGTGCTGCTCGAAAAAAGACGATCCGCTCTGGGCTTCAAACGATCCGAGCGGTCGGCTGACGTGGACAAACGATTGCGTCGGCCGCTGAACATGAACAAACGATCCGTTGAGCAAGTCACGTCCGCGGTTATCAGCGGAGGAGATTGAGTTGCGCTTGCTGCTGCTGAGCAACTGCTGCTGTAGCGGAGGTTTGGCGGGTGTAGGTGCGACAAAGGTATCACACTCGAAAACTGACCCTTCGTCGTCACTGCTGATGGCAACCAGTGGCGACAGGGGTGACGTCTGGCTGTGGTTGTTGTGGGTCGTGGCCGTGGCCATTCGCGCCATCTCCACAGACATGGCCGACGTTTCGCTTGCAAGAAAGCTTGGTGCTATCAGGCAAAAGTTAACTAGAAAACAAAGACACGTCGTACCTTGCTGCTGCTGCTGCTTGCGTCCACTGCGCAACAGCTCGCTGTCCTTCATGTCCTCCATGTCGCGGTTGAGCTTTTTGACAATGGCCTGCAGCGAGTCCAGAAGCTGTTCGTGGTCCATCTGCTGGATCCGCGCCGCCGTGGCCCTGTCCTGCAGCACGCTGTCGTTGTCCTCGAGGATCCTTGAATTCTCTGGCGACGACTGTGCCGCGTCGCTGTCGTGCTCCTGCACCGTCGCCAGCCCGGCCGCAAAGTCGGCAAAGGTGACCACGTCCTCAGACATGACACCCAAGAAAAATAACGGCCGTCAGCGGCCACACTTTCTCCAACCTGGGCAAATGAGTGGTCGACCAACGCAACGGCCGCCCGGAAATTACGCCGCCGCCGCCAAGAGCAGCAGCAGCAGCGGCAGCAGCAGCAGCGGCAGCGGCAGTGCTGGCGCCGACGACCTCACCTCTAAAATGAACGACCTCAACCTGCGAGGCCAAAACAAGTCGCCCAGGCCAAAGCTGGCCGAACTGCAGCAACAGCAACCTGCAGCGGCGGCGATGCTGACGACGCCCCCGGCACCCGTTGCTCCTTTTGTCGGCGCGACAACCTTCCAGCCCCAGCAGCCGCCACAGCAGCAGCAGCAGCAGCGGCAGCAGCGGCAGGAGTATGACATGTTTTTCGACCACGACAGCAAGATGTACACCAACGGTACCGGGTTCTTTTACGACGAGCAGTCGGGCATGTACTATGACGCGGTCAACCAGTATGACGACGAGCTGGGTGTCTACTTCCACCCGCATACTGGGCAGTTCTTTGATCCGTACTCGGCCACCTACTATGACCCGCCACCGTTCACGCCCACCGGTTATGACGAGTACCTGGAGGACTACGACGACTACAACAGCTACTCGGCCCCTCTTGCCGCCCCCCACGGCAACACCAACACCGGCACCGTGAACAAGCTGGCCAGCACCAGCACCAGCGGCAGCGGCGGCCGAGGAAACTACAACAGCAAGAGCAGCAGCGGCAACTACAGCCGTCAGATGAAGCAGCCCGAAAACTATGTGGACCCGCTGCTCGGCACGGACCTTCAGGAGACCGTTAAGCTGCTCACCGACCCTGCTGCCGACCTCAGCATCGAAGAGCTCAATGCCCTGCGGGACACATGGGTTGCAGCCTCTCGCGCATGCACCTGTTGCAAGGGCTTCATCTATGGATGTGACAATCCAACGTGCGAAGGCCTCGGTCTCTGCACCTGCGTCGCCGCAACGGCTATCGATGAGGCTCAAAAGGAGGACAAGGCTCTTGCTGACCTCGAAAAGCTCATTTGAAGAAGAAAAAAAGTTTCCCGTTCTGTATTAATTTCGTTTCTTTGAATCTATACTTTTGTTTTTTTTTCCTTCGCCACCCCTTCCCTCCAACACACACACCTTGATAATTTTTTTGTTGTAAAGACTTCACACAAACAAAAAAAATTTAATTCCAGAAGAGCGTAAGCTTGAAGGTGGACTTTTTGATCTCCTGGTCCTCTGCGATGATCGGTGAGGTCAGCGCCAGTTGCGCGGGGAGGTCAGCGATCGGCTGAGGCAGCGACTTGAACGTTTGCGACAAAAAGTCTTGCTGCGTCTTGAGCGTTTCTTGCAGCTGTTATTATTTATGTTTGGTTGTAATGCCTCAAAACAAAAAAAAAATTATTTTTTTTTCTTTACCTGGTCGTTCAAGTCCTCCTGAATCTCGTAAAAGGTGAGGATGTCATCGGTGGCTTTGAGGCCAGCCTAAATAAGCCCAAAAAAAAAAAAAAAAAAATGAAAATAAAAAAAATTTTTTTCTTTTGAGGAAATTTTTTTACGGGGCGGGTTTCTTTCTACCTTTTTGCGAAGTTTTTGGATGCGGTTGATCAGCTCGCGTGCAAGACCTTCCAGAACGAGGTGGGTCTCGTTGACACAGTCGAGAATGACGACGAGGTCGCCGTCGCTATTGGCCTCCATCGTCTCTGACTGGTTCTTAAACTCCTTTTTGACGATAATGTCCTCGCTCGAGAGCTTGTGGGCTCCAAACTGGGCAAATCCGTCGGCCTGGAACTTGCGAATGGCCTCAGCCGTCATGTTGCGGACCTCGCTCGTGACCTGCTTCATGTCTTTACCGAGACGCTTGCCGAGAACGGGCAGGTTGGGGTCTGCGCGGAGGTGCATGCCAAACGCACCCTCGTCGCTTGTGGCTGTGAACAGGCGCACGTTGAGCTCTTGCAGAACGTAGGGCTCGATCGACTTGAGGTCGGCAAGCACCTGGGGATTCGAGTGCACGACAATGGCCTCCTTGAGGGGGGTCTTGATCGCAAGGTTGCGCCTCTCGCGGCTGACACGACCCAAGTTGATCACGCGCTGCCAAGAGGTTTTACAGACCGAAAATAAAGAAAAAGGGGATCATACCTGCATCAGGGACACGGCACGCTCAATGTCGTCGTTAAAGTACGACTCCTTGACCTTGGGGAAGAGGGTGAAATGCACCGACTGGTTCTCGGGGGTGTCGGGCAAGGCCTTGCGGAGGTTTTGGTACATGTTTTCGACGAGGAAGGGGGTGAACGGTGCCTTTTTATTTATTCATGTTTTTGCGTCTGTTAGACCGCGGAAAAAAAAAGCTATTATTTTTTTTACCATGACTTTGCAGACAGTGAGGAGACACTCATAGAGGGTGGTGAGTGCGTTCAAGCAGTCCTCCGTGCCAAATGTGCCCTTGAGACGGGGGCGGTTGAGGCGGACGTACCAGTTGGTGAGGTCTTCGATGAATTGGAGCAGCTTGGGCACGACCGTGTAAAGACGGTACGCTTCCATCTCGGTCTTGACGTACTTGATCAGAGATTGTGTCGACGCCAGCAGCCACTTGTCCATGGTATTGTTTGAAGAGATGGTGCCTAGAGTTGATTCAGTACACACAGCCAACTTCAAAACATACCGGCAACATCATAGGTAAACTTGGTGCCGGTCTCCACCTCTAGGCGCTGGACGTTTTGGACAAAGAAGCGATAGGCGTTGAACCACGGGAGGAAGACATCCTTGATCACGTCCTTGACACCCTCCTCCTTGAAGCGGAGGGGCTCGGCGCGCACGACGGGCGAGTTGATTAGGTAGAGACTGCACCACTATGAGCAACACACGTCGAGGTTTCCTTATTTATACCGAAGGGCGTCCGCACCGTACTTTTCCAGGATCAGGTTCGGGTCGGGATAGTTTTTCAGTCTCTTGCTCATTTTTTTCCCATCCGCGGCGAGGACAAGGCCGTTGACGATAAGGTTGCTGAAGGCCGGTTTGTCAAACAGGGCCGTCGAGATGACGAGGAGCGTGTAGAACCTGACCGTACCAAAAAAGAAAAAAAAAAGTGAAACAAGATAAAAATTTATTTTAGTACCAGCCACGCGTTTGGTCGAGGCCCTCGGCGATAAAGTCGGCAGGGAACGAGTTTAGGAACTTTTCCTTGTTTTCAAAGGGGTAGTGCTGCTGGGCGTACGGCATGCTGCCCGACTCGAACCAGCTGGAGGCAAGGTGAGTTTACGAATGCACCGGTTGATTTGCGTACCAGTCAAAGACGGCAGGAACACGCTTGAGGGCACCCTTGCCTTGCTTGGAGGGGATGGTGATGTGGTCAATGCTATAGGAGAAAAAAAAAATTTTTTTTTTTTCCAATAGGAAAAATAAAATAATAATAAAAACCTTTCACGATGGAGGTCGGTGACTTTGACGCCCGAAAGTTGGAAGAGGTGGTCGACAGACTCGACGCAGACAATCTCTTGTCCGTCATCGCTGATCCAGAGAGGGATCGGGGTGCCCCAGTAGCGGTTGCGGGAGATGGCCCAGTCGCGGGCATCGCGGAGCCAGTTGCCAAAGCGGTTGTCCTTGACAAACTGGGGGACCCAGTAGCTGAGCGTATTGTTGGCCAGGAGCTTGTCGACGAGGCTTTCGACGCGAACAAACCACGACGGGATGGCCTTGTAGATCAGGGGCGTATCTGAGCGCCAACAGAATGGGTACGAGTGCGTGATCGTGCCCTGGTGGACCAGGCGGCCCTTTTGCTTGAGGTCCTTCATGATGTCCTTGTCTGCCGTCTTGACGTAGACGCCCTTGTACTCGGTGACCTCGGGCGTGAACCGTCCCGACTAGGAAAGGATATTATTTTAAATTTTTTGTATTTTTTTAAAAAAAGAATAAAAAAAGGTATACATCGTCAACGGGGCAGACGACTTTCTCGCGCGTGCAGATACCGTTCTTGATGCACACACGGAAATCGTCCTCACCAAAGGCGGGCGCTTGGTGGACGATACCGGTACCGCTCTCGGCGGTGACGTACGTGTCGCACACAACCTTGAACGCCGTGGCCTTCATTTCCTTTTTTTTTTTTTTTTTTTGGTGTTTGGTTTTCAGTGCTCTTTGATCAACGCAACGACCCCACCCCACCCCTACCTCGAAAAAGTAGTTGAACAACGGGACATAGTGCTTGCCCTCGAGCGTGCTGCCGGCAAACTTTTCGAGGACCTGGAACTGGTCGTCCTTTGCGGGGTTTTTGTAGATGGCCT
>Ga0302227_10001442_pt1 | contig 17742 bp, 19 predicted proteins | sample II_Palsa_N1_1_FD_193525 | JGI IMG/M metagenome (GOLD analysis project Ga0302227, IMG submission 193525) | Peat permafrost microbial communities from Stordalen Mire near Abisko, Sweden - II_Palsa_N1_1 | ecosystem: Environmental > Terrestrial > Soil > Palsa > Peat permafrost | place: Sweden... | reverse complement strand
TCCCTTCCGTAAAATGTTCGAGGCCGGAGTCGGCAGCGTGATGATAGCGCATCTCTATATCCCGGCGATCGATAATACGCCCAACCAGGCCACCTCCCTTTCGTATAATAATGTCACCAGGCTACTACGCAAGCAGCTGCACTATGAAGGGATTAGCTTTACAGACGCGCTGGAGATGAAAGGAGTGACGAAGTTCTATCCCGATGGCGATGCTTCCGTGCAATCGCTGGTGGCGGGTAATGATATGTTGTGCCTTCCGGGAGATGTGGCGCTCAGCCTGGGCAAGATCAATGCTGCCATTCGCGCAAAAAAGCTCCGGTGGAAGGACATCGATACCCGGGTGAAAAAAGTATTGTACGCCAAGTATACCTATGGATTGGCCCAATGGCGGCCTGTCAGTACTGACCACCTGACCGCAGACCTCAATGCCGGTGTCGATGACATGCACAGGGAAGTGGCGCAAAATGCCCTGACCCTGCTGCGCAATGATGACCCGACGGTGTTTCCGCTGCGCGGCGCAACTGCCGCCCCGACCGCCGTGGATGCAGGCCGGCTGGGAAAGAACAAAAAAATCGCCTATATCGGGATGGGGCTGACGGAGGACAATGCCTTCAGCGACCGGATGCGTGCGGACTACAACGCGCATGTCTACTTTTTCGACTATAACCTCGACAGCGCCAAAGCTGTTGCCGCCCTCGAACTGCTGAGTAACCGGTACGATGCGCTGGTCATAGGGCTTCATAACTACGCCCGGTATCCTGCCCGTAATTTTTTCATCAGCCGTCCTGTCACCTGGCTGTTGCAACAGCTACAGCAAAAAGAGAAGTGTGTCACCCTCGTCTTTGGCAACCCCTATGCGATCCGCAATACCTGCGATGCTAAAACATTGGTGGCCTGTTACGAGGATGATTCCACTACGCAGGAAGTGGCCGCGGATCTGCTGAACGGTAAATTCACCGCGAAGGGACATCTTCCTGTATCGGTATGCGAACAGTATAAGGCGGGTGCGGGCATTACCGGCCCGTACCGGGCGTTGCCGATGGCCGATCCTGCGACGCTGGGGATGGATGCAGTACGCCTGCAAAAGATCGACGCGATCTGTAACGAGGCTATTGCAAAGCAGGCAGCGCCGGGCTGCGTGGTGCTGGTGGCGAAGGATGGCAAAGTAGTATATGAAAAGGCTTTCGGCTATATGACGTATGACCGGAAAGAACCGGTGTACACCGAGACGCTGTACGATATGGCCTCCTGTACCAAGATCTGCGCGACCACTATGGCCGTGATGAAGCTGTATGACGAAGGCCGCCTGGACTTGCAAAAGACGCTGGGCGACTATCTGCCATGGGTAAAAGGTTCGGACAAGGATACGCTGCGCCTCTTCGATATCCTGTTGCACCAGGCGGGGTTGGTGCCCGATGTCGTATTCTACAAGGAAACCGTGGATAGCAGCAAGGATCAGAATCCCTTGCCCGCCTATTTTACCCGGCGCCCCGACAGCCTGCATGGTGTCCGGGTCGCGGAGAACCTCTATCTGCGCAATGATTGGCGGGATACGATGAACCTGCGAATCGTGCAAAGCCGATTGGGTACGAGAAAATATGACTACAGCGACAATGACTTTATTTTCATGGGTGAGATCGTCGAGGCCGTTACCGGTATGCCGCTGGACCAATACGTCGAAAAGACCTATTACGACCCGCTGGGGATGACGTCGGCCGGCTTTAAGCCCCGGGAACGGTTTCCGCTGGGCCGGATAGCCCCGACGGCCCTGGAGCCGATCTTTCGTCAGCAACTGATAAGGGGCGATGTCCATGATCCCGGGTCTGCGATGTTCGGCGGTGTAGCCGGGCATGCGGGCTTGTTCAGCGATGCCTATGACCTGGCTGTACTCGAACAGATGCTGTTGGATGGAGGCTCGTTTAACGGTCAGACCTACCTGAAGAAGTCCACCATCGACTACTTCACGGCCTATCATAGCGATATCAGCCGTCGGGCACTGGGATTCGACAAACCGGAAAAGGATAATGCTCATCTCAAGTCGCCCTATCCCTGCCTGTCTGCTTCGCCGGAGACCTTCGGGCATACCGGCTTTACCGGTACCTGTGTCTGGGTAGACCCGAAGTATAACCTGATCTATGTTTTCCTGTCCAACCGGGTGAACCCGGTCGAGAACAATCCGCGGCTCTCCTCGCTGAGTATCCGCGGGCGCATCCAGGAGACGATCTACCAGTCCATGGGGATTGATGAAGGGGCTTCGACAAAGCCGCCTGAGCCGGCGAAGAAAAAGAAGCGGCGGAAGCATTCGTCATAAGGCCGCGATCAAATTCTTTTTTTGAAATGAGAAAGGGGGTATCAAAAGTAAGTGGTACACCCTACCGTGTCGGGGAGCTGGTTCGAGCCATTCGAGCGTTTCGTGCAACAGATTACCTATATCAAGGGCTTCATAATTCCTTCAATATCAGTAAATCTCTAAGGCGGAATCTCGGGAAAAAGTGCCACAATGTGCCACAGGATCATTTCTGCGTGAGACTCGATTTTTACCTGAAATTGGGAGTAGGATTGGGTGGAATTGCAGGGGGATATGGTGAAAAATGCCAATATTTGCGGGCTCCGCATTTGGGGTTAGGATATGTACAATTTCAAGGCGTTTAGGGACATCATCAACCAGAACCGGAAACGGGTGGTCGACTATATTGGGGAGACTTTTATTAACCGAGAGAACGGACGGGCGAAGCCTGTCACGGGACCCGGGATTTGTTTTTTTTGCGGAGCCGCCAGCCCGGCGACCAGGGAGCACGTTTTGCCGCGATGGGCGTTCGACAAAGATCCGCGGAGGTGGTTTTCAACGACTATAAATGGCCAAAGGCAGTCGTATGAGAAGAATACAGTTCCTTGCTGCCAGCAGTGCAATAACGAGGTCCTAAATGAAATGGAAAAGGCGGTAAACACGATCCTGACAGGTAGAGACATCAAGACCGATCCGCTCACGGATCGGGAGATGGAAGCGGTCATTGCCTGGTTGGAGCTGATCGACTACAAATTTCAGGTCATCAGTACTACACGGAGGTTTGTTGCACACAAGGATCACGGATTTATTGAGTACCTGAATGATTTCCCGATTTCAGTGCTCGACCCGGCCTTCGATTATTCCCCAAATAAGGTGCTGCAGGTATTGCGGGCCGGGTTGCGGCGGATGGGCGTTAAGTCGAAGGCGAAGCGCCTGAATTCACTGGTGGTGTTCAAGACGCACAATGCCTCCTTTTACTTCTTTCATAACATCAACGATTTTATTTTCCTGGAAATGCCGCACAAGGGTGTGGCGCTGTTTTACTACTACCAGCAGGAGTTCGAATCGCCGGAGGCGGCTCGTGACGCGGCGATGGAAAAGATAAAGGCTGATTATTAATTAATTGGAAAAGCATAACTGTGTCTATGCCAGCAACTGCTTTCTATTGGCCACGGTTAAGGAGTTGGTGATATTCCGCCTATGGATTTGATATTGACAGCTCTATCCAACTGCCTGAAAAGGAAGGACAGGAGGTGTAAGGCATCTATACAGTCTTCTTTTCCGATGGGCCAGGATAGTATCGGTTCGTGTGCGGATATATTGCGTATACCGGCCATAACGCCCTCTGATAGTAGCTTTAATCCTTCGTGGAAGCTCTCATCGGAATCGGTTGTTCCTGTCGTTGCTCTAAGTATGCTACTTCTCCATGCCCAGGCTTCTTGCATTACGCTTCTTCCGGACTTTTGTAGCTGTGACTTTTGCTGGACCGCCTTATCGTATGCTTTGCAGACTTCAAGGACGGCGTGCGCATACTTTTCATGCTGGAAGGAACCTTTGGCGTGTTTATATACTTCGGTGTGTAGGTTTTCCCGGTCGAGCGTGGCCAGCTGTTCTTTGAAGAGGATGTAGGACGGTATCCCTCCTGTCTCTAAGATTCCGATAATTTCAGGCCGATTTTTATCGTCCGAAAGTGATAGGCAGAACTCGGTAATCCGTTTGCATCTTTCATCGGCCAGCAGCGAGGTATTGCCCGTAGAACAAAGCCAATTATATATGGCCTGTTGACGCACTGCGGTGATGGCATTGTTCTGAAATTGTTCTTTGTTGACTTTCAATATGGCTTGTCCAAACCGGTCGATCTCATTGACCGAGCGGGTCCATTTGATAATATCTCCCAATTCGACGGCTATGCGCTGGACATTGATTTGTGGGTTCATAGGTCACTCCTGCTAATTTGATTCTGGACAAATATAGAGATATGACAGTGCAGCCTATTTGCGCAGGGTAGATATTTTTATATAACGGAGCCGGGAAACGGGAACTAAGTTTTCGACGGGGTTGTTAATAGGCTGACTTTTGGCTTCGTTTTCCAATGAGGCGGTGCCATGCCCGCGGGCGCCCATTGTGTCGATTTTTCTGAGTCAAATAAAGGAGGAATTGTTGCCTATTATATATAATAATACAATAATTAATACTTTAATTATATTATTATATAATTATTTGTCCTAAAATTTTGGTAGAATCGGACGTATCCCTATATTTGTATTGCTCTTTGAGTGATCGGGATTCATGTGATTTAAACCAGCAACGGTAATTGATTCTTAAAAGCGCATTTGCGCAATTGCCTTTCCCACAGGCAATAATTTATCCTGGATGCGGCGAAAGCCGTTGAAAGGGGGCAACGAAATCAGTAGTTCAGCTCTGATAGGTTTGTCAATGAAGTGTAAAGAATCGGCTGCCTTAAACGATACCGTTGCAGGCAGTTTTTTAAACCAAAAACAAAAATCACATGGCAAACATCCCGATTACCGCTTTGGTCGAGACGATCGAAGCGATGCGCTCAGAGGCGAGCGGCCGGTTTACGGCTGGCGAAGTTGAAATTTTTGGAGAAGTGTTGATCGTTCTAAGAAGCTACGAGCAGCTTCCGATGGACAGGAGAAAAGAGACGGTGATCTTATTGGCGGTGCAAGCATTGCGCCTGTTCTTAAGCCCGGAAATTTTTCAGATGATTGAGCACCATTTAAAGTTTTGATCAGCCAGTCGTAAACACTTTCATTTTAATATTCACGTATGGAACTTGGAAGCGCGATAGTTACTGCAAGGAAGAGAAAAGATATGCTTCAAAAGGATTTGGCTTTGAAGGCTAATATCCCTGCGTCCCATCTTTCACTTATTGAACAAGGTAAGACTAATGTAAATATTGATACCCTAGAGGCTATTTCAAAGGCCTTGGAGATCCCTGTACCGGTATTGTTTTTTATGGCAATGTCAAAAGATGACGTCCCCGAAGCTAAAAGAGAAAGCTACGGCATTATGTCAGCGTTGATCAATGGGCTTGTAGAAAATACATTTCTAACTGACCCCAAAAAATAACGCGATGATACAGTCGATGAACCATTTTGAGGCAGTGATTGGTTATCCCAGGGAAGATATAAGGTGGCTCATGGGTAGCGGTGATACCCTTCGTTATAGCTATAACAAAAGAAAATCTGCTACAAAGACAAGGAAAATTTCGCCGAGTTTACTTGAGTTGAAAGATATACAGAACAGGTTGAAGGACCGGGTTTTTTCTAATGTAACTTTTCCCTGGCACATTGTAGGATCGACAAAAAAAAGAGATGGTGTATTAAATGCTAGACTCCATTCAGGACTACTTCATCATTTCAAAACGGATGTTTCCAGTTTTTTCGACTATGTGACATACCGCGATGTTAATGTCGCGCTATTGGGATTGGGATTTTCGAAGCAGATAGCCGAATCGATCACCAAGTTAGTGACGTATAAAGGCCACGTTCCCCAAGGAGCCAGCACCAGTGCATTTATTGCAAACTTGGTCGGGCTAAAAATCGATAAAAAAATCGTCGAGATATGTAGTGGTCGAGATATTATTTATACCCGATACGTTGATGATATGCTGTTTTCTTCGCATACCAATTTTCAGGATTTTACGCCGGTGATCCTGGAAGCGTTGCACTCACTTGGTTTCAAACACAACGACAGGAAGACATATTATAAGTTAGGAGACGTCGAGGTAACTGGCGCGATAACCGGTTGTAATGGGCTAAAACCAACCAGGGCGACCTCTGAAAAATATATGTGGGCTACGTCCGAGGCCGTTATGGCGGGCTGTGAAGGATATTTTAAGTACGTGTCCCGCGTTAATGATATGTCAGTCGTAGAATACAAGGAACGCTATGCCGAACTTCAATTCCCTGAAAAGATAATCATACGGCCGAAGGTAAGGGACATTGCTCCCACCCTTGCGTCCGGGCCTACAACAAGGTAAGCGCGATGGCATGGTAGGAGTGCATGCCGTAGTATCCCTTTATATAGGATGCAATAAGGTTCGCGGTGATCGCAGTGCTTATTTTGGTATGTAGAGATCTATCGCCAACTGAAGACGGAAATAGATAAAGAGAGCAGGCGTCGGTTGGTACAGGAGGCCTTTCAGCTGCAGGGGGAAGGACTTGATTCATTGCGCTGAGGCTTGCCTTCCTGATAGGCATCGTGATTTGCAGTCGAGAAGGAAAAGTTCATTAAGCCCATATGGCTATTGAAGCAGCTGATCGGCAATGTCGGAGCCATGTCCTATCTCTGCGAGCTTGAGCAGTTTCGGTCTCAACCAAGCGCAGCTGTATGCGGCGATTCGACACAACATTCGCGCATCTCGTATATTATATTAACAGCCTATTTTCTACAGTGTTCATTGAGCCGTTCGACCAATTGAAAAACTGTTGTCACCGGGTTTTGAAGGTGATATGGCTTATCCTCGTGGATCTTCAACAAGCGACGACTGCTTGCGATCGCGGCCTGTTGACTGGCATTGCCATCGGATAAGAGCCTATTGTAGAGGCTCTTCGTGAATGCAAGCGACTTACCGTCCCGGGTATAATTTATACCCCAACGACTACTCAATACCTGGTAGAAAAAATCTCTCTGCTGTTGTTGGTCTATATATTGGTAGTGCAGAACAAACCAAAGTTCAAAAGCGTCATTCGAATAGGCGCAGTGATAGCCGCGCTCCTTGGCTACCTTAATAGCGTTGTTAAAATCTTGCGCTTGCCCGCTGATCATGAGATTTATATCAAAGTCGAATACACACCAAACCTCGTCGTAAGATCCGGCTTTTTGAAATCTTTTGACAGCATCGACCAACGCCATATTCGAACTTCCGGTATTTATCGATTGTACAGTCGCGGTGAGTACGGGGAACGACTTAAAATAAACTTCTTCCGTTTGCCCCTCGCAAATAATGAGGAAAGTTCGGTTCTTGGTCCTTGAGTTGACAGAATATACATACGGTTTGGACTTTCTCAGCCAGGCTTTGTCGGCCTTTTCGTCAGTATGCTTTATAGAATGGGTCTTCCGGGGCATCTTATTTTTCCAATAATGTTTGAAAATCGCCTAAAAATGGGATTGCCCCGTACCTTCCGGCTATATAGTCCTTTTCATATGAAGCATCATTGCGAACCCCTTTGAAATCCGCAAGGGAATAAAAATGGCTTGCCCCTTGTTTATCTTTCTCAACGAAGCAAATTTGATCCCTCCGTAATAATTGGGGGCTTAGCAAATTTGTATCATGCGTAGCAAAAATAAATTGAGCCGCGAGGTTCGAAGGAGAGTTAAATAATTCGACAATTTTTCTGCTTAGCAGAGGGTGAAACCGCGCATCAAATTCGTCTATTATTAGTACGCTACCCTGCTCCAAAGACTGAAAAATTGCCGGGCTGATTTCAAACATCTTTTTGGTACCCTCCGATTCCATAATATACATGTGCAAACTCACTGGCTTGGACATATTTCCATCTTTATCAAACCCTTTATGCTTGGTAAGGACACGATAACGCTTTTCTTTTGTTCCATCCGAATTCTCCTTCTCATATTCTTCTCTAGTGACATCTTCAATTCCGGTGTCGGCCAATTTTAACATCTCCGCCATTTTTCTGCGCGTATCATCATCACCGATATATTCCTCTGCGCTTAAATGCATATAGATGTCCGATAACCCCGAAATAATGATATAGCCACTTAAGTAATCAATGATCTCTCTGGCAAGACCCTGGTTGAATGAGCGAACTACAGAAAGAAATAAAGAATTTTTGCGCGCAATATCATTCTCAGCGTCTTTATAAAGGTCAACCACTTTTGCGCCTTCTTGAAATTGGTTTTCATTGATTTTTATCTCCTGGCCCTCCCTTGTAAAAAAGGGCACCTCCTTTTTCCCGGGCGTTCCGTATAGCCATTCAGATCTTACTTCGTCCATCAATGATTCAAAGCCATAGCGATAAAGAATATTTTTATGAATAAAAGCCAACTGAAAATAAGTGGGGGCAAAACGAGTCTCATTGGAAAGTCTGAAGGAATCCAGTGATGACAATACCGACTCGTCTTTGACAGAATTCACAACTATATTTATGAACCTGGACAATGCCTTGATCATGGTACTTTTGCCACTTGCATTGGCACCGTAAATCGCCTTGGTCTTAAGCAAAGACAGTTTTTTCGAAAAGGGAATGAGATTAGTCGCCTCCAATTGATTATTCCTCGAAACCAAGTTTGCCGCATTCATGGCCAAAGTCTCAAGAACCTTTATGGAGTGGAAGTTTTGAACGCTGAAATCGACTATCATTTTCTATATTTTGTGAAATATTCACAAATATAGGTTTATTATGGCGATTTTGCAACGATTTTGCATAACTTTGTGCGACCAACCGAACAGAGACCCTTTGCAGAAAGTTAAAAATCAAATATTTAGACAAGTATGTGGCAAGAAGTAAGTCCCACAATCAAAAGTGCACTTTTGTTTATGCTGGATAAACCGGAAACGAAAGATTGTCATGAATTTTTAGTGGATGCCGTTATCCAATTCAAACCTCGAGCAAATGATCTGATTGACTTAAACATTATAGTAAGTCCTGCTACCTTTAAAAGGTATGAAGGAAATTTCTACGATTTTAAAGGCATTCTACAATCTGCATTTCGCCGGGATCATCATGTCGTAGCGCAATCCATTGACATTAGCACCGATTGGAATAAGTTGGAGATTTTATCGTCAAGGATCTTACCAACACCCACTGAATGGGAGGATATCAATGAGCGTCAAAATCGACTGATTAAACAAGCGGAGGATGCGACGGATGCAGATTCCTATCGAAATATCGGTAACACGGCAAGACATTTACTGCAGCGCCTCGCCGAAATCGTCTTTGATCCCGAAAAACATACCCCACGTGACAACGATCGACCCTTGGGTCCGGCTTACTCCAAGAACAGACTATGGGCATTCATACTGCACAAACTATCTGGCAGTAGCGGAAATACAGCCGTAAAAGATTACGCCTTAAGTATTTTGGAAAGCTCCGATAAAGCCATCGCCTTGTCTAACACAACCACCCATGAACTGAACGCCGATGCCTTTTTAGGCCAATCCTGCGCCATTTCTACCATTACGACAGTTCATTTAGTAAAGCTGGCTTACGATAGGCCCGATCCAAAATAATCAATCCGAACGACAATTGCAGCTCATCATATGCTAGACAAGTCTAGGTTTCATACATCCAGGGAAAGGGCCTCTTCTATTGTAGAAGCAATGAAATTGGGGAGATGGAGGGAAGGGGATATGGGGCAAGCCATAGGTGCCGGCAGTCACCTCGTGTTGACCGCCGTCGGGCAGGAGGATGGTGGCGGTGTTGCCGGGGGGATCTCGGTGTGGAGGCTGAAGTTGTTTCGCCATGAAAGTCGATTTCCCGACAATATCGCGATTATCCCGACAAAAAGGTCGGCGTTTTCGGTCTTCCCCGACAGAATTTCGGTTTCGCGACAAAAGCCATTGAAATTAATGTTATGGCCGGCGCCGGATGCGTTGGTCCTCGCGGAGCTCGTGGGGAGACTGACCGGAGGTCTCATCGTGTTTCAGCAGGGTGGACAGCAATTGCGGAATGCGGTTGCTGAATTCGGGGACGGATGGGAGTTCAGGCAGCAGAGGGCGACGAGTTCGATGCCTTCCTGTTGCAAATCTGTGCCGGACTAGCGGAGAGGGGTAGACGGGGGGCGGTACGCTCAATCTCTGTTTGGGCTTGCCGATATATCATCCTTGAAATTATAGCACAAAATGCTCGATTTACAAGGAAATTCCAGGCCTACCTTTTCATTTTCGTAGTCTTCCCAGCCACCTTTTTTTTCGCCGGTTTCGCGGCCGTAGCCGTTTTTTTCGCGGCAGACGTAGTAGCCGCCGCCGCAACACCCGCCGCCGCAACACGCGAGGCCGCACTCACCACAGGCAATTTCGGCTCTTCGGCCGCCGCCCCCCCATAATGTTTTGCAAAGTATTTACACGCCATCTGCAAAGCACATTCCGGACACTTCGGCGATCTCGCCACGCACACATACCTTCCATGCAGGATCAGCCAATGATGCGCCACATGCACCTGGTCCCGGGGAATGAACTCTAATAATTGCTTTTCCGCTGCCAGGGGCGTCTTCGCATTGACCGTCAACCCGATGCGGGCCGATACGCGAAAGACATGGGTGTCTACAGCCATATTGGGCTGGTTGTCAACCACCGAGGTAATGACATTCGCTGTTTTACGGCCGACGCCGGGCAATCGCACCAATTCTTCGATCGTCAGCGGGACTTCTCCGCCAAAATCCGACAACAGCATTTTAGCCATGCCGATCAGGTGCTTAGTCTTGTTGTTGGGATAGGAGATGCTTTTTATCAGCGGGAATAATTCGTCGAAATCCGCCTTGGCCATAGAGGCCGCATCAGGGTATCGCGCGAAGATAGCTGGAGTGGTCATATTGACCCTTTTGTCGGTACATTGTGCCGACAGGATAACCGCTACCAGCAGTTGGTAGGGGCTGTCATATAACAATTCAGTTTCTGCATCAGGGTTGTGCGTGCTGAAATAATCCAAGACGAACTGATAGCGTTCTTTTCTGGTCATATCCGATTCACCCTTTCCGGCCTTAAGCCGAAAAGGGCCGACAAAAGATCAGGGATGAGAAACAGATTCCGGTTCCTGTATAGCCGTCATCCGGGCATAATTCATCACCCGCTGGATGACTTCCATCCGTGGAGCAACGACTATTTTATCCAGTCCATCGGCTGAAGATCGTAAAACCTGTAGCTTCTCCCGAAGCATCCAATCTTCCTTCAGTGCGGCCTCAATCGCAACCGTCAAATCGGGGGAAGACTCTTTATACAAATACCGTAAAAGATCCTCCGGTGTAAAGAGTGTCATAGGCAAAACCATTTAATGTCCAGTAATGTCCGAGTAGTAAAAGTGAAACGTCCTTCTCTAAAACGGTGTTTAGGTACGTGTTATTGTCCGGTGCCCGAATAAATACCGGAACCACCGGCGGGGCTTAGCTTTAAAGGGGGGTGTTTGGAGACGTAAGTGCGTGACTGTCAATGGTCTTCAGCAGGCTGGTCTTCTTTGATCCGGAAAAGGTCTTCATTGTCCCTTTTCATCAGGTACTTTTCGCGGGCATATTTTTCGAGGACTGCCGGATTCGTTTTCAGCTGTTGCAGTTCCTGTTTGGTAGCAGCGATCTGCTGCTCATAATACTTTTCGCTCTGTTGCAGTTTTAACAATTCGTTCCTCTCCTTGAAATGGGTCGTGATTAAGTCCCGGGCGTCGAAGAACAGGATCCAGACGGTGAAACCGGTCGCCGTCAACAGGTACTTATTCTTCAAAAAAGAGGGAATATGTTTTAAAATCTTCATAAGAGCATGAAAGTGGTCGCGGTGCTTCGAAGACGAGCCAGGAGCCTGCCCCGGGCCCCGCGACCACCAAGCTACAAATTATTTCTTGAATTTGATCCTTCCTTTCGGATAAATGGCGCAATCGGCCAGCTCTTCTTCAATCCGCAGCAGCTGGTTGTACTTAGCCAGCCTGTCCGTGCGGGAGGCACTGCCGGTCTTGATCTGGCCGCAATTGAGTGCGACGGCGAGGTCAGCGATGGTCGTGTCTTCCGTCTCCCCGCTGCGATGGCTCATGACGGTCGTATAACCATGAGTCTGAGCTAATTGTACCGCATTGATGGTTTCCGTTATGGTGCCGATCTGGTTCACTTTGATAAGGATACTGTTGGCAATGCCCTTGTCGATGCCCTTTTGCAACAGCTTGGTGTTGGTGACGAAAAGGTCATCCCCTACCAGCTGTACCTTGTGACCGACGGCTTCCGTCAGCTTTTTCCAGCCGTCCCAATCCTCTTCGGCCATGCCATCTTCGATCGAAATGATCGGGTATTTACTCACCCAGCTGCTCCAGTAAGCTACCATTTCGTCGCTGGTCAGCTCTTTGCCGCTGCTCTTATAGAATTTGTATTTTCCGTCCTTGTACATTTCGCTGCTGGCCGCATCGAGGGCAATGCCGATCTGGCTGCCTACCTTATAGCCTGCTGCCTCGATAGCCTGTAGGACCGTCTCGATGGCTTCTTCATTGCTCTGGATATCCGGGGCAAAACCGCCTTCATCGCCTACGTTGGTGCTATAGCCTTTTTTCTTCAGCACGGATTTCAGCGTGTGGAAGATCTCGACGCCCCAGCGCAGTCCTTCGCTAAAGCTAGACGCTCCCACGGGAACGATCATATATTCCTGGTAATCGATCTTATTGTCGGCATGAACACCCCCATTCAGGATATTCATCAGCGGCATCGGCAATACGGTCGCATTGACGCCGCCCAGATAACGGTATAAAGGCAGCTTGCTTTCCTGTGCGGCAGCCTTGGCTGCAGCCATGCTGACGGCCAGCAGGGCATTCGCGCCCAGCTTGCTCTTGTTTTCCGTGCCGTCCATGTCCAACAACCGTGCATCCAGCGCAGCCTGTTCGTTGACAGGGAACCCGATCAATTGGTCCGCGATCACGTCATTCACGTTGTCCACAGCTTTCAATACCCCTTTTCCTCCGTATACGCTCTTGTCCCCGTCCCGTAATTCGACGGCTTCATGGATACCGGTAGAGGCGCCGCTGGGTACAGAGGCGCGACCGCGATGATTATTCTCCGTCACGACGTCTACTTCTACGGTGGGATTACCCCGGCTGTCTAAGATTTGTCTTGCATGGATGTCGGCAATGTAGCTCATAATAAATTCCTTGTTTTAATGACTTGTATTGGTTGTAACTGTACTCGTGGGATTGGTCAGTTGCCGGAAGACATCTTCCAGGCTGCGGGTTTCGCTTTGCAAAGTAATGATGTTCCAATTGTTCTGCAAAGCAAGCTCCATCAATTGTTTCTTAACTCTGTCGGGCGATGAAGTCTGTAGCTCCCACTGCCCGTCGGACAGGTGCATGACGCTTTGCACCCCGTCCAGGCCTTCCAGCAAGGCGGATTCCGGCAACTCCCGGAAAGCGACGCGGATCGTGGCGACGGAGCTAATGTCATTATTTTGAGCCCTTAGCAGGCTCAGCTGGCTGTCCGCGACCAATTTGCCTTTGTTGATAATGATCACGCGGTCGCACAGCGCCTCGACTTCCTGCAAAATATGAGAAGAAAAAAGAATGGTCTTGTCTTTTCCCAGCCTTTTGATGACTTCTCTGATCTCGATGATCTGGTTGGGGTCCAGCCCGCTGGTAGGCTCATCCAGGATGAGCACTTCGGGCTCGTGCAGCAGGGCCGCCGCCAGGCCGACGCGTTGCCGGTATCCTTTGGACAACTGCCCCAGCCGCTTTTTGCTTTCCGGCGTCAATCCTACCAGGGCGATGACGGCCTCGATACGGGCCTTCTTGTCCGCCAGGTGGTGGACATCGGCAATAAAATCCAGGTATTCCCGCACATACATATCCGGGTACAGCGGGTTGGCCTCCGGCAGATAGCCGATCTTTTTTTTCGTCGCCAGGGGATGTTCTGCAACGGACAGCCCGCAGACGATGGCTTGCCCCCCATCCTGGCCGAGATAGCCGGTGAGGATCTTCATCGTGGTGCTTTTACCGGCGCCGTTGGGCCCCAGGAAGCCGACAATTTCGCCTTTCCCGACGGTAAACGAAATGGAGTCAAGCGCTTTTTGTTCGCCATAGATCTTGACCAGGTCCTTTACTTCAATAGACATGCCTCGAATTTACGGTGCGAAATTAAGTGAATCGGGCCTTATTCCGGTTGATTATTATGCTCCCCCCTGAGGGAAACCGCCCCGTCCCGCGCCTTTACCGCCGGGGATACCAATCACGCCGATCACCAGGCCAATCGCCGCCGCGCCCATCGGGTACCAGAGCCCTGCCAGCGCATGACCGGGATAAATGGTCATCAGCAGGGTGGCGATTAATGGTACCAACCCGCCAAAAACGCCATTCCCGATTTGATATGGTAAGGAAATCGAGGTACAGCGGACCCTGGCCGGGAACAGGTTGATGAGCCATGCCGTGATCGGTCCCGATACGAGCGTCACAGAAAAGGCCATGACGAAGAGGATGGCCGTCATTTTCCAGTAGTCGATGGTATTCAGCGATTTTGAAACCGTTGTGACAGGCCTGCCGCCGGCCTTCCCGCCAACGTTTCCCCCGGCCTTTCCGCTGGCATAGACGGTGTCCTTCTGCGTCTCCGTCACTACCGTGCCGTCTTCGTAGTACGTCAGCGTGGCCGAGGACTGGATCATATTGCGGGTCTTGTTGATAAAGGCGGCGCTGGTCCTGATCTCCTTCTGCCCTGTCAGTTCGGTACGCCCCTCCGTGCCCGAGATCTTCAGCAACCCTTCGAACAGGAAAGGATAGGTAAGGATGGCCAGCAGCATTCCGGCCAGCATGATCCATTTCCGGCCGGTCCGGTCGCTCCAGTGGCCGAACAGGATGAAAAAGGGCGTGGCCAGCGCAATGGCTATCAACAGCATGGTCTTCGACTGGTCGAAATCGATCATACATACATTCTCGAGAAAGGACCGGGCATAAAACTGACCGGTATAAAATATGAGCCCCTGGCCCATGGCGGCTCCAAAGAGCGCCAGCAGCACCCTTTTTAAATTGTCTTTGCGGCCAAAACTCTCCACCAGCGGATTAACCGACAACCCGCCTTCTGTCTTCAGCCGGTTAAAAAGCGGCGATTCCTGCATCTTAAGCCGGATATACGCGGAGACCGCCACCAGGATAATGGACAGCAGAAAAGGTATTCGCCAGCCCCAGGCGTCGAATTTTTCTACGCTGGCGGCATGGTCCGCATCCAGCGCATAGCGGGTGATAAGGATGACACCCAGGCTCAGTATCAGGCCTATGGTGGCGCTGGCCTGTATCCAGGAGGTGAAATAACCCCTGCGATCTATCGGAGCATATTCCGCGACATATGTTCCTGCCGCCCCGTATTCGCCACCCACCGCCAAGCCCTGCAGCAGACGAAGCGCCAGCAGGAGCAGCGGCGCCGCAATGCCGATGCGTTCATAGCCGGGGATAATGCCGATGGCAAAAGTCGAAATGCCCATAATCGTCAGCGTCATGACGAAGGTGGATTTACGACCGACACGGTCTCCCAGCCTGCCGAAGATCAGGGCCCCGATCGGGCGCATGAGGATGCCCGCGCCAAAAAGGGCGAAGGTATAGAGAAGGGCTGCCGCAGGATCTGTTTTCGGGAAGAACGACGTGGACATGATGGTGGACAGGCTTCCGAAGAGATAAAGATCATACCATTCGAGCATGGAGCCTACCGAGGAGACCGCAATGATCTTGCTGAGGTTTGTCGCAGGGTTGGTTGATGTCATGGCGGCAAAATTATGCGCTGGGGGGCGAAATTCTCCTAAAAAGGATTAAAATTGTATCTTAAGCCACTTAAACTAACGATTATGACACCCCCTCCTGTTATGCCACCCCCTCCTGTTGAAACAGCAAGCAAAGACGGAATTGCCAATCCTGCCCCGCTTGGCCTTTGTGCTTTTGGTACCACCACAGTATTGTTGAATTTCCATAATGCCGGATTTTTTGAGCTCAACTCCATGATCCTGGCGATGGGGATCTTTTATGGCGGCCTCGCCCAGGTGATCGCCGGTATCATCGAAGCCAAAAAGAACAATTCGTTCGGGTTGACCGCATTTACTTCTTATGGATTTTTCTGGCTGTCCCTCGTCGCCCTGATCGTTATGCCGAAACTGGGCTGGATAGCCGGCCCGTCGGAAAGCGCTATGGCGGCCTACCTGGCTATCTGGGGGTTGTTCACTTTATTGCTTTTCTTCGGAACGTTGAAGCTCAACCGTGCGCTGCAGTTTGTGTTTGCGACCTTGACCATTCTGTTCGCCCTATTGGCGCTAGGCGATGCCACCGGGAATGGCGGCATCAAACATCTCGCCGGTTATGAAGGTATCATTTGCGGGGCATCGGCGATCTATGCGGGTGTTGCCGTATTGTTGAACGAGATGTTTGGAAAAACGGTGCTCCCGATCGGAAAAGTCTAAAAAGTTGCGATCTTCGTGCAAAATCATATTGTCAGATGAGTTACCCTTACCAGATCCGCTCGCTCGAACAGTACCAGTCCGAATATAAAAAAAGCGTAGATGATCCGGAAGGATTCTGGGCTGACATCGCCGGCCATTTCCAGTGGCGCCGCCCCTGGGACAAAGTGCTGAGCTGGAACTTCACCGAGCCCCGGGTCCGGTGGTTCGAAGGGGCACAGCTGAATATCACCGAAAATTGCCTGGACCGCCACCTCGCCGAAAGAGGCGATCAGCCCGCCATCATCTGGGAGCCCAACAATCCCGACGAACATTATCGTATCCTGACTTATAAGGAACTTCATTTTAAAGTATGCCAGTTTGCCCAGGTATTGAAGAACAACGGGGCGAAGAAGGGGGATAGGGTCTGTATCTATATGCCGATGGTGCCCGAGTTGGCGATAGCCGTCCTCGCCTGTGCCCGCATCGGCGTCATCCATTCCGTCGTATTCGGCGGTTTTTCCGCCCAGAGCATCGCCGACCGGATCCAGGATGCTGGTTGCACCCTGGTCATTACAGCGGACGGAGCTTATCGTGGCAACAAGGATATCCCGCTCAAATCGGTGATCGACGATGCACTCGTGCAATGCCCCACTATCAAGCGGGTGATCGTACTGACACGTACGCGCGTCCCCGTCAGCATGATCAAAGGACGCGACACCTGGTGGGAAGACGAGATCCGCAAGGTGGAAACCCAGGGCAATCCCCCCTGCCCGGCCGAGACTATGGATGCCGAAGACATGCTGTTCATCCTCTATACGTCCGGATCGACAGGCAAGCCCAAAGGAGTGGTGCACACCTGCGCCGGGTATATGGTCTTCGCCAACTACAGCTTTGTGAATGTGTTCCAGTATCAACCCGGGGATGTGTATTTCTGTACCGCCGATATCGGCTGGATAACGGGTCACAGTTATATTGTCTATGGTCCGCTCAGCGCAGGTGCGACGACACTCCTCTTCGAAGGGATCCCCACCTGGCCCGATGCAGGCCGGTTTTGGGACATCGTAGATAAGTTCAAGGTGAATGTCCTCTATACGGCGCCCACCGCCATCCGCAGCCTGATGGGGTTCGGCCTCGACTTCGTAAAGAACAAAGACCTCGGCAGCCTCAAGGTGCTGGGCACCGTCGGTGAGCCCATCAATGAGGAAGCCTGGCATTGGTATCATGATCATATCGGAAAGGGCCGCTGTCCTATCGTCGACACCTGGTGGCAGACCGAGACCGGCGGTATCCTCATCTCGAACCTCGCAGGCGTCACCCCCGGCAAACCGGCCCATGCCACGCTGCCCCTGCCGGGCGTACAGCCATTACTGGTAGATGATAAGGG
>Ga0302227_10001441_pt1 | contig 17744 bp, 12 predicted proteins | sample II_Palsa_N1_1_FD_193525 | JGI IMG/M metagenome (GOLD analysis project Ga0302227, IMG submission 193525) | Peat permafrost microbial communities from Stordalen Mire near Abisko, Sweden - II_Palsa_N1_1 | ecosystem: Environmental > Terrestrial > Soil > Palsa > Peat permafrost | place: Sweden... | reverse complement strand
GGCCCGCCGGGATGTTCTGGAACCACTTCATCCATTCAGCCGAACCCTCCGCTGGCGCATTCGCCTGGAACAGCGGATTCATGATTGCGCTCTGGGGTGATTCACTCGTCATGTGGCAGCTCTCGCAGGAGCTTTTGGGATTGTCGACAGGACCGTTGAGGCGACCGTTCCAGCCCAGGTGGGTGGGCGGCAGCTCCTTGGTGTTAGCGTTGATGGCGGTCTGTTGCAGCGCCGGGTTGATCTTGGTGATGGTCGGCGTCGGGTTGGTGTACGCGCTGTCGGTTTCCTTCGGATCGTTGCCCCACATGATCCCCACCGGTACCAGGTTGTCCCAGCCCGCCTTGCCGGTCTTGGCGCCGTTGTACTGGAAGGTGCCGAAAATCCAGCCCGTTTCGCTCATGCGGGTGTCACGCACGGCGACGTCCATCTGGATCAGGGCAACATCCCTCACGCTGCGAGTGATAGACGTGAAGGTATCGGTGATATAGCCCTGCCATAAAACCGGGTTGCTCAGGAACGGCACGGTCTTGCGGTCAATGTCGGCAAACAGTGCCTTGCACACGACCGTACCGTTGGCAAAGCTGTTGGGCTGCGAGGTGTAGGACGGGTCCGGGTTGTTGGGGTCTTTCCAGACCTGGCCGATGGTGTAGGCGCCGATGTCGTTGTAAATACCCACGGCGTACGTCTGGCCAGTGGCGATTTGTGCGGGCGCCAGTTGCTGCTTCTGAATCTGCGCCTCCTTGGTCAAGCCATGAATGCCTTCGCGGCCCAATGGGCCATAGTGTTGCCATGGCATGTGGTACCACTGACGAATCTTGTTTTTCTGTACGTCCCAATTGACGTCGACGTTACCTTCCAGGCAATAGTTTTTTGCGGCGTCCATGTAGGCACGCCAATTTTCAAAATTATTGTCCTGCTTGGTCGGCAGCTTCTTGAAGAACGCCGGTGGCTCGCCTTTGGGCGGTGTGGTGGGGTAATTCTGGCTAAGGACGAATTTGGCGCCGGTATAGCTGTCAGGCGGCGCGTAGCCGTAGTCCGGGTAGGTGCCGGCCTGGGCTGCGATGCTGAACAGGATGGCCGTGACTGCGAGAGCTGTGAGTTTTCCTTGAGGCTGGTTCATCGATACTCTCCTTGATAGGGAAAACGCCCGGCATTGTCGAACTCATGCCCGTCAATGCGGGACTCCTTTATTGTTAGTCAGGGTCTCGGCTTGATCGCCGAAACTGGCTTCACGGGTGAGCGGAGTATTGGGTGGTCTACCTCCTCGATTGCGCCGGACGAGCGCGTTCAATTCCCGGCGATTTGCCCGGAATAATAAAAAGAGAGGAGACGGAGTGTGCGCAGAGGATGGGAGGGATGCTGCCTATCGACTCCTGTCGATCGCTTGCCGTTCTTCCTTGTTAACAGGTTTAGGTCATTTCCAGGAAAGTGCCATCTTTTTCACATCATCGCTTTGCGATCGACCGAAAGTTCGAGGAACGCCCTGGAGCAGGGCGTTCTTGAGTGTGCCAACGGGCATAACTCAGTGCCGGTTGAGCCACACCGTCTGTGCATTGCAGAACTCGCGTACGCCGAAGTGCGACAGCTCTCGACCAAACCCGCTTTTCTTTACGCCTCCAAAGGCCACCCGTGGGTCCGAGGCGCAGTAACCATTGATAAATACACCGCCGGTTTCCAGCCGGTCAGCGATGTGGCGTGCCCGCTCAAGGTCTGCGGTGAAGATCGTTGAGGTCAGGCCAAACTCGCTGTCATTGGCAAGCGCCAGGGCGTGCTCGGCGTCACGGGCGGTGATGATCGATGCCACTGGGCCAAACAGTTCCTGCTTGAAGGAAGTCATCTGGTCGGTGACATCCGCCAACACGGTTGGCTGATAGTAGTTCCCGACCCCGTCCACCTTGTAGCCCCCCAGCAGCAGGGTGGCACCTTCGGCCAGTGTGGCCTGGACTTGTTGATCCAGTTCATCGCGCAGGTCGAAACGCGCCATGGGACCCACGTAGGTTTCAGCAGACTGCGGGTTACCGATGACCAATTGACGGGTGGCCGCGACAAACCGGGCGGTGAAGGCTTCTACCACGCCTTGCTCGACGATCAGGCGCTTGGCGGCGGCGCATACCTGGCCGGTGTTCTGGTAGCGGCCAAGCACGGCAGCCTGGACAGCGAGCTCCAGGTCGGCGTCGTTAAGCACGATAAACGGGTCGGAGCCGCCCAGTTCCAGCACACACTTCTTCAAGGCTGCACCGGCCTGGGCACCTATGGCCATACCGGCCCGCACGCTGCCGGTGAGGGTCACGGCGGCGATTCGCGGATCGGCGATGGCTTTGGAGACGCCGTCCTGGTCAACGTTGATCACCTCGAACAGGCCTTCGGCAAACCCGGCACGCTGGAACGCATCCCGCAGCAGGTAGGCGCAGCCCATCACGTTTGGTGCATGCTTGAGTACGTAGGTATTACCCGCGAGCAACGTGGGTACCGCACCGCGCAGCACTTGCCAGATCGGGAAGTTCCACGGCATCACGGCCAGGATCGGTCCCAGCGGGCGGTACTCAATGCGGGCGTGGCCGTTGTCCACCTGCACGGGCTCGGCCAGCAACATCGCCGGACCGTTTGCGGCGTACCACTCGCAGAGCTGGGCGCATTTTTCAATCTCGGCGCGGGCCTGGGTGATGGGCTTGCCCATTTCCCGGGTGATCATCTGCGCCATGGGCGTGAGGCTGTCGCGCAGCCCCCGGGCGAGCTCGAGCAGTTTTTGCGCACGTTGTTCGACAGGGATCCGACGCCAGGCGGCAAAGCCGACGGTGGCTCGTGTCAACGCCGCGTCCAGTTGGGCCTCAGTTTCGAACGGGTACTGACCCACCGTCTCGCCGTTGGCGGGGTTGATGGAAACAGCGTAGGGAAGGGGAGTCATGGCACTGTCCTGCTCAGTGAAGAATGAGCTCAGGTTACGGTGCTGTTGATTTTCCGGAAACTGAATAATACTAAGCCTTTCATTCACAATTGGAGAATGACTTGGATCTGGTCCAGCTGGAGATTTTCAAGGCAGTGGCGGAGCAGGGCAGCATCAGCGCCGCTGCCCAGTTGATTCACCGGGTGCCGTCTAACCTCACCACCCGTATCAAGCAGTTGGAACAGGACTTGGGCGTGGACCTGTTTATTCGTGAAAAGAGCCGCCTGCGCCTATCGCCGGCCGGCTGGAGTTTTCTCGGCTACGCCCGGCGCATCCTCGAGCTGGTACAAGAGGCGCGTATGACTGTCGCCGGCGATGAGCCCCAGGGGCCGTTCGCCCTCGGCTCCCTGGAAAGCACCGCTGCCGTGCGAATCCCCGCGTTGCTGGCCGCCTACAACCAGAAGCACCCCAAGGTCGAACTGGGTCTGGCGACGGGGCCTTCCGGCACGATGATCGACGGTGTGCTCTCCGGGCACCTGACCGCCGCGTTCGTCGACGGACCGGTGCTGCACCCGGCACTGGAAGGCGTTCCGGTGTTTGAGGAAGAAATGGTCATCATCGCGCCGCTGCATCATCCACCGATCACCCGCGGGCAGGACGTCGGCGGTGAGAGCCTGTACACCTTCCGGCCCAACTGTTCCTATCGGCACCACTTTGAGAGTTGGTTCACCCAGGATAGCGCCGTGCCCGGCAAGATCTTCGAGATGGAGTCGTACCATGGCATGCTCGCCTGCGTCAGCGCTGGAGCCGGGCTGGCATTGATGCCCCGCAGCATGCTGGAGAGCATGCCTGGGTTTACGGCGGTGAGTGTCTGGCCGCTGTCGGACAACTTGCGCTTTTTGCAGACATGGCTGATCTGGCGCCGGGGCACGGTGTCCCAGAGCTTGAACATGCTGGTGCGGTTGTTGGAGGAGCAGGGATTGGTCAGGCCCCTCGTGTAGGAGCGAGCTTGCTCGCGAAACCTCTGAAAACGCCTCGTTCATCCTGAACGCCGGCGTCATTGGTAAGGTTTTTCGCGAGCAAGCTCGCTCCTACAGGGGGCGGCAGGTGTCAGTGAGTGCCGCGAGGAATGGTTTTCATCAGATCTTCAGCACTGATGTGACCCACCACCTGTTGCACGCCGCTGCCCGGCAGTGGAAGGCCAAGGATATGGCCCTTGATCTTGCCCACCACGTGCATCTCGCACGGCTTGCAGTCGAACTTCAGCGTCAGCACTTCATCGCCGTGGATCAACTGCATCGGCGCGACCTTGGTGCGCACGCCAGTGACACCCTTGGCCTGCTTGGGGCACAGGTTGAAGGAGAAGCGCAGGCAGTGCTTGGTGATCATCACCGGCACTTCGCCGGTTTCTTCATGGGCCTCAAAGGCCGCATCGATCAGCTTGACCCCGTGACGGTGGTAGAACTCCCGGGCCTTCTGGTTGTAGACGTTGGCCAGGAATGACAGGTGCGCCTCCGGATACACCGGGGGCGGCGTGGTCTCGGCTTTGCGGCCACCTCGTGGATGGGCCTGGATGCGGGCCACCGTCAGCGCCTCGATCACCTCGCGGCGCAGGGCCTTGAGTTGTGAGTTAGGGATGAAGAAAGCCTGCGGTGCATCCAGTTCGATAGCCGTGGCGTGGTACTGAGTGGTGCCCAGTTGCCCCAACAGGTCGTGCAGTTGCTCCAGGGCCTGTTCCGGCTTGTTGGCCACACCAAACGGACCGTCCAGGGCAACGCTGGCGCTAATGCCTTCCTCGCTGGTGGCGGTCAGTTCCAGACGCTCTTCGCGCAAGCACGCGACCCAGGACAGGCCGATTCGGCGCTCGGCGGAGGTCTTGAGCAAGGCCTGCTGCCAGTTGTGATCCAGGTTGCGGTTCAGCGGGTGATTCGGTCGCAGGCTGTGGAGCCCGGCCGGCATCTCGTTGGGTTCGACACGGTAGCGGTAGCGTTTTTCACCGTCCTCGTCGAACTCGCCTTTAGGTTCGGCGATGTTGGCCCGGAACCCGACCACTTCACGCTTGATCAGCACATTGAGCCCGTCGCCGTTGGACAGCGGCTCGTGGGTCACCACCAGCAGGTCACGCTTGCCGGCTTTCTCTACCACACCCACCGGCAGGCCGGTGAAGGTCGGGGTGTCGAAGGCGCCGATGTCGATCTTGCGATCGCTGACGAAGTAGTCAGTGCTGCCACGGTGGAAGGTTTTTTCCGGATCGGGCAAGAAGAAGTGCGCGGTACGGCCACTGGAAGCGCGGGCCAAGTCCGGGCGATCCTCAAGAATCTCGTCCAGGCGCTGGCGGTAATAGGCGGTGATGTTCTTCACATAGCCCATGTCCTTGTAGCGACCCTCGATCTTGAACGAGCGCACGCCTGCATCCACCAGTGCACGCAAGTTGGCGCTCTGGTTGTTGTCTTTCATCGACAGCAGGTGCTTCTCGAAGGCGACGACACGGCCTTGGTCGTCCTTGAGGGTGTAGGGCAGGCGGCAGGCCTGGGAGCAGTCACCACGGTTGGCACTGCGGCCGTTCTGGGCGTGGGAAATGTTGCATTGGCCGGAGAAGGCTACACACAGCGCACCGTGGATAAAGAACTCGATGGCCGCGTCGGTTTCGTCAGCAATCGCGCGGATTTCCTGCAGGTTCAGCTCGCGGGCCAGTACCAGTTGGGAGAAACCCGCCTGGTCGAGAAACTTCGCCCGCCCCAGGGTGCGGATATCGGTCTGAGTGCTGGCGTGCAACTCGATCGGTGGGATGTCCAGCTCCATCACCCCCAGGTCCTGGACAATCAGCGCATCAACGCCGGCGTCATACAACTGGTGGATCAGCTTGCGGGCCGGCTCCAGCTCGTTGTCGTGCAGGATCGTATTAATGGTGGTGAACACCCGGGCGTGATAGCGACGGGCGAACTCCACCAATTGGGCGATATCACTCACCTCGTTACTGGCGTTGTGACGGGCGCCGAAGCTTGGGCCACCGATGTACACGGCGTCGGCGCCATGCAGGATGGCTTCGCGGGCAATGGCCACGTCACGGGCGGGGCTGAGCAATTCCAGGTGATGCTTGGGCAGGGACATAGTTTTTTTAGTCAGGCTTGTCACGGAGGTGCGCATTGTAGCCGTGAATTGCCTGACCGGCACCTGTTCAGCCTTTGGCCGCCATAGCGGTGACTTCCACACGCATGCCTTCCACCGCCAGCGCCGCAACGCCAACCGCCGCGCGTACCGGCCAGGGCTTGGCGAAATAGCGCTTGTAGACGTCGTTGAAGGCGGCACGGTCGGCCATGTCGGTGAGGTAGATGGTCAGGTGCATGACCCGGTCGATGGAACTGCCGGCACGTTCCAGAGCCACTTTTAGGGCTTGCAGGGTGCACTCGCTTTGCAGGGTGATGTCACCCAGCTCAAGACTGCCGTCGGCGCGTGTAGGGATCTGGGTGGAAACCAGGATGCCGTTGAACCCGATGACGTCGGAGGAAATGGAGTCCGGGTCGAGGTCGGGGGTGAAGGCGAGGTCTTGGTTTGGCATGGAAAATCTCTTGGTTGGAGGGGCAGGGGGCCTTGATAGAGGCGGGATAATACTCAATTGCGGTCGTCCTGATCGACATTGCCGCGCAGTCAGCGTCAATGGCATGGCTGCCAACAACGCCGCTATGTTGATTTTTATAACTAAACTAAACAGTCATTTAGTTTAGTTAACCCATAACCGCATTCAGAGTAGGAGGGCAGTGTTAGCCAAATGCCAAAGTGGCTGCATTTAACGCGCTATCGACAGCATTAAGTAGTTGCCGGTGATCGATTTCACGTTTGTCATGATGATGACTGCGTTGCATTACGCGTTCAATCGCATAACGATCGACATTCAACCAGTAATGGTCATCCACATGCTCGGCATGTACCACCTTTGCGGCATATTTACCGGCTTCACCATCAGCTTTCAGATGGTGGAAAACACTGCAGAAATCTACCAGTTTTTTGTCTTTGGTCGCTATCCAGCAGTCTTGTGGAACTCCATCAAGTCCATTCTGATCCGTTATATTAGCGGCATGCAGGAGGCGGATATCGGAGGCTCCGTTGAAGGCAATCGCCTTTACATCCGCCACGGTTGTCGGCAGTTTCTCTTCACCAGTCTTGAGGAAGTTATTTCTGACCTTGCGCCGTAACTCAATGGTTTCCCGGGAATGTGCGTCGGGTTCTGCGAAGCAGTATTTGGCGATTTCGATTTCAGTGGCGCTCAGAATATCGACATGCGCCTCAAGGTTGTCGATAAACCATTTGAACTTGTCGAAGGGCTTCAACTTCATTCGATCGGCAACGTTCAGATAAATCAGACTGGCATACGGTACTGCAAGCGTAACCTTGGCGTCAGACGACAAGTCGTCATAGCCGTAATCTTCTTTTTTGCCTTGGAACAAGGTGTGAACTGCATTCGGCGTATCAATGAACTGAGGCAGATGTTGGGCGCAGAAAAGCTCATAGGCGTCACTTGCTTGACGTGCCAGCTCTGGGGGCATTTCGCTAAGGGCCAGTCCAGGTGACAAGCAAACACTTTGAGGCGGGCAACGATGCAATAGCTTCACTAGATTATGCAGGCCTTGTTTTTTGACAGACGCCCATTTGTTGCCATGCTTGACGACTTTTTCCATGCTGATGAGCATGTTGGTGTCCAGCGAGATAGTCGTCTCGACATTCGCCGACTTGTTACGGGCAATGTGAACGGGGTCGAGCGTCGACTCAGTGATACGGCTGGCTTTGATGAACAGGGTCCGGGCTTCCATGATCAATCCTTGGTTGGGTTCTGTATTCCTGGTTTCTTGTGAGGAGTAGCGAAAAATTATAAAGCCATAACTTGATGTTTTTTATAATGAAAATCTCAAAAAGCACACAATTTGTATAAAAAATTCATTTTTTTTGGCATTTCTCCACCTTTTTACTATTTTTATAGAAGAGTCTTAATCTCGTCGAGGCGCCAGCTTATGCTTTCCTCAAGCATAGAAGAGGGACTGGTGGTTCTCGTAGCCGGTGAGCCGGTAACGGTAGCTCAGTGCCTGCCTAAATCTGTAGTCGAGGTCGTCAGATTCAGAGATAAGAAAAAGTTACGAGTTTCAGTCGACCAGATATCACTGATCCCCAAGCTTGATGCCCAAGGCAAGGAGGCTTTTCCTAGATCATCTTTGCCTATGGAGTCTGTAACCCTTTCGGAGCTAAAAATTGCTGAGGAACGCTTCACGGTGCTCACGCAGTATATGCGTGGGGGAACTGATTTAAAAAAAGCCATTTCGGTTCTAAATTTAAGTTCTTCCAGATTCTATCAACTTTTGAAGCTATATGATGAGGAAAGCGGGGTGCACTCATTGCTTCGCAGAAAGAGAGGAGTTAAGAAAGGGGGTAAAAAGCTGTCTGTCTTTGTGGAAAATGAGATACAGAATAATATGGTAAGGCGGCGAACAGGAGAGAAGTTTACTTACAAATCTGTCTGGTTCGATATCAATATTAGGTGCTTGGAGAATGGCGAAAAGCCACCAAGCATTGGCTCTGTAATGAGCCGCTTTAAAGAAATGAACGCAAGGCAATTGCATGCCTTAAAGTTTGGTGTGGAATCGGCTGAACAAATATATGGTGCAAAGCCCGGAGCTCGAAAAACATCTAGGCCGCTGGAGGTTGTTCAGATAGATCATACTCTGGTTGATGTCATTCTCTGCGACCAGGAAAGTAGAGAGCCTATTGGTCGGCCTTGGCTTACCGTATTAATTGACACTCATACAAGGGTGTTGCTGGGTTACTACATCGGATTTAATTCGCCTTCCGCAATTTCAGTGGCAAATGCGATTTCGCACGCTGTCTTTCCGAAGCAAGAGTATTGTAAAAATATTGGATTAGACGCTGAGCTATATCCGTTTTACGGTCTGCCACAAGTATTGCATATGGACAATGCGAAGGAGTTCAGATCGCCAAAGCTTGAACGAGCTTGCTCGCTATATAGAATAAAAACGGAATATAGGCCGCCAGGAAAAAAACATTATGGAGGTCATGTCGAGCGGCTTATTGGAACACTAATGACCAGCAATGTGCACTTCTTATCAGGGACAACATTTTCTAATGTAAAACGAAGAAAGGGCTATGACAGTGAAAGCAAGTCTGCGCTTTCTCTTAGAGAGTTTGTTAAATGGTTTGGCGGGCAAGTTATACTTTATCATGCCTGCATGCATAAGGCGTTAGGTAGGACTCCCGGTGATGCATGGAACTCGGAATTCTTTGATAGCGCTGGGGTTATGACGATGCCTCCGCTTCTGCAAGACCCTATGAGTTTTAAGATAGAATTTATGCCCGAAGAAATTCGGTCGATATCGCCGCGAGGGATCTCACTTCATGGGAAGCGTTACTGGTCCCCCGGCTTGACACATTTTGTTGGACTTAAAAGAGCTTTGGTAAAGTATGATCCGTTATCGCTGGCCAAAGTTTGGGTTAAGCTGGATGGCGAATACGTGGCGGCGAGTTATACAGACTTAACTATTTCAGATCTTAGTTATGAAGACTACCTTCTAGGGAGAAAAAATAAGAACAAGATTGACTGGGTGTCGCCCGCAAAAATTTCATCCATATACAAGGAAAATAATTCGCTTACTAAGCAAAGCAAAGCGTTGACCAAAAGAACTAGAAAAGCTTCAGCAGCTAGGAAAGAGTATCTCAATTATCTAGAAGATGTAGGGTGTGAAGGTGTGCAGGAGCCGCAGCAGAAAACGTTATTAACCGAAAAAATAAACTACGCAGAGAAGCCTTCTTCATTTAAGAGTGAGGAATTTTGAATGTCATATGAGCATGTTAAAGAATCGCGACGACACATGCTTGAATGTAGTGATCGTGACCGCATAAATATAATAATGCAAGATATTTGGGTCGACTGTCCGCAGTCTGCTTTAGTGCTGCGTATGATAAGTAATATTATACAGTGTCCGCGTCAGATACAGGCTCCATGTATTCTGGTATGTGGTGAGGGAGGCAGTGGAAAAACCAGTATTGTTAGACAGTTGAAGTTAATTAGTAAAAAGCTTGAGGGGCAAATTGTGTTTATGGCGCTAAACGAAAACCCTGGAAATCTGCATTTTAGAGAGCTCCTGTTAGATGCTATGGGCACTCCTAACTGTACCAGGCACGCAAAGCCATCCCTTCCTGCGGAGCTAGCCGAATTTGTTGAGCTTAGGCGCGTGCGAGCTATTGTCATAGATGAGTTTCATGATGCACTGCTTTCGAATCGTCCCGAACAACTAAAAACATTGTCAATGCTAAAAGGTTTATCTGGGGAGCCGTATTGCTTGTCAGTTATAGGTTTCGGAACGTCCCTTGCCCGCAATGCATTGAGGCATGATACGCAACTATTGCGCCGGTACTATATTCATGAATTACCGAAGTGGGTGGAGTCCGAAGTTTTCAGATCTTTTCTATCCTCGCTGGAAGAGAATCTTCCATTGCGAAAAGAGTCTATGTTGTATTCTGAGGAGATCGTCCGTTTTTTGTTGGTGAATTCAAATGGGGTGATGGATAACATTATAAAGCTTGTCAAGCATGGTGCCGTAGTTGGCATCGTGAATGGAGAGGAAAAGGTGACTGTTAATGCAATGCGGGAGGCTATGAGCAATCCCTGGTCATATAGTGCGCAAATATAACAGGGGGTTTATTTGTAAGTGCGGAGTATGCGATGAGCTTGCATAGTTGGTTAATACCTTTGCCAGACGAGACTTTCACATCTTGGCTGTTTCGGTGCGCTGTAGATAAAAAGTGTAAAGTATTTACGGAGGTGCGTGGTCAGGAATATTTTTCCTGTGCCACGCGGATTGGCGATCCGGATTTCAATTTTAGTAGTCCGGAATTCATGAATTTCTGTCATGAAACTGGGCTTTCTCCGGCGATATTGATTGGGTTTTTTAAGCCTGAGGATTATCCGCTAGCTCTCTTTGAGCGCAGGTTTAGCTTTTGTTGGCATTGCGTCCGGGAGGATATAAAAAAACACTGTTTACCGTGCTGGCGAAAGTCATGGTGCTACACAATTTTTCCGTACTGTCAACGGCATAAGTGCCTCTTGCTCGTGACAGATGAAACTCCTAATTTCTATAAGCCATGGCACGCGTTTGCCACGCCGGTTCCAAAAACGGATCCGCAGCACGAGTTACGTTTGCACTCGCGTCGATGGGGAGGTATTTCTAGTCAGTTACTCGACCCGAAATTTGGTTTTAAAATCCAGGTATGGTTTCGGAGTTTAAAAAATTACAGAGATCCTCAAGCTGATAGAAGCAGTTCTTCGAGCACTCCGAGCTCTTTGTTTTATTTTTGCGAGAGCATTTTTAGGCTTTTGCTTTTCTCAAGGACTAAATTTTCGTCAGAGGGGCTGGCTAGGTACATATTCAATAATGGTAATGATCACATAGAGCACCTAGCGGGCGACTCAATGGACAGTGCATTGCTTGGAGCAGCGCGCGCCTCTCCCTATCATAGAATGGTCGCTCTTGTGCTGATTGGATATATATTTGAGGTTTTTTCCGAAATGGAGCTATATGAGGTAGTTTCTGCGGTGGAGCTTGCCGGATATACGTGGCCATCAGATGTCGAAACGCTAGGACGAATGTGTGCTGTTGGTCGTTTGCAAGAATATAGAGAGTTTATCGGCGGCTTTCCGGCAGAGTACGTCGCACTAAATAATAGCGTTGCTTTATTTGTCAAAGGTGCTAGTAAAGAAGCGTTGTGATCGACGCTGCTGCGACTGAAGCGTTTCAGAGTGCTCAGCATCATAGCTCCTAGAATACTTTGTCCAAACAAGCGCGGTCATTTCTGATCGCTTCAATCAAGCGTTTTATGACCGCCTCATCGTCTGAACCCCAGTATGAGGAGCTCTTGACGGTCTGTTCGTTATACATGACTGGAATAGGTGAGCCGGATGAGAGCGTTCGTATTGTAGGGTCTCCATTCGTTTCTTTGGGCCACGCCGACATTTTGAAGACGGCGATATCTGAGCATACGACGCGAAGTGGCTCCTGGCTTTGTCGCGTTGCACCTAGAGAGAGGTAAGTAGGGGAGGTTTCACTGGGAACTTGGTCTTCGTAGATAACCGCCGCATAAAATGACGTTCTTCTCAAGTCATAGTCTGAATTCGAGGCAAGATCGAACCTAACAGTAAAGTCGGTATCTTTTGGTAATCGGGTGGCGGAAACATTAGACCCGGCGTTAGACAATCCGATCCAAACCCTTTGCGTATCGCGTTGTCCGGAGTTTTTCAAAACTAGCGTCGCTGTATAGCGTTTTATTGTCCGGCCCATATACGAGTTATCACGCTCTTCAATGACCGACGTTTCACCGGAAAGAATCGAAATAGATGGGCGACCCAGAACTATCTGATCATTATAAATTTTCTGGGAAAATGCTTGGGAGGCTTCCGAAATAGCATTGGCGCTCTGGGCTGCTTGATATGAGACTAAAGCAGCAAAAGCTGAAACTGTCGCTGCGAACACTGATAGTACGCCCAGCACGCTCTGATTGGATAAAAAATTCCAAACGGATCCAACGGATTTAGCAATCACTCACCTTGATCCTCGCGATGTGTTTTTATCTAATTGTCAGATTATGACGCTACCGGGGTGTATCGGCAGAATGCGTGCGGACTTGATTCCGATTCATAAGGATTTTACTGAATTTAGTCCTTTTCTACTGATTGCATGGAGTGCTCTTCATCGATTGGTTGGGTCAGCAGATCTGTAACGCGACTATTCAGCAAGCTACCTGCTTGGAAGTAGCCCATTACAGTGCTTACGCTGCGGTGTTCTGTCATCGCCATCACTTCACCCAGCGGCACTCCTTGACGGCCGGCTTCGGTCACAAACCCTGAGCGCAAGCTGTGTGCCGCCCAATCGCCCTCAAGGCCCGCCAGCTTTGCCCGGCGCTGAACAATCCGTGCTACTTGGTCAGCAGATAAGCCTGTCGTCCCGACTTTACCGCCTTTGTACATGCGCCGAAACAAGGACCCTGACTCCGCGGGCGCAGCCTTTAACCAAGCCGCTAGCGCCTCGGCAGCGGGGCCGCGGAGTGGTTTTTCCCGACGAATCCCGCCGGTATCGGTTTTGGTCACCCCCAGCGTATATAGCCAGGTGTCGGTATCCAGTTGGCGTACATCGCTAATTTGTAAATTCACCACTTCGGAACGCCGTCGGCCACCGCCGCTCCAGGCCAGCAGGAGGAGCGAGCGGTCACGCTGACCGCGAAGACCATCGGTGCAGGTGGCCAGCAGCGCCTGTAGAGGCTCGAGCACGATGGCGGTCTTCTTGCGCACCGAAAGCCCCTGGCGTGACTGTGCCTTGCGTGCCTCGCGTAGCAAGGTCTTCAGCGCCGGTTCTTCGCACGGATTGTCCCAGCCGTTGAGCTGATGCCATTTACCGAGCACTGCCAGACGATGGCAGACAGTGTTGTAGGCCAGCGCGCCGGGCTTGGCTTTGACCTTTGCAGTGATGAGTGCAGCGTCAATGGACGCTGGCAACAAATGCATCCATTCGCCGTCGGCCGTCGGACGGGCAAGGTGATCAACTACAAACTGGACCGCCACCGTGCCGGGCAAGGGCGCATCCCCGAGCACGTGTCCGTAGCGCAGGTGTAACCACGCCGACCAGTAGGCGAGGGCGCTGCGATAACTGCGCACGGTATTGGCTGCGGTGCCGGCGGCAATAAATGCGGAGGCGGCCTCTTCGGCGTTGAGTGCCAGAAAATGCGGACTCAGCGGCGCTTCGTCGACCAACGATAACTGATCTGTAATATTTAATACGTTCAACGTATTATTAATCCATATTTTGAAAAATAAGGTCGGATAACATTGAATTATCAGACCTAATATACCGGGAGATCAGCCATGGCAGTAGGGGTGCCGGAAAACGAGGTATTTGCCGCTGCGGATGCAGTGTTGGCACGTGGTGATCGGCCTACGGTTGAACGCGTCCGCCTGCAACTGGGGCGCGGCAGCCCGGCACGCGTCGGCGGTTTACTCGATCAATGGTGGGCGAGATTGGCCGAAAGGCTGAGCGGTGAGAATCGCTTGCCGACATTACCCGGTGAAGTGTCACAGGCCTTTGTTGCGGTGTGGCAACAGGCGATCCATCTGGCACAAAGCGTTGCTGAGCAGGCACTGTCCGAACAACGTCAGGTCTTGGTTGCCGAATGCGAGCGAGTCGCCTCCGTCGAGGACCAGGCTCGTCAGGACGCCGCGCTCGCTCGGCAACATACGATGGCCGCACAGACGGCACAGCAAGTTAGCGAGACTCGCTTAGCGGATCTGGAGCTGCTTCTGGAAGAGCGCACGACACAGATTGAGGAGTTGCAGCGGCAGCGTGATGTACTGTTGCGCGATGGGCGTGATATCCAACAGCAAAACCACGCACTTCAGCAGGATCTTCAGGCGTTGCGACAGAAGCATGAACAGGATCGCACCGCTCAGGAAAGCTATCTGCGTGCAGCTGAGGATTGGGCCCACCGCGAGATTGATCGGGCCCGGGAGGAGGGCAAAACCGCAGTAATCCAGTTAAAGGCAGCCAGCCGAAAGAACGATGAGTTGCGACGAAAGCTGGAGTCGTCCCACAGCAAGCTCAGCCAAGCTCAGCAGCGCGCCGCGGCTCAGTTGGCGCGGGCAGAAACGCTTGAGCAGCAGTTAATTCAGATACGCAAGGTGCCCGAGACAAAGGGTAAGCCAAAAGCCCGAAAAAACTCGGCGTCAACCGACGCCAAAGCCTAAAAGCACTTCTGTTCACAGATGGCAGGTAACGCCATGACAAGTCCTCCACGTGCGGAAGGACAAGGATGGCTAACCAGAGAAAAGGTCGCTGACCGTCCAACAGCAGACTGGCTTGGCGCCTGCTGGGAAACATGATTTACATCGACTTGACCGATACCACTTCTACATACCGGAATTTTTTCCTGGCTGCTTTGGTGGCTTCCTGCTCTGCCAGCAGGGTACTCAGCGTATCAGCCTCGTGGACGATCTCAAATGCCTTACCCTCAAACTCATTGCTCACCCGCAGAGTCACCTTGAGTCTAGTGGTGAAGCCTTTCGAGACTTTCTTCTTTGCAGCTTTAATTGGCTCCACCACCACGACTTTCGGGACAATGTCCTGCTGGTGCATTGTGGGTACTGGCGCAGGCGGTTCGGCTTGCCCAAACAACGCCCGGCGCATCTCTTCTTCACTAAGTTCTGTGTTCATCATTTTTCTCACTGAGCACTCGGTCGTCGTAGGTAATCACCGCATAAAACGCGAGCTCTAAGCTCTGCGCGCCACGTAACTAAAAACGTAGATTGTGTCGGGTGACACGAACGTTAGCGATGTCGGGTGATGAATTGAAAGACCCCTGAATAGTCAGGGGTATGAGGTAAGCCAGCCGACGTCGCGTGTAGAGTCTTGGATAACCCCCACGCGAACAACCTACCGAACGTTTACGACTGGCATGTGGCTCTGCTCAGAAGCTGTAGCTGGCATTCAACTGCAGGCTTTTGGCTTCGTTGGTTCCGCTGCCCAATTGGCCGCTGTAGGAGACGCCCAGGCGAAGGTTTTTGCTGACCTCTGTTTCCATGCCTGCCCCAATCACAGTGCTGTTGCGCGTAAGCGCTGAGCCCTTGATGCGGAAGCTGTCACTGCCGTCGAACTGGAACGTGTCCGTCGGGGTGTTTTTGCCGAAGGCATGCTGCCAGCCGGCGCTGCCGAACAGCGTCAGGTTTTTGCCGTTGTCGAACTTCAAATGAGTATTGGCGCGCAGACCGAGCGTGGAGAGGGTCTGGTCGTCGGTACCACGCTTGGCGTGCAGTGCTGCTGCGCCACCGCTTTCCTTGAATGCATCGGTCTTGACCTTAACATACGTCAGGTTGGCAAACGGCTCCAGGGTGGAGGCTCGTCCCAGGTCGAAGCGCTGGCCCAGTTCGCCGAAGACCTGGACAGTACCAGCATCATACTTGGACTTGAGTCGGTCGTTGTACCCTTCGAAATTCACTGAGCGTTTGGCATCGACCCGACTCCACGTGTAGGCAGCCCCCGCCCGTAGGTTGAGCTGACCGAACTGGGTAGCGCCATAGAGGCCCATGTGGATATTGTCGTTATTGCTCGATGAGTCGCGTGCGCGGGCTTTCAGGTCGGTGTTGCTGTAACCGGCCAGCACGCCGACACGGGTGTTGTCACTCACGGGTATGTCAACGCCGCCGAGCAGCCCTGTTGTACTGTGGTGCAGAGTGGCGTAATCACTGCCCCCCTTGATATCACCCCCGCTTCCCAGGGTTGTCATCCACGGGGTAATACCTGTGTCGGTGTTACTGTCGTTGCCCGCTGTACCCTCGGTGGACAGCAAGCGATTATTGACAGCGTCACGGACCAGGCGACTGTCTTCGATCAACGCGGACCGCATCGACGCATGGAACTCACCTGAAATCTGGTCGAAGGCATCACGTGCCGGCGCATCGTCGGGCAAGTAGGCAATGGCTTCGAACAGCTCGTTGTGAGTAGGCGGAACCACGGCGGGCGCTGCATCACCCTTCAGGCTTTGCGCGGCAGCAGCAGCGGCATGCTGGTTGTCAGTCTCGGCGGCTTCCTCAAACAACCGAGTTTGCTTCACGTCGAGGTGGACGCTGTTGCTATCGTAGTGATCCACCACGTCGTAGAAGGTGGATACCAGTGTATCGCCCATTACTGTAAAGCGACCGGTCAGGCCTTGGTCGGCGGTGAGTACGACGTAGCGACGATCAAGGTCGTAGCGCTTGGGATCCCGCTTGATGACGTTAATCATCGAACCATCGTCCAGTTGCGCCGCGCCGGTCACGGCCAGGTGGTCACGCGCACCGTCGCTTTGCACTTCGGCCTGGTAGGTCGACCCGCCTTGCAGGCCCAGGTCGCCGGCCACGGTGAGTGTTCCGATAGAGTTACCCGGGGCGATGCTACCGCCGTTATGGACCGTAGTGCTGCCGACTTGTCCAACACCTGCCAGTGTGGCGTCGCTCATGACATCGTTCGAACCGCCGAGTTTGCCATTGACCGCCAGAATGCCCGCGTCGACCAGTGTGTGGCCGTTGAAAACCGAGCTGTCGCCGGTCAGTTCGGTGCGTCCGGTTCCGCGCTGGTGGACCCCACCATCACCGGAGATGACCCCTGCAAAGGTGTAATCGTTGGAGCGGTTGAAGGTAAAGGTTCCGGGCAATGCGACGTTGATGTCGCCCATGATGGAACCGGTGCTGCCACCGCTCTCACCCTCACCGAGTTGCAGCGTGCCGTTTCGCACCTGTGTACCGCCAGCGTAGGTGTTGTCGCCGGTCAGGATCGTCCTGCCGCTGCCAATCTGCTCGACTGAGCCGTCGCCGCTGATCGCCTGAACGTAGGTGTAGTCGTTGTTGCGGTCGAATTTGACGACGCCGTTGTTAGTGATGTCGCTAAGGACCTCGCCCGTGGCGCCGTTGTTGGAGCCTATGCGCAGGCTTGCGCTTGGGCCGACATGGATCTCACCGGCGAGCCTGTTGTTGACCACCAAATCTCCACCGGTGACATTTGCCAGACCCAGGAAGTGACTGGAGTCGCCGTTGAGTACGGTCTCGCCGGCAATGTGATTGAGGGTACCATTGCCCTCAAACGCCGCATTGAACTGATAATCGCTGTTGGTGTGGTTGAAGTTGACGGTGCCTTTACCCAGGCCGAAAACGATTCGGTCGGCGTCAAGGTGGCCGGCGGAAATGGCGCTGGCGGCGTTGTTATCTGCCGCGCCGATGTTGAGGGTGCCGCTTGCAGTGTGTTCGTTGGCAACATAAACGACGCCAGTTCCATTGCTCCCTGCG
>Ga0302227_10001438_pt1 | contig 17785 bp, 25 predicted proteins | sample II_Palsa_N1_1_FD_193525 | JGI IMG/M metagenome (GOLD analysis project Ga0302227, IMG submission 193525) | Peat permafrost microbial communities from Stordalen Mire near Abisko, Sweden - II_Palsa_N1_1 | ecosystem: Environmental > Terrestrial > Soil > Palsa > Peat permafrost | place: Sweden... | reverse complement strand
GAGCAACTTCACCCTTGTTATTTAAGTCTACATGCATTTCGCCGTTGTAGCCCTTATAGCCAGCACCATTTAACCATAACCTAGGTTTAACACTTAACCGCAACCTCTGCTCTTCTATAACTTGTAACTTAGCCACAGCTTCATTGTCATTATTTTTAAACATAGCGGTGTTTCGCAAAACATCGATTTGTTGTGCTATTAAATCATTCTGTTTAGATAAACTTTCTGCTTGGTTTACCATCACCGCAGTTTGTCTTACCATTTCCTCGGCCTGGGTTACTTGTGCAGCGGCAATACCTGAAAGCTTGTCAATTTGAATTTGCTTGTCTTTGTCTTTAATAATCAATTTGACAAATGCCCACAAAGATAATGGCACACCGATTAAGGCTGCGATAGCCGTAAGCCAATCGGTAATTGATGGAATATGTTCTGGAACTTCAAGAATTAACATATTATTTCATGGGTGGTTTACCTGTATCCCCGAGCTTGGCATCTAATGCAGCTCTGCGTAGTTTCGACTTTTCAGGTTGTACATAGTAGAAATCAAAAAGATCTTCAAGAACGTCTAATGTCCATTCTGCTTCATGGGGCTCAACATCAACAATTTCGCCAGTGCTTTTACTCTTATTAGGATGAGCAGCGAAGTTTCCTATGTTTCGAATAGCATCTATACTTTCTTCCAAATGAGAGGGCAACTTGCCACTATCAAGCACTTCCTGAATTTGTTTAGAAAGATCACCTTTTGCAACTTTTGCTTTTTCAACTAGTAGATTCTGCAAACAACGTCTGCTTAAAGCAGCGCTTGCCTTTGGACTATCAACAAAGGTTAAACAAGCCTCTACGTAATCATTTGCTACATCCTTAGTTACCTGAATAGGCACGGGTGGCCTGTTAGAGCCTTTGGGTCGTACTAATTGGATAGATTGAACCCTTTGCGAAGGTTTCAAAGGGTAAACATTGGGCACGTGAGATGCATTCAATAAATGGAGTATTACCTTGCCACAAGTTGGACTCGGGCAATTTATAGAAGAAATCCACCAATCGCCATCTCTATCCGTACCAACGAATGAAATAGCTTCATTACCGTGAAACTCAATTAAGCAGTGTGGGCATTTCATATTGGAAGTTTAGTTTTTTAACATTGTCAACTATCGTGCTAAAGGCACCTTTGAGTGATAGGCCTGCCATGTTGACACGATCCGCAAAGACACTGTAGAAAATATAGGGTGTCACGAGCTGAATTCAGGTATTCCGGTTTCCGCAGGGTCTACTTAAAGTCCTTACGTTATGAGATAAATACTCGGGATTACGGAATTCGAACCCACGACCTCCAGCACCCCATGCCGGGCTACGCTACATCCAGTTGGCCAATTTTTGTACTAATACTATACAAATATTTCTTAATAATTATATTCTACTTACAAAAAAAATTACGGAGTTGAAAATTTTAAAAAATTTGCAATTTTGTATAAAATGCTTATTTTTAACAAATTAAAAGATTACTAAGCTAACCTTATTCATGAAACCTGAATTGAAAAAGATGGTGTTTTTTTTAGAAAAGAAATTCGTGCCGATCATTTTAGATATTTCCAAACTGTTTAGTGAATTGTTTACCTATTCAAATAATCCCTTATATTTTAATTCTTAAAACAATAATGGAAGAACAATTACGTTACCTGCTTAATCATTTCTTTATTACTACGTACATTGCAGCAATTTGTGGACAAATGTTTTCACTAAAAGCACCAAAGTTGGCAGAGACTAAAACTTTCTTGGAGAATTTTTTCCCGAAAAAGTCGGAAACTTTTTATTTCCGATTGAATTTTCTTCTCGTACCTATTATTGGTGCGTTTCTTGGAGTCATCTTTTTTGAGCCATCGAATCTAAAAGTTTCTATTTCAGCAGGTTTATGTTGGAATACAACTTTAATTGCATTTTTGGGTAAAGCATCGCAGGATAAAAATGGCCCAGACATTTCATCGAGTGCGCAGAGTATAACTGAATGAATTTATAATGGCTATTATAGAAAACATAATCCTTTATTCCCTTATTGCTGCCGTACTATTAGTAGGGGCGGTCATATTTATCGGGGGGAATAAAAACGCCTCATTAAAGAAGAGAAAATTTGTCACAACGCTATCAATAACGATAGCGTTTTTATTTATATCGTATGGTATTGGACTTGATTATTACCTTCAATTTGAGTTGAAGCATCAGAATGTAGAATATAAAAATATTTTATCCGAATATAAGCAAGGAATATCGGCGCATAGCCTTATAGCTGATGGTTACAAGATCAAAATGATAGATAGTCTCAAGAGTTATATCGCAAAACTGAATGTTATAGTATATAATGCCGATAAATACTCAAGCATAATGGGTTCTTCTAATAAAAAGATAGTCGACTCAGCAGTTGCAACGATTTCGTCTGCTAAAACTGATCTTAAAGAGCTTCAAGAATATAATGATACCTTGAGTGTTAAAGAACTAATGCCTAATGCAAAAGGCTACAAAACATCATCAGAAACCTCAGATTTTCAATTTGATTGTCCCAACCCCCAATCTTCCAAGTATATAGATCTGAACTTACAAATTAAGGATGCTGACTTAGTAAGTAATATTGGTTGCGTATATATACGAATTGATAGAGACTCTGTTTTGAATGAAAATTCGTTTAATTTGCTTTTTGAGCAGGCATATAAGCCTCAACTAGGAACTAACCGGATAAGTATACCAAACTTCACGAAACAACAGAATGTTTTATTACGGGTTGGCTATATATTGAAAGATGATCTTAATGGTACATATCCAAAATATTACAACTATACCTGTAAGTATAATATAAATGAATTTTTGAATGCAGCAGTCCTGCAAACATCCAATTAGGAATGAGCCATTCAAAATTGAAAGCCCCCATAGAATCTTAGGTTAATCACAAAATCAGTGGCCATTTTCAGCCTCCGGGTCTACTAAAATACCTGTTACCATGATGTTTTTTTAATAGTCAGGATGGCGGGATTAACATCATTGATCCCCAAGTGGTGTCCCAAAGCAATTAAATCCTTGCGCTGCGTTTCGGCTTTTTTATTTTCCGCTTTTGTAAACACTTTTACAACGCTCCAAAACAAAAAATCCTTCCCCGTTTTCAACGGGCAAGGATTTAATCGCTTTGTCGTCTTGACAGGACAATTTTCGAACCACTTTTTGCAGGATTTAAAAAAGTTGGTAAGCTGAATGCGTATAGTTTAAAATAGTATTAGAGTAGATATATCATTAAATCGCTACCTTTCTCTATATTTTTTTCACTATGCCTAAAACTTACAAAAAAAAATTCAGCGAACCTGAAGTGCCGGTTGATTTTGTAATCATTACAGCCTTGGAAGAAGAAAGAGATGCTCCTCTTTCAAAGTTTAAGGACTATCAAAAATTGGACAAGTTACCTAATGACGTCCATACGTACTATTATGCGAATCTTAAAAGTTTACGAAACGACGGATCAATTTATCAGGTAATATTGACCTGCTTGTTGAACATGGGACCTATTCACGGTACCGCTTTGGCCGTATCCGTAGTTCATAGATGGAAACCCAGGTTTGTTATTTTGGGGGGCATCGCGTGTGGAATTAAAGGAGAAGTTAACCTTGGCGATGTAATGATCGCCACGCAAATCGCCGACTATACGTTGGGTAAACAGACAAATGGAACCAGACAAATTCGTTGGGATGTTTTCCCGTCAGGGCCTTCGTTGTTGGACAGTTCAAATAATATTGGATTAAATTGGGCTAAAAAAATAGGGCACGAACGCCCGGGAGAAGGTAACGTAGAGAAGATTAAAGGTGTAATTGCATCAGGAGGAGATGTCATTAGTGATGATGATATTATTGAATCTTATTCCAAAAGCTGGCCAAAGCTTGTTGGAATAGAAATGGAATCCGGTGGAGTCGCAGCTGGTGTTCATCAAACTACTGACCGACCGGAATTCATAATGATTAAAAGTGTATCAGATTTCGGAAAGGACAAGCACGACCCTCAAGTTGTGCCTTGGCGCCGATATGCATGTGAAACAGCCGCTACATTTATATGGGCATTAATTCGGAGTGGTCCAGCGGAAAGCACTTTACTTATTAGTAAAAAAAACCAAAAATCCGACAGCGATAAAGGGCAAAAAGAAGCGGCAGAACGACGATGGCAACATATAACGAATCAGCCTATAAAGGGATTTGAAATTCTATTATTACTTAAATCAAAAGTTGGCCGTGAATGGTTAACTAATCAACTTGCTTCTACATCAATATTTTTTCCAGGGACGCAGACTCAATCAAGTTGGGTTCTATTTTGTCAAGTTCTCCGGAACCGAATACTAAAGAAAAAAGCAGGCAGATTAATGACTGCAATTCTGCTTTTTGGGAAATTTATGATGATGAGCCAGGCTATTGGTTTAAAAAAATTGCCCCTGAAAAGCAAGTTCTTTCGACCGTTGCCGGGTTTGGATGCGAAGTTCCTTGGAGTTTTTTTCGGTTAGAAAATATCGCAAAATTGAGTGATTTAGCAAACTCCCGTCTCCGCAGGGTCTCCTGAAAGGGACCCTGCGCTTATGAGACGAGCGGTCGGGATGGCGGGATTCGAACCCACGACCTCCAGCACCCCATGCTGGCGCGATACCGGGCTACGCTACATCCCGAACTTTAATTTACGGCAACCACTCAAACGACCTTCCCGACTTCCAGTCGGGACGCGATACCGGGCTACGCTACATCCCGAACTTTAATTTACGGCAACCACTCAAACGACCTTCCCGACTTCCAGTCGGGACGCGATACCGGGCTACGCTACATCCCGTAATGAGAATTTACCGGATGGCAAATATACAATTATTCGGTATTTGGCGAATGTTTCAGAAAGCAAAAAAATCGCACGCTAGTAAAGGCTTGTTCTGTTTTTCCACCCTTTTTTCACCGGTTAAACTTAAAGATGATATTATAAATATTGAAGCATAATTTTTAATATTCAATTAAAAATTGGTGTTTTATAAAATGATAATTTGTTAATATACTGCCAGTTACAGTTGGAATTGTCAGGATATATAACTATATTTACTGTATCACAGTATTTGGGCGAACCTTGCAAAACCGTCCGCCGGAACATAAGTTTATCCGCGACTAAATACAACCTTTACAAATTATATTAAACCTTATAATCACATGCAACTACTCGTAAACCGAACCACCAGGACAGCTAATTCAACTATTGGCGATTTTTCTATTAACGGGGCATTTTTTTCTTATTGCCTTGAACCGACAGACCGCGGCCTTACTTCGGCAATGACCCTGGCGCAGATAGCCGCCATTAAGGTAATGGATGAAACCTGCATACCTACCGGCACCTACAACGTTACATCATATGACAGCCCCAAGCAAGGCCGTACAGTGCCGCTATTGGAAGATGTTCCCGGCTTTGCCGATATTGAGATACACGTAGGGAACTACCCGCGTGATACGGATGGCTGCCTTTTGCTGGGCGCCACCCAGGACGTTGATTTCGTCGGCAACAGTGCAGTTACTGTACAAGCTTTTTATGACCAGTTTTTTGCCGCCCTGGAAAACAATGAGGTCGTGACTATAACTTATCAATAATTCATTTTTATACATTTTAAATTATGGCAGACTTTACACAAGCCTATCAGCGTACTATGGGGGCGGAAGGCGGTTATGCAAACAACCCTAACGACCCGGGAGGGGAAACCTTTATGGGTATAGCACGGAACTACAACCCTGACTGGAGCGGATGGGCAACCATTGATGCAATAAAAAATACAGATCCCGCAAATCTCGATGAAGCGTTGGATGCCGATGCTGATTTATTGCAGGAGATAATGGCTTTTTATGAAACCAACTACTGGGATGTGAACGAAACAGGCCTCATTAACGACCAGCAGACAGCCGACCAGGTTTTTGATACAGCCGTGAACTGCGGCACCGGTACAGCGGCCAAATTTTTGCAGGAGGCAGCCGGGGTAAATGTTGATGAACAGGTGGGGCCAATTACCATTGGCGCGGTAAACAGCGCAAATGCCGAAGATTTGTACAACCAGTTTATCGCTTACCGCAAACAGTATTACCTTGATATCATCAGCAGCAAACCTTCAATGGCCGAATTTGAAAACAGCTGGCTAAGCAGGTTATGGCCATATGAAACGGCCTGATAAATGGTTATAATCGCGGCCCGATCGACAACGATATTGGCACATCTCCCCCAGGCGTTTTACCTTCGAGCTGAAGAACTATCTTGTTAATATTTTTTTCGAGCGTATGAGGCGTTTTGATGTTGTTGAGGTAGCGTAGTATATCTTTCCTGCGGTGATAAGTAAGGGTATTGAATGCATCCTGCAGGTTCTTTTCGCGCAGCAATACGGCTAACCTATCGGGCATCGGGTATTCTTTTTCCAGGTCTTCTGCTTCCTGCTCAATGATAAAATCAGCCGTTTCGCCAACCTTTGTTTTTGCGCCTTTCAGGGTGGCCATATTTACAAACAGGCGGTATGGGCCGCCTTTCACCGGCACAAGAAATTTAGTGAACGCAAAACCATTTATAGTCCCCTTTATCCGGATGTATCCCTTTATTGCCGTTAGCGCGGCGGTAATTTCTGCGGGCACGTCAACGCAAAAGTTTATACCGGTTTTATAAATGGTCGCCTTGAATTGATGTTTTAGCGGATTTGCCATCTTATTATCTCAAATTTAGCTATAACCAGGCTAATATTTAGCTCCGCATATAAATGGTTTTTTTAATCCAAAGATACCCCAAAACAAGAACCGGTCTCTCATTATGAGCATATTGCTAAGCGGGGGCTAAAGGTTGGCCGGAATATCTTATTCATAATCAAATTATTACAATTCGCAGATCAAAACGGCATGCATTTAGCATGTGCTATATTGTAATTTTGCAAATGAAATGAACGAGATAGAAATAAAGGTACGCCAGCTTATTAAAGATAAGCTGGGTAAGGATGAAAAACAAATAACCAATGAGGCCACATTCCGCGATGATCTGGAAGTGGATTCACTGGATTTTTTTGAACTGGTAACTGAAGTTGAAAAAGCATACGACATCACCATCCCTGAAGATATATTCGACAGGCTTAGAACCGTTGGCGCCTTAACAACTTATGTAGCCAAACTGGTTGACCCGGAGCAAATAAAATCGGCGGAGATGGAGCTTGAAGAACAGGAGTCGCGTTAAACCACCACCACAGGCATGTCGCCCATTGGCGTAATCGGCGTTATTTTTTGGAGATATCTTTCCTGATCTTGCTCAGGAACTCGGGCGTTATGCCAAGGTACGATGCAATCTGTGTGCTGGGCAGGCGGGACAGTAAATTAGGGTATTGTTTGATGAAGGACAGGTAGCGTTCTTCGGCGGTTGAACTGATCGCCTCCAATATGCGGTTTTCCTGCTGCGCAAACCTGTTTTCGGTCATCACCCGGAAGTATTTATCAGATTTGCTGGTGTTTTGATAGAGGAAAATGAGATCGGGCCTTTTAATTTGCAAAACTACGGAGGGCTCTATCGCCTCAACATAAACGCGGCTTGGCACCTCGTTGTAAAAACTGTCTATCTCAAGCACCCAATCGTTCTCGGCCACAAATTGCAGGTTGCGCTCTATTCCTTTTTCATCAACATAAAATTTCCTGAAACAGCCTTGCGCTACGTAAGTGTAATGTTTGCAAACATCGCCTTCCTGCAAAATAAATTGCCTGCGTTTTATCTTCCGTTCGGTAAACCGTGCAGCAAGACCGGCTTTTTCTGCTTCGTCGAGCAAAAAATAACGGTTAAAGTCTTCCAGGAGCTGATCGATAGGCGCTTTGCTGTTCACTGCCATCTAATATACGGCAGATTTTAGTTCTTTGCCTTTTTGAGCATTGGCAACACTAAATAACGTACAATACAATGCGCAACGAGTGATAGCGCCAGTGTTACCACCAATATCATCCCTTTTTTCAGGGGCGTGTCGAAATAATCGAGAAAACCGGATTGGTTACTGCCGCTATAGAGCAGCGCCAAAACAAAAACTACTATACCGGTTATCCATAGCGTAAGGTGCGAAAAGAAATAGCGGGATGTGGCAAACCCCGAGCTTGGGAACGAAGCCAGCAGCAAGGCAACATGTGCAATGAAAAAAATAATAGCAACTGCAACTAATAAGTAAAACATAGATATTTTTTTACAGGTGAAAATAAAATATTTTATCTAAAAATCAATATGATAAAACTCATAAAATGATATTGGTTACGCTTCTTAATTTTATATGCTAAGTTTCCATACTTTAGCACCGGAAATTATGAATGTTATTCTTGTTCTGTTTACAAATTGACGAAAATAGTCAGGAAATAAATTTTTTAACTTGTTCATGACAGTGATATGAAACATAAACTTAATCTTCGGGTTTAGTAATATTACTGATACATTAATACAATATTAAAACTAACGTGCGATTTATACCCAACCTTAATAGGTTTTACTTGATTAAATTTTTATTGCTGTTACTGGCTGTAAGTATGCAGGTTAGCGTTTACGGGCAAGAACATTTACGTACTGATTCGATCAAAAAAGATACGGTTAAAACCGAACACGTAAAAAGTGTGCAAACACGGTCGTACAATATTAATAAGCAATATGATTTTGGCGACTTGACGCGTAGTCTTCTTCATCCACATAGGAAACCCGATACTACGCATGTACGTTCGAGCGTAATTGTGGTGCCGAATATTTCTGCCAACCCTACTATCGGTTTCCAGGGGGGCATAAAAGCCGTTGTAGGCAAAAAATTAGGTGATGACCCCAGCACCATACTCTCAACCGGCGCCACATCGGCATCGATTACTACAAAAGGGATCATTTATTTTTATGTGAACCATAACATTTTCACCCCCGGCAACACGTGGAATTTCCAGGGTAATTTTGTTATCTCTAAAACAGCCGTCCCGGATGAGGGTTTTGGAATAGGCGAAGGACGCGCTATAGGCGATAAAGACGAACAGACATTGGCCGACCCGACACATAAAATATTTGCTATACATTCTATCTATTTCAATTTCAGGGAAAAAGCGTACAAGAAAGTAGCAGACCACTTGTTTTTAGGGGCTGGTTTATCATTTGATGTAAGAGAACGCATCCAAAATAAAGATTCCACGGGCACTTCTACACCATCAGGCGTTTATAACACCCAGCATGGGCTGCCGCAAACGCATTCCGCATCAGACGGGTTTCTTTTTAATGTACAATATAATACCCGCGATAACCCAAACCGCGCTTACTCCGGAATTTATTTCGACGCAGGCATACGTGAGAACCAAACATGGATAGGAAGCACCAAAAATGCCACGCAGATAACTACCGATCTTCGGAAATACATCAGCCTGTCGAGTTCAAGCCCCGAAACGGTATTGGCGTTGTGGAATTGGGGATCGTACCTGGTTAACGGTACCTTGCCGTATCTCGATCTGCCGGGTACCGCTAAAGATATGTCGTTCAGGAGCGGCAGGGGTTACACCTCGCAATATTTTAAAGGCACCGAATATAACGATACTGAGGCTGAGTTTCGTTTTCCGATATTGGCTAATAAGTTTGTAAGTGGCGTGGTATTCGGTAACCTGCAAACCGCCAATGATGAACAGGGTACCCAAATTTTCCAGGTATTTCAGCCGGGCTATGGTGCCGGTCTGCGTATATTATTCAATAAGGTAACCCGCACCAATCTATGCCTCGATTATGCCTTTGGCCGTTTTGGCAACCAGGGCTTCTTTCTTAACTTAAACGAGGCATTCTAAAAAATTTCCGTTTACGGTCATTTTTTATCTTCGGTTATTTTGGCAACTTCAATGGCATCGTCGGTTAACTTACCATCAATAGTTACATTTTGGCCTGCATACTTTAAAACCGCCTTTTGGTTAGTGATTTTATAAACCTTATCGCCCGAAACAAAAACAGCCTTAGCGCCCATCTTCATGCATTTTTGGGCACATGTTACGCGGTCGCTGCCATGCATTGGCTTGCCCGTGCCGGCACACATCGAATCATCAATATAGCCTGAAAGATGCACATCACTCCCGGTGGTAAATGCAAAGCAAATATTTATAGATAATAAAATAGCCGTAAAAATTAATACCTTTTTCATTGTTAAATTTATTTAGTGGTTTATAATTAAACAGATGATTGAAAATAACAGGTCATTTTCAGTTATGATGCTATAAATTTAGAGTAAAATAATTCAAAAACATAGTGGTATTTTTTAGGTAGTAAATTATAAGCCACCCAATGAATAGTGAACAACTTGCCGGTGAAACAACCAGGCCAACTTATTGGCTCACCCGCTTCATGATCCTGCGGTTGCTGGGGTTGGTTTATGCCGTGGCATTCCTGGTGGCTATCAATCAACTTGTGCCATTGATCGGTTCCAATGGCCTTATTCCATTAGATGTTTTTCTTAAGAATGCAGGCAATGCCCTCGGCTCGACAGGAGCGGGTTTTGTAAGGCTGCCGTCGGTATTCTGGTTCTGGCATTCGGATACGGCACTGCTGACTATTTCATGGATAGGTTTTGTACTTTCGCTGATCGTTGCGGCAGGCTTTTGCAATGCACCCATACTGGGCATATTGTGGTTCCTGTATATGTCTATCGTTCATGCCGGGCAGGATTGGTACGGCTATGGCTGGGAGATACAGCTCACCGAAACCGGCTTCCTGGCCATATTCCTTTGCCCGCTGCTGGATATGCGGCCCTTCCCGCGCAGGCCGCCGCCTTTGCCCATTATCGTATTATTTCGCTGGCTGGTTTTCAGGGTAATGTTTGGCGCAGGGCTGATCAAAGTACGAGGCGATGCCGCCTGGCGAAATGGTACTGTATTATACCATTTTTTTGAAACGCAGCCCATCCCTGGTCCGCTAACGCGATGGTTCCATTTTTTACCTCATTTTTGGTTACGAATAGGCGTATGGTTCAATTGGCTGGCTGAACTGGCAGCACCATTGTTTGTTTTTTGGCCGAGGATTGGACGGCATATCGCCGGGGTGGTGATTATATTGTTCCAGTTGTTCATCATATCAGGCGGAAACCTGTCTTTCTTAAACTGGCTCACTATTGTACCTGCACTGGCATGTTTCGACGATGGTTTTTGGGCGAGGATATTGCCGCGTGCACTCGTCCTTAAAGCGAAAGCAGCAGAGGATAATGCGGAAGAAAGCAGACCAATGGTAATAACCTCATGGAGCATAACGGCTATCATTGCTTTGCTGAGTATACAGCCGATAGGCAATATGCTTTCATCACAGCAGATAATGAATACTTCGTTTGACCCGCTCGACCTGGTAAATACCTATGGCGCGTTTGGCAGCGTGGGAGAAGAACGCTATAACGTGATATTTGAAGGGACGATGGATGATACTACCGGCGGCAAAGCCCGGTGGCAGTCTTACTTGTATAAAGGTTTGCCGGTGCTATTAGATAAACAACCACCGCAAATAGCGCCTTACCAGCTACGGTTAGACTGGCAAATGTGGTTCGCCTCCATGTCCACGGCCAGCCAGTACTCATGGACATATAACCTGGTTTGGAAACTGCTGCATAATGATCCGGATGCCATAAGTCTGTTCAATGGCAATCCTTTCCCCGGCAAACCGCCACGGTTTATCCGCGCCGAAATATACAGCTACCGATTTGCAAAACCCGGCAATGCGCAGGGCCACTGGTGGGAACGCGAACCGCTTGGCGAATGGATACCGCCTCTTTCGGCCGATAACCAAAGCCTGGTGGAATTTTTGAAAAGTACGGGATGGGTTAAGTGAACTGGGGACTTGCAAATAGTAGAAAAATCCGGTGTTTCGAAATGGTGTGATGCCTATAAAGCAAAAAAGTCTGTAAATCATCGATTTACAGACTCTGACAATTTTTACATTGCTTTAGCGGAATGGACGGGTCATGAACATCGTTCATAACTGTCTATATATCACATATTTATATCTTCAAAAAATCAACTACTTTACGAATCACGCAACGGATAAATGATTCTAAATCGTTGGTATAAATATAGCAAATAAAGCAGAAAAACGAAAATAGAATTATATACTATTGTTGAAGTGCTGATAAACACAGTCGATTGAAATGAAATATCGCGATGGGATTTTGTATTATGCCGTTAGGTATGTGAAAACGGTAAGGACTAAAACAGGCAAACTAATGTGGTTTGGTTCGTTTTTGGATGTTGAGGGTGGTTTTTTGATACGGTACATTTTCCAAACACGACAAAGGAATATCCTTTTAACGGCGCTGGCTGTTATCTTATTTACGGCAAGGTTGTCGAGGAATATGGTTACGCCAGTATAGAAGTTTTAAAATTTGCTAAACTCCCCATTTTAGGTAATCCCCTTATAGACTGATATATTTATGGAAAGATTCAAAATCAACTAAGAAATCGCAAATAAGGCGGTAGAGTTACAGTTTGACATTAAAAAAATGCCAGGCGAAAGCGGGCCATGCTACATGGTATCTATTGATGGATTGTTTAAAGGGTATATCAAAAAGGAAAAATCCGGCACATTCGGGCGATTAATAAACTCCGATTTGACTACTGAATATATGCTAATTATAAATGAGCAGTTGAAACAGGTTCTTGAAGATTGAAACAATAACACCTTTTTAATGCTTGTAGAAGATATGAAAGAGCCGAAGCCTAAACGAAAAAGAATCACTGTTAAAGTTGCGCCACTGAATGATGGCACAAACACTCCAGTACCAATTCCGGGTGTACCGCCGAAATTAGCCGATGGCGAAGCTGCTTTGTATAAACAAGCTGAAAATCCCTTGGGCGATCCGCATAAAACTTGATATTCTTTCTAACTATTGTAAATATTCTTCAGCAACATAATGGAAAAGGCTGGAATTTTCCTTTACCATGTCCAGACACTCCACTACCAATTGAGCATAGGGCTGATAGGCCAGTTTCAAAGCCAACAAATTAAGCATTTGGCTGGCTCCAACCTGGAGGTTTTCTATAACCCCCATATAAAACAGGATGGACATATCACTTTCAAAGTTTTTTCCCTGTTGCGAAGTAACCTGATTATGAGCTTCATTAATCACTGCGTTCATACCTAAACAATTATCAGTAAGCCACGATTCGTGCATTAAATTAAATATTGTCTTTAGCGATATCATCTGTCGTTTGGTATCCTCAAGGTCCTCGGCCAACGCCAGTTTCAAATTATTAAAGGTCGCCTGACCGACCAATTGAGGCAACCTGTCGGTCAAATTAATCTTGGCATTATATAGGATGCTAAGTTGTTTAAGAAACACTGAACGAAGTAGAACAGGGTCCAGCAACTGATTGGTTTCTAAGGGTTTCATGAAAAGTAGTAAGATTGCAAAAAGTGATCGGAAATGCTCCGGAATAATTGATAAAGTTAGTGTTTAATTTGACAATATCTTCTTAAATGCTCGACCTCATATTTGTATATAATGGTAATTTAAAGTTAAACACGGTGGTGAAATTGGCGTGGATAGTATTGTTGGTGAGGAATCATCCTTTTGTTTTACAATACCTGATGCTCATTAGATTTAAACAATTCGTTAAGCGAATAACTATTTGACCAAACCTGTGTGTTGAATAATCTTGTAGCTTATTTCCTCGGGTGCTAAAATCGCGTTTGGAGTATCGCTTTGAATAATCGCGTTGGGCATACCCGGCGATTCAGCGGTTTGTGGATCTTGAACAATAACGATACCGTTATTCTTTTCAATTTCCTTTGACCCTTCTAAACCATCGCTGCCGTTTCCTGACAATATCACTCCAACTGCTTTTTCTTTAGCATCTGAAGCCAGCGACATAAAAAATGTGTCAATCGCGTAATTGATAATTTCCTCTGGCTGGCGCTCACGTAAGATAAGACGACCGTTTTTCAGGGTCATTAGCTTACCTTCGGGAAGGATATATATTTTTTGTGGTTCTATCGGCATACGGTGCGCAGCTCTGATAGTAGGCATTTTGGAATGTTTAGATAATAAAAAATCCAATTGGCTTTTACCAGCGCGCAATAAATGCGGGATGATGACAAAAGTTGCATTTGCATTTTCAGGTAGGCTATATATCATTTTTATTAACGGTTGAAGTCCACCGGCAGATGAACCTATAGCGACGACCCAGAAATCATATTTTATCGGCTGGTTCATATCGACCACAATTTCGGCGTGTCACGATAATGGCTGATAACTTCGATAATTTCTTCAACCTCATCACTTGCTAAATCCTCACCTCCGTCGGCGGTATAAGTAAAAAGTTTTCCTGGTTGTTCAAAAGTGATGAAGCCCATATAATCCGGATCATGCTTTTTTTCGGTATGCAGTGTGTTTTCTTTTTGCAGAAATTCATTTTCACTTCCTGTCGCGTTTTTGAAAATGCTATAAGTATAGGTCAAAACAGTGTGCCCGTCCAGATGAGCCTGGCTATCCGGAATTACCATTATCGGAAAGTTTTTACCTATAGAAAAATATATGGGTTTCATTTGATTGCCTTTTTAATAATTACGTTGGCAATAAAGAAATGTTTGGCACCTTACAACGCATTGATGTCAATAACGCACTAATAACAAACATTAAATTTCTTAGAACGTTCAGATATTAATTAACAAGAACTTTTATTAACTATCAATCGTCTAAAATGAATACCGGCAATAATTAAAAAAGTGAATTATAATCATCTTTTTTCTTCGGTAACCGCTTCCTGCCGACTTCTTTAAATTTTAAGAACGTAGAATTATAGGTTTGAAGCAATCCCATTAACTGCTGGTAACTTGCCTCTTGGTGCATCCATAAGCGCCTTTGCTCTTCATTGAAAGCAACGGGCATACGCGTGTGAATTTTATTGTAATTAGTATCAGGTTCGCACGTAGGTATAGCAAAACTATTCACTGGAATATTGCCGTTCTCGCGATCTATCCAGGTTGTCCAAATGCCTGCGAAGTACACGGACAAAGCTTCGGCCAGCCCCATGCTGATACCAGCTCCTAAAGCCGCTGCCAGCCCGACAAAAAAAGCCTTATGGGTCTGGTGGGTCAAACCAACAGCCGCAAATAAAGGCGCCAGCGTCGATACCGAACCATCCATCAGACCGAGCAAGGCCGGCTGTACTTTCTGCAAAACATATTGCGCTGCGATATCATTTGCGTTTGATTTATACATGGCAACAGCGGTTTGGGATGATTTTGATAAACAGAAAACACCTGTTTCGCAGGTGTTTTCATGTTGTAGTTCGTAATACTAAAAAGGGTCCGCGTATTCGCTGAACCTGATCAGTTTTTTATTAACGAATTCTTCCACGCCAAGGGCAGATAGCTCCCTTCCATAACCGGAACGCTTGGTTCCGCCAAATGGCAGGTCGGGCTGTGTCCAGGTCGGATGGTTGATGAATACCATGCCAGTATTGATCAAGGCTGCTACGTTCTCGCCTCTTTTTTTATCGGAAGTGAAGACGGAACCACCCAAGCCAAATGGTGAATCATTGGCGAGTTTTATCGCTTCCGCTTCACCTTTAACGCGATAAAAAGAAGCTACCGGGCCAAACAGCTCTTCATGATAAGCCGCCATGCCGGGTTCAATATCCGTTAGTATAGTAGCTTCAATAAATGCGCCGGGACGGTCGATCCGTTTGCCGCCAAGAATCACCCTCGCGCCGGCATCAACAGAACGCTGCACCTGATCAGCCAGTTGTACCGCCGCGCCTTCGCTGCTTAATGGGCCCAATTGGGTATCGGCATCCATCGGATCGCCTACTTTTAAACCGGTGAGTTTTGCTGTGAATTTAGTTAAGAACTCGTCCGCAACTTTTTCTACGACAATGAACCGCTTGGCTGCAACGCAGCACTGGCCGGTATTATTCATACGGCCTATTACAGCCCAGGCCACGGCCTGGTCAATATCGGCGTCTTCCAAAACGATGAAAGCATCGCTGCCGCCCAGTTCCAGTACCGATTTCTTTAATGCTTTTCCTGCCGCTGCAGCAAGGCTTGCGCCAGCCAATTCGCTGCCAGTCAGGGAAACACCTTTGATACGTTCGTCGGCTACATAGGCGGCAACATTACCACCGGAAATGAACAGATTGGTATAAAGGCCTTTTGGTGCGCCAGCTTCTAAAAATATATCTTCAATAGCTTGTGCACATTGTGGGACATTGGAAGCATGTTTAACTAAAACCACGTTGCCTATCATGATATTAGGTGCCGCAAAACGGGCAACCTGGTAGAACGGGAAGTTCCACGGCTCCACGCCAAGCAATACGCCTATCGGGCTTTTCTTAATGTAAGCTTCCCCGAATTCGGGATTTAACTTTTCATCCGCCAGGAATCTCTCGCCATTGGTTGCGTAATAATCGATGATATCAGCGCTCAAAGCGATTTCGCCTTGGCTCTGCGCGTATAATTTCCCCATCTCTAAAGTGATCAGGGCAGAAAGCTGGGCTGACCGTTCACGCATGATCTGTGCCACACGGTGCAATAGCTCTGCCTTACGCGAGTAAGGCCGGGTCCACCAGGTTTCAAAAGTATTTTCCGCTTGCGCGATCGCAGCATTTACGGCAGCTGGGGTCATTTCTTCGAATGATTTAACAACCTTATTGTTAAATGGATTAATGGTCTGTATGCTCATTTTAATTTAGATAATTGATTTACAAAACGCGTTTTTCCTACGCTTTTATTACCGGTACAAATTTGCCTGATAAAACCCGGTCAGGAAATGATGGTGGTCACATCCAAATATGATCCGGAGTCACTCGGTACCATTTAAACGGCGACCAAACCGTCCAGTTTATCTGTCATTTCTGCCACCGCAAGCTTGATCTTATGCAGGTGAGCAAATAATTTATCTCTGTCCAGCCGGTCGTAATAACGCTCGATCAAAGAGGCTGACAATTGGATGCTGGTTAATGGAGATCGGCAGTCGTGAGAGGCCGTAGAAAGACATCGGCTTTTTTTAAGGTTAAGCTGCTTTTCGTTTTCGAGGAGGTAGATATATTGGGAATTTTCCTTTTCCAATAATAGTATCCGGTTTTTTAACACCCCCGTCTTTTGGTCGAAAAGCAGCTTGGTCTTACATCCCTTAAAGCCGTTTTTGATGACTGTTTTCTTTTCAGGATGGAATTGTGGATCAGGCATGGTCAGGATATTTTAAAATGGTGATTTGTCTTGGCTCAACTTTCTCTGATCATTTCGATCTCAATAAGCTTTTTTCGCTCAGCGTATTCTTCTTTGCCGATTTCGCCGGCTGCAAATCGTTTGAGCAATACATCCAGCGGTGAGTCTTTCTTGTTGCGCTGACCGGGTATATTGTAGGGAACCGCGAATATCCACAGCAGCATAATGATCCACGCACACCACCAGATGAAATCCATACCCCAATAATTATTATAATACATCATGATATCTTCTTTTATAATTAAATGTTTTTTGTTTAAATCTTTGGCTTTTACCGTAAGGCGAGTTTTGCGTGGCTTTGAGCCAGCAGCTTATCTACTTCAAGCGTGATCAGTTTTGATAGTTCATCCGATTTGAAGCCTACCTGATCCGCTATGATATGCAGCGACGCGACACGTTCGCTGCAGCTTTTGTTGCGCCATGCATCGATCTTGTCTTTCAGTAAGTCAATCGCGGTATCAATGGTTTCGGGATTTTTATCTTCAAATTGTATCATAATCACTTGCTTAATTCTTGAGCCCTAATTTATAAATGAACAGGGAGCGTAAGT
>Ga0302227_10001433_pt1 | contig 17845 bp, 25 predicted proteins | sample II_Palsa_N1_1_FD_193525 | JGI IMG/M metagenome (GOLD analysis project Ga0302227, IMG submission 193525) | Peat permafrost microbial communities from Stordalen Mire near Abisko, Sweden - II_Palsa_N1_1 | ecosystem: Environmental > Terrestrial > Soil > Palsa > Peat permafrost | place: Sweden... | reverse complement strand
TTTTTGTGCCCCCCCCCCCCCCCCCCCCCCCCAAAAAAAAAAAAACCATGCCTCCGCCACAAACGCACTTGGTCGAAATGGTCGAGGGACGCGACGAGTTGCCGCTGATGGACATTGCGCGTGTGACGGCCAAGTAACGGATGAGTATGGAGGAGGAGATGCTGTGCTCACCGCAACTCACTACGGCGCAGGGCGTTTGCTACGGACATGCTCGTGTGGGAGAACGTGTTTCCCGACAACGCGACCCGCGAAGGCTTGCTGGCGTACCTGTTTGAGCGGACGATTCTGATGGACGTCGTGTGGGACAACGCGACGTACTATGTCGTGCGCGAGACCAGCACGAACGAGGTCGTGGCGTGCGCGAGCGCGGCTCTGCTGGAGGATGTGAATGGCTCGGCGGCTGAGGGGACACTTGCATCCATTTGGGGCGGCCTGCTCAAGCTGCCGTTCATCTGGAGCTGGGACACAATCCGCCGGCTCATGTACTTTGGCGACGAGTCGTCCAAGCGGCACAAGGACGATGTGTCCCAGGAGCTGGGCGGAAAGGCGTCGTCCGCGCATTGGTACGTGCGGAAGGTCGTTGTTCATCCAAAGGTATACGACATGGCCTTTCTTAGCTGTTTATTCCTATCTTTCTTCTGCAACAGTGCCAGGGACAAGGCATCGGTTCGCTCATGATGAACAAGCTCAAGGAGACCTGCAAGGCGACCCGTGACGTGCCGATCTATTTTGGGGTACGCACGTAAACACCATCCTTCTGAAGCGTGCCCTTCAATAGACCAACAAGGAGGCGAACGTGACCTTTTACAGCAAGCTTGGATTTCGTCAAATCTCGCACAATATGTACGGAGACACAGGGGCTCCTCATTTTGGCATGTTTATGGATTGAGCAAATTAACACACTCGAAAAATAAAATAAAAATAGAAAAAAGAAACTCATAGGTCGGTCTGGTCGCGCTGGTACTTGCCGCTCTTCTGTTGGCTGCTGACGGCCTTGGTGGTCTTGGCGTAGCGGTCCTCAGAGCCCTCGATCTCCTTGCCAAACTTGCCGCTCTGGTAGTCCTTGAAGGCCTGCATGATCTCCTCCTGCGTGTTCATGACAAAGGGGCCGTACCGCGCGACGGGCTCGCGCAGCGGGACACCGGCGATGAGCAGGAAGCGGCCCTCGCCATCGGGACCGGCCTCGGCCTGGAACGAGTCGCCCTCGCCGAGCTTGAAGAACTGACCCTCGCTGGCCTCGTCCTTGTTGGCGCCGAAGAAGGCCGTGCCGCGGTAGACGTACACAAAGCCGTTGAACTCGGCCGGCACAGCGTCGGCAAACGTGGCACCGGCACCCAGCTGCACGTCCAGGTAAATGATCGGCGAGCGCGTCTCGATGTAGGCCTTGGTGCCGAGTGCCTGGCCGGCGATGACCACGACCGTGCCCTTGCCGTCGGGAGTCTGCACCTTGGGGATCTTCTCTGGGGGCGTATCCTGGTACCGAGGCTCTGCCATCTTGTCCTTGGCGGGGAGGTTGACCCAGAGCTGGAAGCCTAAGTGCGAGTGTGCTTGTCAATCGGACTGCCCCAGTGCCCATGCGGCAATTAACTACCCTCAAAGCGGCCGCCCTTCTCCAGCAGCTCGTCCGTGGGCATCTCGCTGTGGATGATGCCGCGACCCGCCGTCATCCACTGGCACCAGCCGGGCGTGAGCCAGCCCTCGTTGCCCGCGTTGTCCTGGTGGTGGAAGCCGCCGTCGAGCATGTACGTCACCGTCTCGAAGCCGCGGTGCGGGTGGTCGGGCGCGCCCACGGCCTCGCCGGGGCCGTACACGGCGGGGCCCAAGTGGTCCAGCATCAGGAACGGGTCCATCACGCTCATGTGCGCAGAGCCCACCGAGCGGCGCACGATGAAGCCGCCGCCCTCGCGCTGCTTGGGTGCCGTAAACACCCTGACGGGGCTGCGGACGGCGAGCTTGCGCAGGGCTTGCATGTTGCGCGTCACGGGATAGTGACCTCGCCATAATTTCCAAGATCGCCCCCCATGCTGACCGTCAACGAGGACCGCAAACACGTGCTGGGCGAAAAGCCGACAGTGGATGAGGTTGCCGCGTGGATAGAGTCTGTTGACTGTGGCTAACGAACGAACGCGTATCCAAAAAAAAAAAGGTCCTGAATGTCATCGGATTTGGCCGGTTCCAGTGGAGGATGCTGATTTTGACGGGGCTGTGCTGGATGGCGGTACGACCTGTTTTGGTTGTCATCGTGGACTTATTTTTTTCGGGCGCAGGATGCTGCGGAGATGACTGTGCTGGGCTTCCTCATGACCGAGATCGAGCACGATGAGCAAATCAACGCATCACCCACACAGGCCTCCGCGTTGGGCTCGGCCGTGTTTGTGGGCATGTGGTTGGGATTGACTGGGTTTGGCATGTTGGCGGATGTGAAAGGGCGGCGCACGAGCTATCTGGTGTCGATGGTCATCGTCCTTGTCTTTGGCCTCGCTAGCTCCTTCTCGCCAAGCTATGCCGTGCTCGTGTTTTTCCGCATGATTGTCGGAATCGGCGTGGGCGGCGCAGGTGTGGCAATCACGCTCTTTAGCGAATTTCTCCCGGCAGAGCAACGTGGAGCTTGGTCCATCTACATCGAGGCATTCTGGACCGTGGGCACACTCATGGGCGCTGGCATAGCTTGGTGCGTGTTTTTCCTTGCCTCCCCCTTTTAGTTTCGCGTTCGTGGTAACCATTGCCATTTAGGGGTACGCTTACCGGCCTCAACTGGCGCTGGATGGTTGGTTTAGCATCCCTGCCTCCGATCATTGCAATTGCCCTGTACCCTTTTATGCCAGAGTCTCCGAGGCAGCTGCTTGTGATGGGCCATCGCGACAAGGCAACCGCCCTCTTGTACTCTGCAGCAAAGGAGAACGGCGTCGACTTGCCCATGGGGATTGAGCTCGCGGCCTCATCCCAAGAGAATGACGAGCGTGGGCAGATCAAGGACCTCTTTTTGCCCGCCATCCGCAGGACAACCATCATTCTGTTTATCCTGTCCTTTGTCAACTGCTTTGCCTACTATGGTCTCGTCATCGTCACCCCCGCCTTTTTCTCGACTGGAACGGGGTCCGGCAGCGGTAATTCTGACGGCTTTCTGGAGGTGTTTATCATCAGGTAAGAAAAGTGAGAAAATTAAACGGCTTAATTCTTTTTCTTCTTTGCCACACAAACAGCGCCGCCGAGTTCCCTGGAATCTTCATCGCTGCCTACATGATCAATCGAGCCGGCCGAAAATGGACACAATGTAACATAATCAAAGAAATGCAGGATTTAAAATTAAAAAAAAATTTTTTTTTCTTTTTTATTCTTTTGTTTTTCTCCAGCCATACTGCTGCTGTTCACGGGGGCGTTTTCCCTGCTGCTGATCACACCGGCAGATACATGGGTGCACACGATCTTCGCCATCGGCGCGCGCATGTGCATCCTTGGAGCATATGCCACCCTTCTCGTCGTGTACATCGAGGCCTTTCCGACCAAAGTTCGTGGGACTGGCGTGGGCGTCTGCGGCTCGTTTGCCCGCATCGCAGGAATAATCACGCCGTTCGTGGCCAACGTGGAGATCGAGGGGGCCGTGAGCACATTCATCGTGCCACTGACTGTGTACGCCGGGTTTGCCATCGCCGCCGGCATCTTTGTCCAACTGCTACCAGAGACGACTGGTCAAGGGCTCGACGACGTGGACAACCTCTCCGAGGACAAGCTCTCCTATCAGCGGTTAGATAGAGGGGATTCTCCGGATGAATGAATGAATGAAGGTCAGTTTTATTGTCTCTGCAAAAACAAGCAAACAAAAAAAGATTGGTTTATGCACCCGGCTTGCGACGGCCTGCAGTTGAATATATCCGATCCAGGCGATCTTGAGCAGTCTTGAGAGTCGTGTTGATGGCCGCCACCCGGCGTCGGGCGTTCTGCAACTTTTGAATGTAGCTGTCGAGTTGCGGTGTTTTGGAGGACTCGGCAAACTTTTGCAGCTCTATGCAACGCTTTAACAATAAAGCAAAACAACAGGCCACACAGTGCATACCTCCAGACAGGCGCTCGATCTCGCGGAACAACTCGACTTGGCTGTCGCTCACAGCCAAAACACTGTTGTCAAGCTCTTGAGCGACCGGGACGAGGAGGTCTGCAATGCCCTGTGGTCGGCAAGAAGACAGAAATAAGAGACCTCGCGTGCGCGAACAAGTGTAGGCCTACCGCTGCAAACAGGTCCTTGGCCTGCGCGCTCGACAGGTCAAAGTCCGACATAGTGATGGGTTGACCGCTTCTTTAAAATGTCCGTCGCCACAAGGTGCGCAAAGCCGAAAGGGAAAAAAAAAAAAAGAGAACTCACCCCCATCCCGCGCAGGTCCCGCTTGGCGCCTGCCGTGCGCACGCTGTCGTATTGGCCGCGAGGTATGGAGTAGAGTTTATAGGGAAATGCGATCCCAATAGCTGTTTGCAGGCGTCCAGGATCGCCACCCGTACAAGGCCAAGCCGTCTGCGAGTGCTTTCTCGCCCGCTTCGCCCGAGCAGCAGCCCAGACAGCAGCAGCAGCAGCAGCAGCAGCAGCAGCAACAACAACAACATAGTGACAATTATCGTTCAGGCGTGAGCACCGCTTTTGAACCGACGCCTCCCCAGTAGGTCTTTTTTTTTTTTTCTTCCTGACCGCGTTGTCTGATCACGCGCGCGCACATAGGGACCGCAAGGAGACTGTGGGCAAGCTTATCACGGGCCTGGAAGAGTTTAACGCCCTCTTCAAGAACGAGAGCAAAAAATACCGCCACGCCGAGGCCAACTTCAACGCAGCACGGAAATTCAAACCAAAGCATGCGCAGGAGAGCGATGTCTCGGACAGCGAGAGCCAGGGCTCTGCGACTGAGGACGCACCCCCAAAGTTTAACAGGTTTTTCCAGTCTGCCGCCGCCGCCGCCGCCGCTTCAAGGGAGTCTTTGCCGATCATCGCGGCGAGGGAGCACCAAATTACGACCAATAAGCTGATCGGTGTCCTTGCCAAGCCCAACTCGCGCTACCCACCAGTCGAGGTAAAGTGTCCTCTGACAAACCTGATTGTGCACCCTCAAAAAAAAACAAAAAAAATCAGATTCCAATGAACTTGTTTGAGTTCAAGATGCCCAAGTTCACGCTTGACCATCCCGAAATGAACAAGTACTTGGGCGTGCGCGACATTATCCAGCAGTAAATGCCCCCCCCCCTTCCAATTTTTTGTTTTTTTTTCCTCTTTCATTTATTTATCGAATCCTTGGCAGTGAAAACGCAGTAATCGACTACCGAAACACACGTCTCCTGTCGACGTTCCTTACAGAGGGTGGCCGTATCCTCAACCGCAGGTTCACCGGTCTGTCGGCCAAGCATCAACGTCAACTAGCCAGAGCCGTCAAGCGTGCGCGCAACGTGGGACTCCTACCCTTCCTTGGCCGCGACGATCGTGCAGATGTCTTTGTGCCCTTCAAGGAGGCTGAAGTGAGCAGTGTTGGCTTCCGCTTGGACGATGATAGTATGGCTCTCTTTTTTAAAAAATAAAATATCTCAAGCTAACCCTACTATCCAAGCCGATTTTGTCGATGATGAAGGAGTTGATAGCCACGTCGGCGACACGGACTTTGATGATGACGAAGAGCCGGAACAGCAGGACACGATGCATGGAAGAAAGGGCTCCCTCAAGACCGGCAACACGCCCACTGCCGAAGAGGCCTTCAAGAAGGTGGCCAAGCACTGAACAAAAGTTAGACGAATCCGACAAAAAAAAAAAAAAAATTCTATTTTTATCCGACTCACGGAAATGCCAAAGTGCCTGGGTTGCGAAGAGGAGGTCTTCGGGACGTTTGTGTCGCTGCCCGGCGGGGCGGTACACCTGGAGTGCTTCATGTGCCCTGTGTGCGGCAAGGACCTCAATCAGGCCAAGGGCTATCTTCCGTTCAAGGGCAACTATGTGTGCAGTGTCGTGTGTCGTTCAAAGGCAGTCAAGGACCCGTCCCTGCTCCTCCAGACGTCCAAACACTGGCGCGAGACCAACAGCAATAAGGCGGGCTGGGCACGGGACGACGACGGTCGTGCTGGCTACCAAGTACGTCGTCGTCGTTGTTGTTTTTTTTTTTTCAACAGGGAACGCTCACTGATCAACGAATGATGAAGGGCGGACTCGTGTCGACTGGCGACAAGATCGAGCCGCGCCTAGCTGCAGAGGCCGCATCCAAAGCTGCTGGGCTAGAGCAGCAAGAGCAGCCTTGACAATGAAGTGCAGTAGGATAGGAGTCGTATTTTTTCAAAAAACCAAGAATGGACCAAACCAAGAGAAACCGCGACGTGGTTGAGGATGAGGACGCACTCTTCCAACGCGAGATCGAAGAGGCCATGCGGCTGTCGATGCAGGAGCACCGTGCGTACGAGGCTGGCACGGCGCCCGACGACGCTGCGTTCCAGGTGTGGATAGAGGACGAGGACACGTCGAGAGCGTCTTGCAACTTGGTTGCGCCACCTGTGCCACCAAGGAGCAGCAGCTCGAACGAGGCAGACGACGTGCGCAACAAAAGACTCAAGTACTTTGCTGCGGCCGCAACGGTACCACTGGGCGCGAGCGTCTTGTGTTTTCCTTTTCCCTAAAAAAGCCACATGGCGTATAGGGATCGACGCCACCACCACAGCCAACGTCCGCACAAACACCCCCTCCCCTCGTGACCCCTGTCGCGACCCCGACGTACACGTCCAGTTCCACATCGTCGGCATCATCGGTACGGTCGGGCTGGGCCTCGTCGTCGTCGTCGTCGTCGTTGTCGTCGTCGTCGTCGGGCCACTCTTCCCAGCTGCGAAAGGCCCCATTTGAGAGCGGCGGCGTGTATCTCAACCAGCTGCGCGGCCAGGCAACGATCCTGAACCATCAAGCACCCGTGCCGACGGTGGATATTGCCGCGCTCATCGACCGCGACAACCTCAAGCAGGCCTTCCTGAGTGCATTCGACGTCGACTCTGACGACTTTGTGCGCAGCCTCATTCCGTCGCATGTTCCCCTGATCATGTTTATGCACGGCAAGACAGAGAAGCGCATCCAGGTCAGCGACAACTGGACCGTCGTCGTGCCGCCCCTCCCAGCAAACTATGGTGTGTTTCACACCAAACTCATGCTGCTCAACTTTGGCCACTACCTTCGCGTCGTCATCGGCTCGGCCAACCTCTCTGCCGGCGAGCAGGCCTTCCTCGACCAGGTGTCCTACGTCCATGACTTTTATCTCAAGAGCGGCGCCGAGTATTATTCCAATTTTCTTTTCTTCAAACTAAAAAAAAAAAGTCTTTTTTTGGTGGTAGACCGAAAGGAACATCGCTCTTTGGCCAAGAACTAGAGGAGTATCTCGTGGCCATCAAAGTGCCCGCAAATTTAGTCAAGCTGGTCCAGCGCTTTGATCTCACGACGTCCAAGGCACACATCGTCGGCTCCATCCCCGGAACCTTTACGGGCGCCGATGCCAACAAGTATGGCATGAACCGACTTGGCGAGGCCGTTCGCAAGGTTGCTCCGACTGATCCTGGCTCGCGGCTAAACTACCTGGTATGACAAAGTGAAACAAGCAACGCAAATTCACCGGATCGCTTGCGCGTAATAGTGCTCATCGCTAGGAAACTTGACCCCAAAGTACCTCTGGGACTTTTACAGGGCCATCTACCCGGCAGCGCAGGCGTCAACCACTTCTAGTGCACCCGTCGGCATCTTGTACCCTTCGTTTAACACCGTGATCACGTCTGCATTTGGAAAGAGCGCAGCGGGCATCCTGTGCCTGTCGAGCGACACCTTCAATAAGCCCACATTCCCCAAGGACGCCTTCCGCGATCCAGAATCCAAGCGGAGAACACTCATGCACGCAAAGATCCTCTGCCCAGACTCACCCAATCCGGCCTGGTTCTACATTGGCAGCCACAACTTTTCCATCGCGGCCTGGGGCCGACCGAAAGCCCGCGAACCTGGCATGGTATCGATCGATGGGGATGGAAATGAAAAAAAAACAAAAAAAAAAACTTAAAAGTCTTTGCAAAAAGATTATCAATAACTACGAGCTCGGCGTCGTATTTGCAACAAAGGATATGCCCTTTGCTGTCCCCTACCGTTACCCACCTAAGCCCTACAAGGACACCGGCAGCACTCCCTATCTCGCCTCCTTTCAGAGAGATCATGGTGCCCGAGGAAGCAAGGCTGAGGATGATGCGGCTGGCTTTGAAAACATATAAATTTATGAATTGAAAAAAAAAAACATTCTTTCTATTAGGAATACAATACATGATGGGAATCTAAACTAATACGACGTAGAACCCTTGCTTCGACGGGCACAACGAGGACACACGGGCTGTTTTTGGCGGCACTCGATGTGGAAAAAGGCCTTGCAGTCTGTGGACGGGATTTCAAATTTCAAAAAAAAAAAAAAAAAAAGAGAAACATACTGGGACAGGGCTCGGCAAGCTGTGTCTGGAACGAGTACAATGGCTTGCGATCCCTACAAATCTCACAAATAAAGCCCTTGGCCTTGCAGAGATCGCAAGAGAACACGTGCGCTGTCATTTCCTTGTTCAGCCCGGTCACGAAATCGATCAGGGTGCCCTCGTGCAGTTCGACGAGCTCCTTCATAGAATAGTGCATTGGGTCAAATGCGGAAATGAATGGCATGTTTTTCTCCAATCTGCAATTTTTTTTTATTTTATTAAAAAAAAAAAAAGAGTTTCATTTTCCGAGTCTTTACTTTTCCGACTTGTTGGCGTTGCAAGTGAGAACAAAGGACTGCAGATGGCCAAACTGCTCGCTCAGGGCCTTCATCGGTCTGAGCTTGGACGTCGCATTGTACAAGGACGGGTTGATGGCGTCAATGTTGTACATGGGCTGCTCGTACAGTGATGCGAGGAAGACACGACTGCGGTTGCACACCTCGAGCAGGGAAAAGTTCCAATTGGTGAGAACGTACGCAGGCACGACCGCCTTGCCTCCGCTATGGCAGTTGTTGCAACAGTACACCCCGTTTGCCTCGCAATACCGTACGTTTGCAAGCAAGCCTACTTGCGCATTTTTGGAACCAGAACGGGAAAAAAAAAAATTTTTTTTTTGATACCCTTGGAGAGGCTGCTTCCACAAATCGCACAGTGCTCGGGAACTTTTTTTGGCTTGACGGGGATTGAATAACTCACTTGATCCAGCACAAGCCCTGGCATTGCCGGTGCGCTGGCAGATCGCACACTTGCATCCGACTTTTTGATCCGCTTTTTGGTCAGACCAAGGAAACAACAGGACATTTTATTGCTACATACAGTTGCTCGTTCTGTCCGTGTGGCATCGGCCGCGGGAAGACTTGCTAGCGACTGTTGCCGACCTAGCCCAAGAACGAATTAAAACAAGGCTTTTTTTTTTCACTTTCTGCTTACCAACAGGCTTTGCGACAAATTTGTCGTAGCAGTCGTCGCAAACACGCGAGTCCGTGCCATTCGGATCGGGCACAGCAAAGACATTCAGTTTGAGCGTTTTCTTGCTGTGCTTGTCACACACAATGTCTCCGCAGCGACGACAGTGGTGACGTCGATTGAAGAACGAAAACCGAACGCCGCAGTCCTGGATTGAGCACACGTTTGCATCCTCATCTACAATTTTTAAAAAAGAGAGAGAGAGAGTAAATCAAGGATAAACTCGATAATGGCACACACGCACCCTTCATCCAATGATCTCGCTTCATGGGCACTTCGTTGGCAGGTACAGCCTGTTCGGCCTCAACATCTGCATCGTACTTGAAGCGATCGCGAGTAGGCGATTCGGGCTGCCTTCCCAGCATCGATTGGCTACTTCCACTGCCAAAAATTGCTGTGCGAGCAAAATTGAATAATTAAAAAACACAAAATATAATTACCAAGAATGGGCGAAGACGGCTGCTGAACTCCCGCTCGGGCGTACTGGCTCAAGTCAACATCGTCATCTGCCGGTGTTGGTTGTTCTTGAGCCGCATCGAGACCGGCGAGGCCACTGCTTATCGATTTTTGCTATGTTTTTTGCGTCCAGTTTTAATTCTTGACCCAAAAAAAAAAAAAAGGGGGTGGGGGGCCGTTATCACCTTGACACGGTCACGCAGTTTTCGCTTCAGCTCCTTTGTCTTCTCGTCATCCGTTTCGTTGATGTGAAACAAGTCGTCAAATAGTTTGCCCTTGGACCCGCCGAAATTCGAGTCCGCTGGCTCTGTACTGACGACTAGCCCGATCCTGTCCTGTGATGTTGACAGTGGCAGTGGAAGAGGCGAAGGAGGTTTCGACACAAGCGGCGACGGCGTTGCTGACACAAGAGGTGTAGGTGCTGTGGCTGTGAGGGTTTCCTTTTGGAGCGCCTGTTCCTTTTGTTCGGCGATTTGATCGACCAAAGGCTTGGCAAACTCCAGAGACCTTGCAAATGAAGATGACGACATCCCCTGTGTGACCGGTGCGACTAGGGCTGGTGTTGGTTCGGAGGGGTTTGAAGAGCTCGAAACGATCGGAGGCGGCAGATTGACTTTTTCTTCTTCTTTTTTTATTTATGTTTTAAATTTTTTAATTAAAAAGGAGACATTTAAAAATTTTTATCACAACAAACCTTTCGTGTTTTCAGTGTCAGTTGGGCTTGGGGTCTCTGCGTCGTCCTCCTTCTGAGCAGACCCTGTTGCCGAGGTGACTTCTGCGACAGGTTCTACAGAAAATATCGCTTTGGTTGAGTCGTCGACGGCTGCTTCGGCAGGCTCATTATTGGACTCGATGGCTGGTCCTGGCGCCGAGGCGACTTTTACGACAGGTGCAGACGTAGATGTCGCCTTGATTGAGATATGGCTTGCCTTAGCGGACGTGACATCGGGCTCTACAGCGGATGCAGCAGGCGCTTTCGGCGGTTTGGTAGACCTTCCAACGCTCTTTGAGGACGATGCAACGTCGTCCTTCCCCACATCGCCGTCGAGGGCAACTGTCTTGGTCTTGACTGTTTTGCCTTTCTTGTTGCCCGACTTTGCCGCCGCTGACGTGTCCAATTTTGTGGCCGGGAGGGCAGACGCAGGAGCCTCTTTCCAGCCGTGCACATCTGAGGCACATACAGCACACGTGGCCTCTTGCAGCTTTCTGTTTGGCAAACACCTAGCCATGGCGCCGCAGTGGTTATAGCTGCGGAAAGGCAAAAATTAGATGTACCGCCATCCCTCGCTCTTACCAGATCATCGTCAGCTTTTCGCACATCTGGCAGCGGTAGATCTGCTGCATGTCCTCCGAGATGAGTGAGTGCACAGACCGATGGAGACACCACGAGCACTCGGACGTGAGCTGGTCCATCTCGGTCTTGTCGAGCTTGCCCGTGCGAACCCTGCACCGAGTCTCTTTGGTTTGATACTACCCGCATACATTTTAGTCAGCTACCCCAGATGACCGATGTTGACACGCTCGGTCTCGATCGACGTGTCCGACTCCTTCAGAAACAGGGAAAAGTTGACCGCGCGAAGGGACGCGAGCATCTTGTTCATTGCTGCCGCATCCTTGGTCGATCGTAGCAGGGCGCCCTCGACATAAAACTGGTTAATATACTCGACGTTGTGCGTGAGTGCCTATGAGCAGGTCAGTCCTCGTTGCAGCAGGAACGAGCGCCCCAGCGTACCAGCAAGTACAGATCAAGCTTTTTCTCAATCAGCGCAAACTTGACAAAGGCTCGTCCGCGCCCGTTGGCAGTCTTGATCTTTGGGATGGCCCAGACCGACATGACAGCCGCACCTGCGTCGGGGAAGAACGTGGGCAGGTCCTTTATTAAGCGGTCGTAGCCGCACGGGGAGTTGAAGAAGCCCTCGGGGATGCCTGTGTGTGGCGTTCGACGACGGGTCCGCGTTAGCCCACCCCAACGCGGAACCCATAAAGCATAGCATACCCTGGAACCCGTACAGAAACACCGCCTCCATGGTCGCACAGAAGAGCTGCAGATGCACGTCGTCGTCCATGACCACCACGTCGTTGTTGATGTGATGGGCCTGTGCCAACAGCCCCTCGGTCGCAATGGCGAGGTCGTGCAAGAGGCACTTGCGTCCGTAGGACACTGCCCCAGTCCAAGAAGGAGACGTCAGTGCGTCTGTGCAGGACCGGGTTACGCACCTTCGCTTCCTGGTCCTGCTGACATCGTCGTGGTGGACGTTACGAACAAAAATCAACCTTTTTTTTTTTTGATTGTGCACGCCAGCTTAAGACAACAGGGTTAGATTGCTAAAGACGACATGGTGGAGAACGGGCCCACTTGATGGTATTACGTAGTCTGTGCCATCGGCGGGCTGCAAGACCTGAAACACCGATATGTCAGTTCAACAGCCAAAAAAAAAAAAGGTGCAGTAATACCTGCATCGCGATCATGAAAACATCGGCGTAGTAGCCCAAGAAGAAGAAGCCCAGTGTGGCCAACTTTAACACGCCCACGGTGGGGTAGCCTAAATAAAAAATAATCTTTTTTTTTAGAAAGCTGAAGATTGTTTTTTTTTCCTTCCTTCAAAACTTGCCTAGATAAAAGCGATCGGCGCCAAAGATACCCAGGAAGACGGACAGCGACAGTGCATTCGAGTAGCTCTTGTCTCCTCTAGCCCACCCACCACTCAAAAGTTAAATTAAAAAAAAACAAAAAAAAAAACGTACACGTAACGACAAGGTACGGTGACATTGAACGTGCGCTCGCCATCGCACACGACTCCGTCATAGACCGAGCAGTTCACTGCACATATTTGAAACGCCGATCAGCCCCGGGCATTCTCACTCGCCCAGTCATACCAGTGGTAGTCTTGTCTGGCAGGCACGTTGGATGGCCACCATTGCTTGGGTCCACTTGCAGCGACGCACAGTCAAACCTAAAATAACCAAGTCCGTCAAGCACGGGAGCAACGGGAAAAGTAGATGGCTTTACTGGCCCACTTGCGCCTGTTGACACGATGGGACCGCCGCTGCCGACACTGCCGCGAGCAGGACAAGTAGCAGGACGGGTGCACGCATTTTGGGAAAATCATGGAGCTTTTTTTCGACCAGCTCTGCATACGCGTCCGCTGCGATGGAGGGGACTGGCAGACGTTGCCGGCCACTGGCCCGGTGGTACATGCTGCTGTTGTGGACGGCCCGCATGTGGTTGCGATCGTTGGCGTGGGCTCAGAAGGAGGGTCGGTTTGTGTGTGGAGATACGTTGATCCACATGACGAGATGCGCCACCGACACCGGGAAGATGACGACGAGGACGACGACGAGGACGACGATGCCAACGAGGGCGGGCATACATCGTGGGTCGCAGTGACTGCTCCTGCAACAGGGACGGCAACGCCGACCCGAGTGCTCTCTGCATACTCATCTCCAAGGGAGATTGGAACGGTGCATGTGCTTCTGCGATACGACGTCGTGCCAGGTTTCCGGTGGCTCAGGGTCGCCAGTGGTGACGCCAAGCTCGAAACAGACAGAATTCCCCCTGCATTGCTCGGGCACGACGTCGCCACTGCGACGATTGTGCATCGGGCCACAGGTCATGTGGCCGTCCTGTTGGCGGCAGCAAGCGAGGCCACCCTTACACTGTGCGAGGTTTACGAAGGCCGGATACGATCGTTGACACGTCTGAAGTCCTCGTCGTCAGCATCGACCCGGGACTCGGTCGCTCTGTACGTGGGCAATCTTTTTTGTTTTTGTTTTTCTTAATGAATGGCCCATCCAGAGCGCATGCATTTGTTGGGCGAGGTCAAGTGGCATTTGTGGTGACGTGCAGTGTGGCCCAAGATCTGTGGATCATCCTGGACGGAGCGGTCGTGCTTGAAAAGCACGATCCTGTTTCGCAGCGTCGGATGTCAGTGCGGATCGATGACACGACCGGATTCGAAGTGGTCTCGATCCTTACTATCGCCTCTTCGTCAGGCAGATCCACGAAAGAGACCTATAGACTGGCGCCATCGATCATATCATCAGTTCCTGGCGTGACAGACCCGCCAGAGAACCCTATGAAGCAACGTATGCTGCAGCGTCTCATGGACGCCCTTGAGAAGCGACAGCAGGACGGCCAGCGTTTCCTGCGGAAAGCCAATACGCAGGTAAGAGTTTTATTTTTATATATTTATTTTTATTTATTTATAAACAAGGCCAATGTACGGCACGGAGCGCTGTCTCAAGCCTACTTGCAAATCGATACTGCTCTAGTCGGTGCTGCCGAGTTTGCGATTCCCGAATCACAACCTCACCAGACAGTGTCCAAACCACTGTCGTCGTCCTCGAATCTGCTAGCTACGACCAATCGCGTCCTCGAAGGAATGATTCCTGAGTTCCATCTCGCCACCGAGTCGGCTGCTGAGCAGCATCCGCTCGCACTTTCAATCAAGTCGTCTCGATTCACCGTCGATGGCGTTCTCGTTATCCGCGCGCACGTCGTAAACAACAGCGAGCGCTCGTATGTTGCGAAACTTTGCTGTTTTCTGAGAACGACTGTTTTCTCTTTTTTTACAGACTGGTGTTGCACGACATTGCTGCCAGCTGCTCCGTATCGTCCGCACTTGGCGACACGCCTGTCGACCCGGTGTCGATGTGCACTTTTGTAGAGCACCGGTGCCGTCCAACCAATCTACAATCGCTTTCTCTCGACCCTCACGACTCGCTCGCGTTGGAGATGGCTGTTCGCTTGCCCCCGGAGAAGCTCCGCTACTTTGATGACGAAACTTCGTCTTCCGTGCAAGTTCAACCGTTTGTTACGTACGCACGCGAGATTGACAGCGGCCCAGAGTTTATGCAAAGGACCGATCGAATCCAAGGCGACCTTGTTTGTGTGTATTGTTCCCAGCCCATCCCAATTACCTTTCATAGTCTACTCTCTCCCAACCTGGGTAAGTAAAAAAAAAAGAACAAATAAAGGATTCTCGTTTTAAATCAACATGAGGCATAGATTTGTGGCGCCCCTGGTGTTTGGAGGCCACTGCGAGGAGCAAGCGATCAAACGGCGATGAGCCAATTACAGAAATTTTGCAACAACAGCTCGTGCTGCACAGGAACAGCGATGGATGGCTTGTTCACGGCAGCTTCCGTTTTGCATTCAAGCTGGCAGTCCAAGGTACGGTTTGCCAAGTCCACATCCGTGCGCAGTCAAGCGAGTCTTGCTATCACGCGTTGCACGCTGTCGAGCAAGCACTGGACCAGACCAAGTGGCACGTGGACCGACAGGTTCCTGGTGCTACTCAATGTATGCTGGAGTCTCTTCGGGACGCCAGCAGTGGCCTGAACGAGCTCGCCGACAATCTCTTGATCGCCCGCGCGCTACACGCCACGTCCTCTCCGAGCGCTCTGTGGACCGCCCTCGTCAAAGGCCATCGTACGGCTCTAGCTCTCCTCGATCGCGCAGACCAATCTATCCTCGCCGCTCTTCAACCTTTTCCCATCCAGTGAATCATCATTTGCAAATTATTATATCTATGAAAGCTGTACAAAATTAATTCATTGTCCCCCTGCAATTTGGCGCGCCGCACATGCACACGAGTTTGGTCTCCTCTTCGGCAAACTTGTAGTCTTCAAAAAACAAAACAGACTGTCAAGCAAAACTCCCAAAAAACAAAACAAAAACAAAACAGTAAAGTCAAAAACATCTTACCATAGGTCAGCTCTTCCGTGCACTCGATCCGTCGCATGGAAAAGATGATGACGTGCTTGTGCCCATCGACGGCGACTGTCCTGGCGTAGCAGTTGGGTTGGCACGAGTGATTAATGAAGCGCGCCGCATTGCCGCAGAACGTAGCGTCCACGATACGATCGTGGTCCAGGCGGAACATGTACGTGCCAAGTCCTTTGTTGTCATATTCGAGTTCCCTGCACCCGAGCACATGAGAATAAGAATAAGAAGAAACACGAAAACACCAGCTTCCCAGTACCTCCGGTCGGCAACCTTTTGACCGATCACCTCGCCAACATACTCGATGACCATGTCGTCCTTGTCAAATGTCTTGTTTGCAAAGAGCCCTTTGGAGTGGATGCTGGAATGGCCGACGACAACGGCCTGCTTGTTGGCTCGCATCTGCCGGTATTGCATTGCAAGGGAGAACAGGATGACCCGGCCGGGCCCCGTCACCTCCTTGACATTGGTGCTACCTTGTTGTTGCTGCTGCTCGGTGGTCAGAGCGGATGAATCCGTATCCAGAGAGCTCACGCCACCGAACGCGAGAAACTTGAACTTGGCGTCGTGGTTTCGCTGTTTCCGTCTTGGGATGGGCTCGGTCCTGACACACCCACTCGAGTTTTCACGTGGCGGTTGAGGAGGTTGGCTTGTTGCAATCTGACAATAGGAGAATAGTGAGGACAAAACAAAACAAAAACAAAACAAAACAAAACAAAACAGAGTTTCATGACGCAGTCAACGTACGTTGACCACCTTGGCCTCGGAGGACCGGGCAAACTGCAGATGGTAGCCTTTGCGTACGGCGTTGCCACTGCCGGGTAGACGTTCGATCGCGCACACCATCGGGGGGTTTGACAGACCAAAGAATGTCAGCGAAAACGAATCGTCGTGTAGGAACAGGGCTGGTAGGCGATTCTGTGCGCGCAGATGGTTGATCTTGGCAAACAGCTGCAGCCAAACATCTGCGAGCCATTCGCAAAATTAAGGATATTGGACTCTTTTTTAGAAAGAACAACAACAACAACAAAAGAAACAGTACCCTTTGGTGAAGCTCCACGAAACACAAGCTGCTCGTCGTCCTCCGGGATCATTTCGTACTCGGGAGGATCGAGACTGGCCACTTTGCAAATATACCTCGTTCTTTGATACGGCTAGGGGGGACAGAAAGCACTCAGATTTCAGCAAAATCAAAGCGAGATTTACCTTGTGGCAACTCCAGTAGATCCGCACAACAGTAAGCCCCACCGGGACGAGCTGCTGGGTCTTCTCGGCCGTTTTGATGGTTGCGTTTGTGATCTGTCCGAGTGAACGCAGGGTTGCCGAGCCGCAGCGGATAAGCGAGGTCTTTGGGTCAAAGTTCAGCAGGGCACCCTTTGCATAGGCTGTGGCGCAAATAAATTGTGAGTATAAAACATCAACAACCACCACAACAAAAAAAAGACGTCCACGTACTTCGCTTCTGGATCAGGGAGAAATCCGTGATCTCGACACTCTCGGTACGTCCCTTTGCAAGGTGGCGCTGACAAAAGATACGCTTGTCCTCAAAGAGGCCGCATTTTTCCTGGAGGGCGCATCCAAAGTGGTAAGTTGAGTGACAGTTTGATGCGCAGCAACCCAGCGTGGCCCCTGATCGATTGCACTTGGTGCATTTCTGGCAAAACCAACGTTTTAGCGCAAACAAAAAAAAAATAAAAAAATAAAAATAAAAATTCTGGACGCTACCATTTGCTTGCCTCGAATCAATGCAGCTGATGCGTTAACAAGCTCGCCATCTTCGCCTTCGTAGACCTCGGGGGACCAAAGGACGCAGCTGACATGGGCCCACGCGTTACACTCGCCGACATAAATAAAGGAGCCGATGTCTGCTGGCTTGGGGGGGAAGGAAGCATTGCCGACGGCGGTTGATGAGGACGAGGACGAGGACGACGACGACGACGCTGAGGACGATGATGACGAAACCGGACCGGTGGGTGCTGCGATCTGGCCAGAAAACGTCTCGCGGAGGTTACACAGCCGACAAACACGGTGATCGGCAGAGGGAAGGGGCGTAGGGATGATCTTGCCGGCATTGGTGGAGTCCTCCAGCTGCAGGATGTGCTGATGATGCTGTGTAAGCCCATCCATTGGCTCGTCCTGGGACGACGAGGGAGGCGTCAGTGGCATTCCCTTCTTCTCCGAGGGCGTCAGTGCCTTGCGTGA
>Ga0302227_10001427_pt1 | contig 17885 bp, 21 predicted proteins | sample II_Palsa_N1_1_FD_193525 | JGI IMG/M metagenome (GOLD analysis project Ga0302227, IMG submission 193525) | Peat permafrost microbial communities from Stordalen Mire near Abisko, Sweden - II_Palsa_N1_1 | ecosystem: Environmental > Terrestrial > Soil > Palsa > Peat permafrost | place: Sweden... | reverse complement strand
AAAATAACAGGGTAGGTGGTAGCGATTGATTTGCCGTTTAACTGATCCAAACTTTGGATCGAATTGTTGTTTGGTACTGCTATTTTTAATGAGCATTTACCAAATCCTAAACGTTGCAGGTAGTTTACCTTAACCTCGGTTTCTTCGATCACGTTTTCACCTACTATACCCAGGTCGGCAATGCCATCCTGTACGTATTCGGGGATATCGTCATCGCGAAGAAAAAGGATTTCCAAAGGGAAGTTTGATACCGGCGAGATGAGTGAACTTTTGTAGTTTTCGAAGTTTAAACCGCAGTTTTTCAGCAGTTCAACGGACTTTTCGTTGAGACGACCCGATTTTTGGATCGCGATTTTTAATGTTTTCAATATGGTGAGGTATTAACTATAAATAAAAAAGGAGGTTCGAGTTTCTCGTAGAAACAATACATTATCTGGTCGCCATATGGTGGCGATGATGCAGATGAAGATGATGTAAGTTAAAACGTCCCATTTTTATAGTATAACTATGATGACAAGCTGTTGCAAATATATACTTAATTCAAAAAATGTCAAGCAGAATTAAATATTCATGCAAAATCTATCGATATAACAGGAAAATAATGAAATTGTTTAACTCAGGTTGAGTTTTTTTAGATCTTCCGGCACATCAATAGCATGTGTTTCCAGCTCAGTTTCGGCAACTCTTATTTTATAGCCATTTTCAACCCAACGCAATTGCTCCAGGCTTTCAGCTTTTTCTAATGGCGAGATAGCCAGTTTGGTTACTTCCTGCAAAACATCGGCACGATAACCGTAAATACCAATGTGCTTAAAGTAGGTGAAATGGTTAAGCCAATCGGCAGGTTCGTGTCCACGCAAATAGGGTAGTGGTGTGCGCGAAAAATAGATAGCTTCTGAATGTTTATTGATGATAACCTTGGGTGAATTAGGATTATTTAATTCTTCTAAAGTATTTATCTTTTTTATCAGGGTAGATAATTGTACCTCGGCACTTGTAAAGCAGGCCGCAACTTTGGTGATCTGCTCAGGATCGATATAGGGTTCATCACCTTGTATGTTGATGATCACATCATATTGCGGATGTTGTAAAGCTACTTCAGCACAGCGGTCTGTGCCGCTTTGGTGGTCGGGCGATGTCATTACGGCTATGCCGCCAAAATTGGTTACGTGATCGAATATGCGATCATCATCGGTGGCAACAATAACTTCGGCTAATGAATTACATTTCTTGGCTTGTTCATAAACCCGTTGGATCATACTTTTCCCGGCAATATCAACCAGCGGCTTGCCCGGGAACCGGGTAGATGCGTAACGTGCGGGAATAATGCCGAGAATTTCCATAAATTCTTAAATTGTCATTTCGAACGTAGAGAGAAATCTTATACGAAATGGATGTAGAGTCGCCTGGCAGGAAGCAGAAGATCTCTCCTCGTACCCCGTCGAGATGACAAAAAGTTTAAAATAATCCGTTAATTTCTCTTTCGATCAATTGAACTACGGTTGCCATGTCTTCGGTGTTGTTGGCGAAGTCGATCACATCTTTATCTATCACCAAAAGCTTACCTAAATCATAACCGCCTATCCATTTCTGGTATTTTTCGTTGAGTTTGGATAGATAGTCAATCCGGATACCAATCTCATATTCGCGGCCACGGCGCTGGATGTTGTTCACTAATGTTGGTACCGATGCTTTTAAATAAACCAACAAGTCCGGTGGTTTAATATAGGCTGTCATGTTATCAAATATCGCGCGATAATTTTCAAAATCACGGGTGGTCATCAGGCCCATGTCATGTAAATTTTCGGCGAAAATGAAGGCATCTTCATAGATGGTCCTATCCTGTATCACATTGCGGCCAGATTCCTGGATATCCATCAACTGGCGGTAACGGCTGTTGAGGAAATAGATCTGCAGGTTGAAACTCCAGCGTTTCATGTCGTTATAAAAATCCTCTAAATAAGGATTGTTATCAACGGCTTCAAATAAGGGGTCCCATCCGTAGCTTTTGGCAAGCAGTTCAGCAAGGGTAGTTTTTCCGGCTCCAATGTTGCCTACAATTGCAATGTGCATGTTATGATATATCTATTTGTCTCGATCAGAATTCTCCTAATTTACAGAATTACCCGAATTTTAACGGACTTATTCTGCAAATTCTTCAATTCTGCAACTTCTGATTAAAAACTCCTGAACCCAATAATCTCTCTTACCTCACGAATAGTTTTTTGCGCGCTTTCACGGGCTTTAATAGCACCATGGCGTGCAACCTGGCGTAAATACACCTCATCATTCGCAATATCATTAATACGCTCACGAATTGGTGCAGTAGCGATGATCATATCTTCGGCTAACTGCTTTTTCAAATCACCATAACGGATTTGGCAGGTATTATATAAGTTGTCGAAATGCTCATAAGTATCTGGTGTTGATACTACGGTCATCAGGTCGAATAAATTCTGTATTTCAACAGGTTTTTCCTGATTGTCGGCAGTTGGGCCGCCATCAGTAACGGCTCGCATTACTTTTTTACGGATAGCTTCCGGTGTATCAGACAAGAATACGGCGTTCCCTTCACCTTCAGATTTACCCATTTTACCCTTGCCATCTAATCCCGGAATTTTTACCAGGTTGCCGGTAAAGTTAAAGGCGTATGGCTCAGGAAAATATTCGTTGTTGTACAAGCGGTTAAAGCGGTTGCCAAAAGTACGGGCCATTTCTAAATGTTGCTCTTGATCTTTACCAACAGGTACCTTGGTTGCCTTGTGGATCAAAATATCCGCAGCCATTAATACCGGGTAGGTAAGCAAACCAGCGTTCACATTATCAGGATGCGCGCGAACTTTATCTTTAAATGAAGTGCTGCGCTCCAGTTCGCCCAAATAGGCATTCATATTTAAATACAGGTATAATTCTGAAACTTCAGGAACGTGAGATTGTACGTAAATAGTTGATTTTTCAGGATCGATACCGGCCGCTAAGTACTCTACCAAAACCTGTTTAACGTTTTTGTGCAGATCGGCAGGAGTGGGGTGTGTGGTTAACGAATGCAGATCGGCAATAAAAAAATAGCAGTTATATTCATGCTGCATCTTTATAAAATTCTGTATCGCACCGTAATAATTACCCAAATGCAGGTTCCCGGTCGACCGGATACCACTAACTACTGTTTCCATGTGGCGAAAGTAAGTAATTTTTATATTTTTGGTAAAGATGAAACTATTAAAAAAGGTACATGTATATCTATATGTGTTAAGCGTGGTGCTCACTTATTATTGTACATGGCCATTTATTAAAATATTATCCCTAAAACCATCAGGCTACAAAGCCATGAACAGGATACGCCGCGGCTGGGCTGCAGTAAGCTCAGGTTTAGCGGGTTTCTTTTTTAAGTTTGAATACGAAGAGCCTATCGACTGGAGCAAAACCTATATCATTTGCCCAAACCATACCTCTAACCTGGATATTGCCGCGATGTGCGTAATGGTAAAAAACGATTATTGTTTTATGGGGAAAGAAGAGCTGAAGGACGGCATAGTTACCGGCCTGTTTTTTAAAACGGTTGATATCCCGGTAAATCGCGAAAGCAAAATGTCATCGTTTCGTGCGTTTAAAGCAGCTGGCGAAAAGATAAAGAACGGCACCAGTGTAGTGATCTTCCCCGAGGGCGGAATAAGCGATGAGTACCCACCAAGCTTGCAATCCTTTAAAAACGGACCTTTTAAATTAGCCATAGAATTAAAAGTTCCGATCATTCCGGTTTCATCAGCCGATGTTTGGCAGATGCTTTGGGACGATGGTACAAAACATGGTACAAAACCGGGTATCTGTAATTTCTATGTGCACAAGCCAATTGATACTATAAATCTGGCTGCAGCCGATGCCGATGAGCTGCGCGACAGGGTTTATGGCATCATTAATGAAAAATTGGTAGCATGAACATCGCCTTACATTTAACTATTTATTACATTTGGGCGTAATGAAATTATTCCTAAAGAAAGTACACACTTATTTTTATCGTTATAGTGTCGGCACTTTTTATATTATCCTGTGGCCGTTAATGTATTACTTTTCGCGCAAGCCGGAGCGGTATAATTCCATGAACAAAATGCGCCGCTTTTGGGGGACTGTAAGTTCGGGATTAGCAGGGATTACTTACGATTTTGAATTTGAAGAACCGATCGACTGGTCTAAAACTTATGTCATCTGTCCCAATCATACCTCCAATCTTGATATTTCGGCTGTAAGCATCCTCACCAAAAATAATTTTTGTTTTATGGGGAAGGAAGAGTTGCTGAAAGGCTTTGTTACCGGTTTATATTTCAGAACGATCGACATTCCGGTAAACCGTAACAGTAAGATGTCATCATTCCGTGCTTATAAAAAGGCTACTGAACGGATGGAAAAAGGAATGAGCACGGTGATTTTTCCGGAGGGTACCATATCCGGCAATTATCCACCCAGATTAGTGGAGTTTAAAAACGGGCCATTCCGTTTGGCTATTGAGATGCAGGTACCCATCATCCCGGTTACGGCATTAGATACCTGGAAGGTTTTGTGGGACGATGGCCTGAAATATGGCAGTAACCCGGGCGTTTGTCATATATTTGTGCATAAGCCCATTGAAACAGCTGGAATGACCGTGGATGATACAGACGCGCTGCGCGATAAGGTTTATGAAATAATGTATCAAAAATTACAATCAGTATCATGATAATCGATAAGGAAACAGTAGAAAAAGTAGCTAACCTGGCACGCCTTCAACTTGCAGAAGATGAAAAGGACGGCATGATCAAAGACATGAACAAAATACTGGATTTTATGGCCAAGCTAAACGAGATTGATACCTCAGGCGTTGAGCCATTGATTTACATGACTGATGAAGTTAATGTGTTGCGCGAGGATGTTGTTAAGCAGGAGATAACTACCGAAGAAGGCTTGAAAAATTCACCTAAGCATACGGATGAGTATTTTTTAGTTCCCAAAGTGATAGAGAAATAGTTAAAAGTTGAAAGTGAAAAGTTTAAAGTAAAAATATGCAAGACTATAAAGACTTATTGGTTTGGAAAAAGTCACATGAGTTTGCGATCAGCATTTATAAGTCACTTTCAGGGTTTCCTAAAGATGAAACGTATAATCTTGTAAGCCAAATCAAAAGAGCATCTACTTCAATACCTGCAAATATCGCCGAAGGCACGGGTAGATATACACAAAAAGATTTTGCAAGTTTTCTTCAAAATGCTTTGGGTTCAGCCCATGAAGTCGAATACTTTTTATTATTATCGAGTGAATTAAATTTTATAAATAATGATATTTACGTATTTCATACACAGCATATCAATGAAATTAAAGCAATGTTAATTTCATTGATTAAAAAAGTTAGAAGTTAATATTTTTTACTTTTAACATTTCACTTTCAACTTTTTACTTTTACTTCTCTGTAACAAAAAATACCTAATCTTAGTCCAACAAACAAAAACGCATGGAGCCACTAATTACCATTAAAGATATCGGACGAAAATATGTGATAGGTTCAGAAACTATTCATGCGCTTAAGTCGGTTTCGTTAACGATAAATAAAGGTGAATTTGTGGCGCTGATGGGGCCATCAGGCTCGGGAAAATCAACTTTGATGAACATTTTGGGTTGCCTGGATACCCCAAGCAAAGGCGAATACATCCTGAACGGCATCAACGTAAGCCAAATGACCGAAAATGATTTGGCCGAAGTACGTAATTCAGAGATCGGTTTCGTGTTTCAAACGTTCAACTTATTGCCGCGTAACACCGCTTTAGAAAACGTGGCCCTGCCGCTGGTTTACGCGGGGATAGGCCGTGATGCCAGGCTCGAGAGGGCTCAAAAATCATTAGAAAATGTTGGCCTTGGTAACCGTGTTACGCATAAACCGAACGAGCTTTCGGGCGGACAAAGGCAGCGTGTTGCTGTAGCAAGGGCGCTGATCAATAACCCTTCAATTATTTTAGCCGATGAGCCAACCGGTAACCTCGATACCAAAACATCTATCGAAATAATGGGCCTGATCGAAGACATTCACGATAAAGGCAATACCATCATATTAGTAACCCACGAAGAAGATATAGCCCAACATGCCCACCGTATTGTGCGTATGCGCGATGGTTTGGTAGAAAAGGACTATTTAAACACCGACATCCATAAAGTGGATAGGAGCGCGATCAAAGCTTAACATTGCGCGGCTACCCGCTCGATGAATTCGGCCAGGTGGAGTGATTTTTCGGGTGATAGCGCATGTCGATTTCCAATCAGCAACGAGTACTCATTGATCTCGATCACAAAATCATCCGCCCTGATATCCATTACCGCGTTCCTAAAATTCCGGTTCATCCCTGCAATGGCTTTTTGATGGTCATTGGCTAATACATAAAATGTATCGCTAAAGGCTTTGTCTTCATCAAAGTCAATTTCAACAGGGTGTACCAACTCCACTATCTTATCAGCCAATGTTTCCTTGCGGATCAACACCCGGCCAAAATCCTCTTTTAAATAGGCAATGGCCCAGGTTTGATGATCTTGGTGATGAGCAGTATAGCCGCCTTTACCATTGTTTAAATTTGTATGATGAACTTCGACAAAAAGAATGTAGCAATCATTTTTACACTCCTTAATTACAAATGAGCCCCTAAGCTTTACACCTGTATAAGATTTAAACGACTCAAAATCATCCAAATGAAAATCAATATTGCCGGTAGGCTGTATGTTAAATTTTGCCTTGAGCGCATTATAAGTTTGATAAAAATCATCAAACTGGCTAGCGGTAAGGCCTACGGTATCAAAGGGTACGAAGTCCATTATTGAAATTTATTCCACCATTTTTTTTCTTCAATTTGTTTACTTTTTTTAAGGTTAGTATTTGATTGAACCATTACATCTCTTGTGCTTTGCCATCCAAATTTTAAATATTTATCATTAGGGGAAAATTCACCTGCACCTATGTCTAAATCGCCAGATTCAGGTACTCTGTAATCACCCCAATTACACTTTTTAGCTATTTTAGTTTTATTACTAATCCATTGACCAATAAACTGATTATTCGTATAACCATCAGAACAATCTTCAATATGATCGTATTGTATATGATTATGTTTATCTATAAAATAATCTGATCTAAATGATCCCTTAAATATTCCAGTATGATTTTGTTCAATATTTTCAGGAAAATAATAACTACCTATAATTGAAAATTCACCTCTATATCCTTGATATAAACTATCGTTTTCACACCCGTGTTTTATTACTCTCAGCTTAAGTATTTTAGATATTTTAATATAACCGTGAAAAATATTTATATTATCATTAACCATCGACTTCCCATAAACATTATAGATGTTAGAATTTAAAGTATCTTTAGTAATGGTGATAATCTTTATTCTAAGTCGATTATAATTCTTTCCTATAAAACCATAAACTTCAGAATTATCGGTTTGAGTAAATAGTTTGGAAAAGTCGTACTGAGATAAATTTGTTTTTAAATTTATTAAGGATAATTGTTTACAATCTACAATATATCTAAATTTTTGATGAGCAATTTGCCCACAACAAATAGCTGTATTAATTACTATAAATAAAATAATAAGGTATATCGACTTCACTTTTTAGATTTGCTAACTCTCGTGATGATATAGTTCACCAGCCTTATCAGCCGATAGCTTTATACCTTTAATCATCGCAGAGCTAAAGCCATTATGTTCCATCTCATTTAAGCCAGCAATAGTACAGCCGCTAGGTGAGGTTACCTTATCAATCTCCTGTTCGGGGTGCGAGGCTAATTGCAAGATCAGGTCAGCTGCACCTTTAGCAGTTTGGGCAGCCATTTTAAGGGCATCTGCAGAGTGAAAACCAATCTCGGTGCCGCCCTGTGAAGCTGCACGGATTGAACGCAGGAAGAACGCGATACCGCAAGCGCAAAGTGCTGTTGCTGATGTCATTAACTCCTCGTTTATCTGGATGCTTACACCAACGGTATCAAACAATGATTTTACCAGGTTGATGTTTTTATTTGTGCCATTATCGGTAGCAATACAAGTCATGGAGTGGCCGATGGCAATGGCTGTATTAGGCATAGCACGGATAACCTGCACATTAATATCCAGTTGCTTACGGATATCGGCACAGGTAACGCCAGATATAACTGAAACCAGTAATTGTTTTTCTGATTTGATAGCTGGTTTTATTTCATCGAGTAGCTTGTTTAGCTGTTGCGGTAATACTGCCAGCACTACAATGTCGGCACGTTTTACGGCTTTAATATTATTGTCAGTAACATAATAGCCTTCATCTGTCAGTGAGGTTAATGAGCCAATATTTCTGCGGGTAAGCATGATCTGATGCGGTTTGCATATCCCCCCTTTTACCAATCCTTTAGCTAATGATAAGCCAATGTTTCCGCTGCCAATTATGGCAATATTTTGTTGTGAATTCATGCGTTTTTACTTAAACGAGTTCCAAATGAGCTATTATGTTTTAATGTTCCCAGCTTGTCTGCATGGCCTATGATAACTGATTTTACGCCGCAATTAATGGCAGTAAAAGCGTTATCCAGTTTAGGCAGCATACCACTGTGGATTATTTGTTGTTGTTTTAATTCTTCATAGTAGGCAGGGTTAATTTCCTTTATCAACGATTCTTCATCATTAATATCTTTCAAAACACCCTGTTTTTCAAAACAGTAAATCAGCGTGGTATCATACAATTTAGCCAACGATACCGCTAGTGCCGATGCTATGGTATCGGCATTAGTGTTTAATAATTGTCCGTCTCCATCATGGGTCAGTGCACAAAAAACGGGGGTGAAACCGGCATCCATCAATCGTTTGATGTTTTCAGGATCGATAGAGTTATCATCAATATCACCTACAAAACCATAATCAATCGTTTTTACCGGTCGTTTTTTGGTACGTATAAAATTGCCGTCGGCACCTGTCAGGCCAATGGCGTTATTGCCGGATTTTTGTAATTGGGCAACAATATTTTTATTAATGAGGCCACCATAAACCATGGTTACAATGCGTAGGGTTTCAATATCGGTAATGCGCCTGCCATCAACCATTTTAGCTTCGATGCCTAATGTTTCTGATAATTGTGTGGCTACTTTGCCGCCACCGTGTACCAATATTTTATAGCCATCCAGCCCTGTAAAATCTTTCAAAAAATTGTGCAGGTTTTCCGAATTGTCTATAACGTTTCCACCAATTTTAATAATATGTAATGCGTCTTTCTCTTTTCTCTTATCCATATGTTTAACAAAATCCTCTATGCAAATAGATGGACTTTAGCTATCATTTCGCTAAAAAATCATTAATTATTTTAAAATCCTTTTCAGGTTCCTCAACCTGTGGGTTATGGCCCGAATGCTCAAACATCACAAATTCCGCTTGCGGGCAATAGTCTTTAAATTTTATAGCCATCCAAGGCACCGCGACTCTATCGTAACGTCCTGTTTCTATTAAAACGGGCATTTTTAAGTCTTTTAACTGCTTGCGGTAATCAAAAGTTCCAATGTCGCTGCCTACAATAAAATCGCCGTCTTTGCCTACCATTTGGTAATACAATTTGGCATTGTTAGGGTTAGGATAGGGGCCATGTTTAAGATACATCTTAGCTAGTTGACTGGATGTATCACCATGGTATTCCAGTTTTTCAGGGTTGCAGGCATACAGGAAGCCATAGGGCACTTTGCCATAAATTTCCTGGTGTATCGGATCGCTTGATACTGCACCCGCGTTACGGATGGTCATCAGTTGCTCCCAGATCTCCGGGTAATTCGTTTTTATTTCGCGGTTGCTGTTATCATCGTTTTCCTGCCACATCAAAAAGCTGTGGAAGGTATCAGCCAAAATTAAATGACTTAAATGTGCCGGGTACTTTAATGCATATCCCTGTGCTACAACACCACCATAGGAGTGGCCGAGCAAGGTTATTTTATCCAGTTTTAAGGCTATGCGTAAAGCCTCGATATCATCAATATCCCGGGCTAGGGTATACTCACTCACGTTTTTTGCCGTGTCAGATTTTCCTCTGCCGAAGGCATCAAAATAAATTAACTGGTGATGATTTTCTGCAAGCGGATCAAATGCGCGGTAGCCTAAATGGTTACCACCCGGCCCGCCAGGTATGAAAATTATCGGGTCGCCTTCGCCTACAATTACTACCCAAAGTTTAGCGCCATTCACTGTTACAAATTTACCGCCGGTCCAGCTGTCAACCTTTTTTACCTGTGCTTTTACAACAGATATATAACATATTATACAGATAAAAAGAGCTATTTTTTTCATTTTTTAGCGCTATTGCGGTTAAAAATAGCAAATTCTAATCATTAATCATTAAAATTTAATGATTTTATAACATATATTAACTCAATATTACCTAAAAATGAAGTGTTAACACTTCATTATATTCTAAAAATGTTTAAGTGATTAAATCTATACCCAATTACTTCGTATTTTTTATTCAAATTGATGCTTTTATATAAGAATATATTCTGGAAGAAATTCGAGTATATTATTAAGATTGAAACGCTGTGCTTTTTGTAGCAAATATGTCATTCTATACAAATCCGGCAGTTTATAATATTATTTAAAACACAAACGTTAATTTTATTGCTTATACTACATTATGGATACACCAAATAAAACAGTGCCCCGCGTTGTTATCATAGGCGGGGGATTTGGCGGAATACAACTTGCTAAAAATCTCAAAAACGCACCTGTAAAGGTGCTGATGCTGGATAAACATAACTACCATACCTTTCAGCCGTTACTTTACCAGGTGGCTATGGGGGCTATACCCGCTGATTCGATAGGTTTCCCCATCAGGAGGATCTTTACCAAACAAGATAATTTCCGGTTCTTTTTAGCGGATGTTAAAGGTGTTAACCCTGAAAATAAGACGGTAAGCACCGATATAGGCGATATCACTTATGATTATTTAGTGATCGCTACAGGTTCAAACACCAATTTCTTCGGTAATAAAGAAATAGAGCATTTTGCCATGCCGATGAAGAATATTCCCGAAGCGCTGAACCTACGCAGTTTGATCCTGCAAAATTTGGAGAAAGCGTTAGTCACCAAAACTTATAGCGAACGCGAAGCGCTAATGACCTTTGTGGTAGTCGGCGGAGGCCCAACTGGTGTTGAGCTTTCAGGAGCGTTGGCCGAGATGCGCCAGTTGATCCTGATGAAGGATTATCATGGTTTAAAAAAACAACATATGAAGGTGTATCTGGTGGAGGGCAAAGACAAGCTGCTTGCCGCCATGACGCCAAAAGCATCCCAAAAAGCTAAAGAGTTTTTGCAGAAAGGCGAAGTAACCATTTACAATAGTGTGCACGTGCAAAGCTATGATGGCTATGAGCTTAAAATTGACGATGGCAAAGTGATTCATACCCGCAATGTGTTTTGGGCAGCCGGGGTTCAGGGTGAAATGATTGACGGCATTTCTAAAGATCAGATTACCAGGGGTAACCGGATACTAACCGATAATATAAGTAGGATTAAGGGGTTTGAGCATGTTTTTGCTATTGGCGATGTTGCCGCGATGATTACTGAAGACATGCCAAATGGTTTACCCGGCGTAGCACCGGCAGCCATGCAGCAGGGGCAGCATTTGGCTAAAAATATTGTACACCTGATAAAAGGTGAACCAACAGAACCGTTTAAATATTTTGATAAAGGCTCATTGGCAACTATCGGGCGCAATAAGGCTGTTGCCGATTTAGGCAGATTCCATTTCCAGGGATTTTTCGCCTGGATTTTATGGGGCTTTGTACACATATTAACCCTTGCCGGGTTTAGTAATAAATTGAGCGTTTTTTTAACCTGGTTCCTGAATTACTTTAATAGAAACAGTGACAATAGGTTAGTGGTTAGGTATTTTGATACCGAAACCATGATGACGGAGCCGGTAGCGAAGTAACCTTACATGCCGGAGTGGCAATTTAATTGATAATCCTATGGATCTGTTCTTAATTATTGCCCTTCTGGTTATTGTTAGTGCTATTTATTCGTACATCAACGCACGGTTTGTGCGTTTGCCGGGCACTATTGGTATCATTACCATTGCGGTTGTTGTCTCAATAGCTACCCTTATTGTAGACAAGTCCGACCCTTATATTGCCAAATATTTAACGCTACTCGCGAAAAATATCGATTTCTCCAAAGTTGTACTTGATATTATGTTGGGTTTCCTGCTATTTGCAGGTGCGCTTAATGTAGATACCAAAAAGTTACGCCGCGAAATGCTGCCGGTAATGATCTTAAGCACCGTTAGCGTTATCGTTTCCACAGCGGTATTCGGTTTACTTTTTCACTATGTGGGTTTGCTGTTTGATATCCATGTAAACCTCATTTACTGCTTTTTATTCGGCGCGCTGATTTCGCCTACTGATCCTGTGGCGGTTGCTGCGGTTATTAAAGGATCAAAGCTTCCGGCGCATTTAGAAACTATAATTACCGGCGAATCTCTGTTTAATGATGGGGTAGGACTGGTGCTGTTTATTACGCTGCTCGAAATAACCCGTACTGGTACAGATAATATCAACATAGGGCAAACCTCTATTTTATTTGTGCGCGAAGTGTTTGGTGGGGTGGCATTGGGTACATTTATGGGCTTTTTGGCTTACCGTTTAATGCGGTCGATAACGGATTTTCAAACTATTGTTTTGGTTTCGCTGGCGTTGGTCATGAGTATCTCTATTATTTGTATTTACCTGGGGCTGTCTGTTCCGCTGGCTGTTGTTGCTGCTGGTTTATTTATGGGTAACAGGTCTATCAATTCAGATGCTAAGCAACATTCGCACGAAGCGCTTGAAAAATTTTGGAAACTGATTGACGAGATGCTGAACACCATACTGTTTGTAATGCTTGGGCTGCAGATTATCAACCTATCGTTTATAACCGATTACCTGGAAACGGGCGCGATAGCAATTATTTTAATGCTGATTGCTCGGTGGGTAAGTATTACGCTACCGGTTACCTTCTTAAAAAGATCGTTACAGATCAATTACGGTAGTGTGAATATTTTAACCTGGGCAGGTTTACGTGGCGGGATATCTATAGCGCTGGCACTTTCATTACCGCATTCTATTTACCGGGAAATTATTTTGGCAGGAAGTTATTTTGTGGTGATATTTTCGATCGTAGTACAAGGATTAACCTTGAACAAGGTCATCAACTTTTCTTTCAGAAATAAAGAAGCTTAGTGGTTTTTTAGCGAAGCCATATATTCAGCAATCTCGCGTTCGGTTTCAAATTTGCTTTGGCTTAGCGAGTTAATGATATTCTCCTTTTCAACTTCACTACGGTTTTGGCTCAGTTTACTTTTTGCTTGAAGATCGGTAACCTCTATCTCAAACCCAACAATTCCTTTAATCATTTTTGATTTGAATTGCTGCGGTAATTTATCCCATTGTTTGTAATACTCGGGTTCGTAATTATTAATTGTGCGCTTTAAAAGCTCTAGATTCTCTTCTTCGGTTTCTAATATCCGCGCTTTGCCGTAAGCGTGTACAGCTATATAATTCCAGGTTGGCACTTCTTCCTGTTTAGGATAATTCTTGGGCGAAATATAAGCGTGTGGTTCGGTAAATATGATCAGGTTATTATTCCCTGATACATCCAATGCCTGCGGGTTTGCCTTTGCAAAGTGCGATGAGATAATAACTTCGTCGCCCCGCTCATCTACCAAAAAAGGTAAATGTGTTGCTACAGGCAGGTTGTTTACCGATGTAATGATCGTGCCAAAACTATACTTCCGCATAAAGCTGATAACTTCATTTTTATCGGGGAAAGCATTGAATTTCGGGATATACATTTTACAGAGATTCCAGCATTTGTTTCAGTACAGCTTGCGCAGCCCAAACACGGTTGCCAGCTTCGTGAACTACAATAGATGATGGCCCGTCTAAGATCTCGTCAGATAACTCTAAATTACGACGTACAGGTAAGCAATGCATTACTTTAGCATCGTTAGTTATCTTCAATTTATCATTGGTTAGCATCCAATCTTCGTTACCCGGCAATATCTTACCATAAGGCTCAAAAGCCGACCAGTTTTTTACATAAATAAAATCAGCATCAGCCAAAGCTTCATCCTGGTTATGAGTGATGGTTGCACCTTTGGTAAACTCGTCGCTTAATTCGTATCCTTTTGGATGCGCGATGGTGAAATCAACATCAGCCTTGCACATCCACTCCGCAAAAGAGTTTGGTACTGCCTGAGGTAATGGCTTAATATGCGGCGCCCAGCTTAATACCACTTTTGGGCGAGCTTTGGTTTTTAACTCGGTAATGGTAACCAGGTCAGCCAAACTTTGTAGCGGGTGGCGCGTAGCTGATTCCAAACTAACCACCGGCACACCGCAATATTTCACAAATTTGTTGAATATCTCTTCGTTATAATCCTCATCACGGTTTTTTAAACCGGGGAAGGAGCGAACACCGATAATATCAACATACTGCCCTAAAACTGCTGCCGCCTCGCGAATGTGCTCTACGGTAGTGCCATTCATCACAATGCCATCCTGCAACTCCAAAGCCCAGCCTTCTTTATCCATATTCAGCACCATTACATTCATCCCCAAATTTAAAGCAGCCTTTTGGGTGCTCATGCGGGTACGCAGGCTTGGGTTTAAAAAAACAAGACCTAAGGTTTTGTTTTTGCCTAAATGCTGTTGAGCATACGGGTTTTGCTTTAATTGCAAAGCCTCGGCAACAAGTGCATCAATATTGGTTACGTCGTTTACAGAAGTGAAAAGTTTCATAGGCTAATGGCCTCCATCAGTTACGAGGAAGGGACTAATTGTTGATTTAATACGGTTGTAAATGCTTCTAAAAATCTATCGGCGTAAGCCTTCGTTAAATTCAATGCTGGTAAAAGCCTGATTACGTTTGGTTTCGCTTCGCCGGTAAAAATATGATGTTTGAAAAGCAGATCCTTACGCACATTTGAAAGCTCGGCAGGTAACTCAATCCCAATCATCAATCCTCGACCACGAACTTCTTTAACCTGACTGAATTTCTTCAATTCGGTAATTAAGTATTCGCCAACCTCTGCTGCGTTTTGCATCAGGTTGTTTTGCTCAATTTCTTCCAGTACGGCCAGTCCCGCAGCACAAGCCAAATGATTACCACCGAAAGTAGTACCCAGCATACCGTAAGCAGGCTGTATTTTTGGCGAAATAATAATGCCACCAACCGGGAAACCATTGCCCATGCCTTTTGCCATGCTATAAATATCAGCGTTTACACCTGCAAAATCATGCGAGAAGAATTTGCCGGTACGGCCATAACCGCATTGTACAGAATCGGCAATAAATACTGCATTATATTCATCGCAAAGTGAACGGATCTTTTGTAAAAAGCTTGCGCTTGCTACCTGTATACCGCCAACACCTTGTATGCCTTCAATTATTACCGATGAGATTTCATTATTGTCGAATGCTTGCTCTAAAGCTGCCTCATCCTGCCAGGGCACAAAAATTACATTATCAGTTTCGTTAATTGGTGCTACAATCTTAGGATTGTCGGTAACCGCAACTGCTAAAGATGTACGGCCGTGGAATGCGTTTTTGAAAGCAATAACTTTCTTTTTGCCATTATAAAACGATGCCAGTTTCAAAGCATTCTCATTCGCTTCAGCACCTGAGTTACACAGGAACAACTGGTAATCTTCTTTGCCCGAAACCTTGCCTAATTTTTCAGCCAGTTCTTTCTGTAAAGGGATTTCAATAGAGTTTGAGTAGAAACCTATTTGATGTAACTGATCTTCCAATCGCTTAACATATCGTGGGTTGCTGTGCCCGATAGAAATTACAGCGTGACCGCCATAAAGATCTAAATACTCAGTTCCCTTGTCGTCATAAACAAGGCTGCCAACACCTTTTACAATGTTGATCGGATTGATCGGATAAACGTCGAATAGTTTCATTCTAATATGAGGTTAAAGGTAAAAGGATAAAGGTGAAAGGTCACTTTTCATCTCTTAAAAATTTTATAAATGAAATTAACATAGCTTTTATTTCGTTGATCTCAATATTGACTAAGCCATACTGGGTTTCTGGAATGTAACCTATGTCGTAAATTAAATAGCAAGTGTATTCTACTTCATGTGCCGAACCTAATGCATTATCAAGATAATGAGCAAAATCCTTATTGGTGTTTTTACCGCAACCCTCAACTATATTTAACGGTATTGAATAAGCAGATCTTCGTAATTGACTGGTCAAGGCAAAACGTTCTTCAGGTGGCATTAAAGGCAAAATGGTTTGGTAAATCTGCTTTGTCAGCAAATGAGCCCTTTTCCAAACCTCTAATTTTTTATAGTCCCTCATATAACCTTTCGCCTTTTACCTTTATCCTTTCACCTATTTTAAAATCCAATTGCTTTAAGTCTTAAACCTGTGGTTTCTTCTAAGCCAAACATCAAATTCATGTTTTGAACAGCATGACCCGAAGCTCCTTTGGTTAAGTTATCAATAATACTGGTAATCAATAACTTCTTACCATGTTTCGCTATCTGGATAAAGCATTTATTGGTATTTACTACTTGCTTTAAATCAATATTGCGTTTGGTTACGTGTGTAAACGGATGCGCGGCATAATAATCTTCGTAAAGTTTATAGGCTTCATCTCCGCTTAAATCGGTATCTAAATAAATAGATGCGATGATACCACGGGTATAATCACCACGGTAAGGCACAAAGTTTAGTGTCTGTCCAAAATCTGGCTGTAATTGATTTAATGATTGCCCAATCTCGCCCAAATGCTGGTGATCGAATGCTTTGTAGATAGACAAGTTATCGTTGCGCCAGGTGAAATGCGTAGTAGCAGACGGGCTTTGTCCCGCCCCGGTTGAACCTGTTGTTGCTGTAATATGCACTTCGCTATGTAAGTTGTTGCTCGCAGCTAATGGTAATAAACCTAATTGCAAACAGGTAGCAAAGCAACCCGGATTGGCTATGTTTTGAGCCGATTTTATAGCTTCGCGATTTAACTCAGGCAAACCATAAACAAAGCTCTTATTATTTAATTTTGAATTTTGACTTAACCTAAAATCCTGGCTTAAATCAATAATCTTGATATGATCCGGGATCTCATTCTCCGCCAAAAACTTCTTCGCGTCACCGTGACCAACGCACAGGAACAGCACATCAATATCATTCGACAAATCACCGGTGAATTTCAGTTCTGTATCACCAAAAAGATCGGTATGTACCTCGTAAATATAATTGCCGGTATTGCTTTTACTATTTACAAAAGCAATTTCCACATTGGGGTGGTTTACCAATATCCGCAGCATTTCGCCGCCGGTATATCCTGCACCGCCAATTATTCCGGCACGAATTGCCCCCCGACCCCCTGAAGGGGGAGTGTTTATATCGCTTTGTTCTTTTATTTCATTCATGTTATCAATCTTGAATTTATGTTCCCCTTTAGAGGGTTAGGGGGCTGTTAACACGATCATTTTTTGTTGATGGTGTTGAGTATAATATAAACTCCAGGTCGCTGTTTTCTTTATTATTAATGAAGTGTTTTTGACCTGCCTTAATCTCAATCCCTTGCTCAGGTTTTAAAACACTTACAATGCCATCTATAGTAAAAGTTGCCCTGCCCTTTAGGATAAAAAATACCTGTGAAGCCTTTTCATGATAGTGCAGTTGTTCGGCAGTATCAGGCGGCATTAACTCTTGTTTTACCGATAAAGCATCTGTATCAATAAATGTCCAGCCATAACAATCGTCACCCCATTTATAATGGTTTAAGCATTCGCTTTTCGAAAAAATGAGGTTCTCCATGTTATTCGTGGCTGTTAACTTTATGATAGATCATTACCTGGTTACCAAATATTTTGGAGAA
>Ga0302227_10001423_pt1 | contig 17905 bp, 15 predicted proteins | sample II_Palsa_N1_1_FD_193525 | JGI IMG/M metagenome (GOLD analysis project Ga0302227, IMG submission 193525) | Peat permafrost microbial communities from Stordalen Mire near Abisko, Sweden - II_Palsa_N1_1 | ecosystem: Environmental > Terrestrial > Soil > Palsa > Peat permafrost | place: Sweden... | reverse complement strand
TGATTAAAAAGGGGACTCTTAAGAGTTTATATACATAAAGTCTTTATGTCAGATGGTCATAAAGGAATCAGTAGCTTACAGGGGATTCAGACAAATCCAACCAATCGAAAATTTGCTGCTAGCCGGTTAATTCAACCATAATCACTAATTTCGAATTGCAGCCAGGAAAAAGCATGGTTTCTAAGGTAAGCTGACCTTACAAGAATGTAGGTAAGCTGACCTTACGAGAATGTAGGTAAGCTGACCTTGTATTTTCGCTCAACTTATTTAACCCATAAAGCTCGTGGTCTAACTTACGAATACGACATGTTCAAATCCACCCTTCCCCAGATCTGTTAGACGACTTGACCAATAGGACACCGGTTTGCGTTTTCTCTGAAGGAGCTGCACGAATAAGTGGCTCAAAAGGCATAATTTTCCGAATAGCCAAGACTAGAACCCTCCAGGATTCACAGGGACCAGTCTCTACATTTTCGTTGACACCTTCCCATTCCAAGTGCACATTTGGCGCACCGCCGGACTGAATAACCTGCATCTGGTTCAGGGTTCCCGTGACCTGTGAATAGTCCAACCAAAGATTTGGTATAGGTCCCTTAAAGGCTTGCGCAACATCGCAGTGCTCTGAGAATCGAATCTTGCCAGAGAAAATACCCAACAGGTCGCCTGGGAATACGGGGACAATAGGACAGACACTGACTAACTTCTTAGCGCTAGGTTGATTTGATACGAAGAACGATTTATTCGTCCTCGATTCTATGTACGTATCTTCTGTAAGTCGTTTCGGATTGCTTTCGGTTGAGGTAGCTATGCAACTGCTTGTAAGCTTATACGACGCTGCTTTTTCGTTGGAGTACCACGTATTAGATCCATTATCCCAAGCTGATTCTGGTATCCTCAGTATCTCAGCAGTGGATGCATGTAGCAGGTCCAGCCTGCCCGAGAAGTTATCTTTGGCCTGCTCGAGCGCGCGGAGTTCGATCTGTTTGATGTAGCTAGAATATAATTTTCCCCAAGACATAAGAATGTCTATTAGTTCTCTTAAAGAGTTCTTCTTCCTAGGGAAGGACTTGCAATACTTGTTGAACTTAGCATCTCGATAGAGCAGGATAGTTACCACACCAGTATTCTTCATCTTACATAAATCCTTCCACTACACTCGGCATTTTCGCTGGTTTTTGTCACAAGTTCCGATGCCGACCAGAGCAATGAATTCAGCCGCTGCAGCCTTTTCCTGTAGTGTAGATCCGCCAGCAGGTCCTCTACCGGCTACAAGCGATAGTGGGTCAATGGTCTCGGCGTATCTCTTGATAATATCCCAATAGAAGGCTTCCTCCCACGCTTTTTGAAGGCCAATGCCTACACAACCTGCTCCTGACTTTTTAATCCTTTTAATCGCAATTTTAAAGGGTTTGGCTGTAATTTTTTCTTCTGTATACCTTAGGATTTTAGCCGTGTTTGTTGTGGTCCCTATATTAATATTTCGGAGGCCAAATCTGCCGACCTGAATTCGTATCTTCGCCACCTTTAGCAGCACAGATGTCATGACATCTACCGCATCTCCAAAGCGCAGTATTTTCAACATACTTCCTTCCAAAAGGTGAGTTGTTTGAGGGATTGTACCTAGAGCGTCCGTAACGTGAAGCGTTGACGTGTCGTCTTCTGGTGCTGCGTGGCCCTCCACGGCCATATCCCAGCTTAGTATTCTCAAATACAACTGGATTCCACTGGACGCTGTGCTTCGACCTTTGCAGTGCTCCTGCCGTCACGCTACGCTCAAGGGGGATCCCCTTCTAGCTCCCTCAAGAATCGGTTTTAGTTTCCATATTATCTATATATAGAAATTAAAAATCATATTACCTGTAACATGGCTAGCTCTTTGAGTCTATTAAGATATCGTGACGGTAGCCGTTCTCGCTCCCCTGTCACTTGCCAAGGGTCCTCGTCGGAGCCGGGCTGGGTTCCCCTTTTGGCCCAAAATGAGACGTAAATTCTTCCCTAAAAATGCTAATTTGCCACGCCCAAATAGAATACACTTCTTTCTGGAAGCACAGTTGAGAGATCAACAATAATAATTCATACTGTAAAGTCGGACTTTGCCATGTGGATAGAAGCGCTAGAATCTGCAGGTGCGAAAGCCAGTATATTAAATGAAATGACTTGATTTCACTTGCTTTATTCTACTATATAAGTAATCCTCCTACATTAACATTCCTCCTAAGAGTAGGATAGCAGTCTGACATACTGAAACCCTGATATTCTAAGACTCTAAAGAGCTTGTCATGTTTATACCAAGAAAATGTTGCAAACATTGTTATCCTCAAGCTCTTTCTCCCAATCTGGATACTGATCCCCAATACACACTTCCCCTGTCAGCAAACCCCTTTCGTAGGAAGGCCCAACAACCTGGCTTATACCCGTTACGTAGGCGGGCCCGATGACTTGATATGTATTTGGTTGAGTTGGTCGAAGTACTATTGGCACTTTGATACCTGGAATGAACACAACCACGTCGCCGATAGCTATTGTATGATGTGCGGTACCCATGTGCCCACTTTGGTCCAGAAAAAGACGTTTTCTCGGGCCAGGGCCTCTATACCAAGAATTTTTAGAATCAGTTCTTCAGACGCAAGTACTCCAAGCAGCTGAACCTCTGGAAGATCGAGAAGGTTTGCGATCGCAGGAGTCTCGAGAAAATATTCCTTGATATGCGAATCTATCGATTCGTAAAACAGACTGTATATTTCGCCTGGGTTGTGTGCTGAGATCCAGAGGAGCTTAAGTAATCGATCCTGGTCTTTTTGAACTCGAAAAGATGAATTCTCGTGACAGAACATCAGATCCACCATCGAATCGAAATGCTTTCTATCTGCCGACGTGAAGTCTCCCAGCTTTTCTGAAGCTAAGATCCAGCTTTGGAGACAATGAACCGTGTGGATAAGCTCCCTCACAAGTTCTGCCAAGTCAAGTGTATTGTCGGTAGAGCGGTCTGGTTGAACTTCTAGTGATTGATATATCCTTCCGTGAATAATATCTACCACTTTTGCCTGAGTAGTGATAACCATATGATTGTCGATAGTAAATGTTGCTTGTTTGCGACAAGGAGAACCTTTTCCAAAATACTCCAAAGGATGCCATTTAGTTTCCGCTATCAACGGACGCGTTCCATTGAAGTCTGGAACCCAAGAAGGGTATTTGGAGTTCCAGTGTAGTCCGTTGACCAAGGTGAGCGGCTGAAGCGAGCATGTCTGGGCCATCAATGCAGAGCAAGCCTTCCAGTAGACATCACCATAATCCAAGCTATAATTAGGATCAGGTAAAGCGAAGCCCAGCGCTTTCATGATACCATTTATAGCAAAGATCTTATCACTTGGATAGGATGAAGCTGAAGCAGTCACAATACATAAAAAGCTCAGAGGCCGCCACGAAGTAGCGGATGACAACCTCTCACCAAACAGTTTCAGTTTCCCGACGCGCTTTCTCCTCAGTACATGACGAACCGTTGCTCTAGCCTCAATCAAGTCTATGCTGAGGCTATTGTGGTGCCTTTTGAACCATTTCCAATTGATATTCATCCAATCGTTCATGAATTTGTCGTAATCCATTCCTCGTGTTGGGGACACAACTTTCACTTCTTGAGCCAAAGATACCTCCTGTATAGTCCATATTCTGGTAAACCACGGGATAGAGGTCAGGTTATTGAAGGATTCGAAGGCTCTTCTTCCACGGTACCATAGCGCAAAACGGTCGAACATCAATGGGACTTTGCAAGCCGTCACGAGCCGCAATTCCAAGCCGTGTCGAAGAAGTTCATCACTTCTTGGATCAGTCCCCAACCAGACGATAGTCCTCTTCGCTCTACTGTAGATTTCTCCCATGATGGCGACCTGATGGTTTCTCTCTTCCAGGGAAGTTTGGTTGATGCATATCTGATCGATCCAAATGAGCCGATTTTTAGTTCTGAGGCGTAAGCGGAGCAGCGCAGCTTTACAAGTTGCAGATATCAGAAGGCTTTCCTCATCGCAAACAATTCCTTGGTCAAAGCTTTGGCCTTCCCAAGCATATGAGAGTGCTTCGAAGCTCGGGGGATCGTCGATAGAGACTTCTAAGAGTCTGGTTACCAGGTCCGAATTGTTTTTCTGTTCAGGCTCCAGTTCAAGGACGCGAATCGATCGCGGGTCGGCGAGAGAGAGATATTTGTACATATCGGCTATACCAGAGAGCTGTGGGGACCTTTGGATCGCCTTGAGGAGGAAGAGGTGATTTAAAAAGGAGTTCTGGAACACGGCTGAAAACTTGCGCTCTAAGCCACCGCCATGCGGCTTTTAGCTTGCGCCACTCTACACACCACCCAGTTTCTAACAAGGCTTTAGGTAGTGATCACATAACAGGGCGGGCGAGGGAACAAGTGAGGTAGATGATAACGAGAGTGAGGAGCGAGGAGGTACGGAAGGGGGTAACAAGAACTCACGCACACCCCCTCGTTCTGCCACTGCTAGATGAGGGAGTTTATGGGGCCAGAGATAGCGATACGGATTTCTAATTTGTGCAACGATCTCACCTCCTGATAGTGGATGTGCTTCATTTGCTATTACCCCCTTCCGTACATCGGAACATTGCCTTGAAGGAATTCCTCAGGTTTGTTAAAGCGTGAGGAGAGGCTCTTTATAATACGAGCCGAGGTGCTACATTAAGCGGATCCAATACGGTCGCGCGACGGTTGCACAACCGTGTCGCAACTCACAGAATGGGTGAATCTATCACAAAACTTAAGAGCACGCGAAACAACAGCGGTAATTTGGTTCAATCTTTGCAATCAAATCTGCAAGACGCAAAGGGCGATTAAGATGCATTGAAAAAATTTTTAGGAACGCCCATAATTACTCTCGTATGGTTTATCTTCCGAATGTTCTTGCTTCTTTGGCTATGATTCTCCGAGCTTAAAATGATGTTGAGGAATCTACTCTCAAAGAAAGGGGCAAGCTTTATTCACAATAATGGCGTCTTAATTCACGAATCAGAATTTCAGCTTCCTGATTTCACAAGGACTAACACGAGGGTCTATAAGTAGCTAATCACGCCTCTGATGCTCTCACACATAATATTTTTAACACTTCGATTCTCCGTCTGTACTCTCACCTTAAGAATCTGTTGCAAAACAGTGATCTTTAAGAAAAACTCCTTCCTAAGCTGAACTAACACCAAGACCTGTACAGCCTGTGCTACACACAAATGGCTCAGTCAGAAACCCCGAAAGCAGGGACTTACCAATTCGGTCACCATCCCGCCGTGACCAAAATACACGCCCAGCGCACAGCAGCAAAATGCGCACCGTATCTCCTCCCCCACATCAAATCGAACCACAAGGTACTGGACGTCGGCTGCGGTCCCGGAAGCATAACGCTCGACTTCGCATCCCTGGTCCCTGAAGGATCGGTGCTCGGAATCGACCTCAGTCTTGATGCTATCTCTCTCGCTCAATCCGCCGCAACGGAGCGCAATGTCCAGAATTGCGAGTTCAAAATCGGAGATGTGATGAAGTTAGATTTTGGGGATGGGGAGTTTGATATTGTGCATTGTCATCAGTGTATCCTCCATCTCCCAGATCCGATTAAGGCTTTGAAGGAAATGAACAGGGTGTGTAAGAGTGGTGGCATGGTGGCTGTGGGCGAGGCCGACTTGGGCAATATGATTGTGTACCCTGAAGATCCTGGGTTGCTGTCTGGACTCAAGCTCTTGAAAGATCTAATTAGGGGTGGTGGGAGTGAACCTCTAGCTGGAAGAAGGTTGAAGGCATGGGCATTGGAGGCTGGTTTTATGAGGGAAAGGATTGAGATTAGTGGGAATGTAGAGGTGTATTCGACGGCGGAAGAGACCAGTTTAGTTGGTGGGCTTTATGCAGGGCGTTTCGGTACCGAAGCTATGGGTGGAAAAGGCATCGAACTTGGATTGATCAACGAAGAAGAGCGAGTAAATATTGTGGATGCCTGGACGAAGTGGAGTCAGAGAGGCGACGCATTTTTCAGCATCACGCATACTGGGCTTCTCTACTATAAAAAGTAATATCGCAGCAGCTTTGAAACTTTGAATCCTAAACTAGCGGGTGAGAACTCAACTACCATCCATTTTTTTCTTCTCTCTTTTCCTTTTTCGAATGCGCAACATATTGACAACTACCCCACAGGAGCGCCAAAAAATAAGCTATTGATACTAACAATTCAACTTCCTCTCAAGAGATAGTGATTTTTTTCTGCGCCTGCTCCTTCTTCGCCTTTGGAACCCAAAGGGACAAGATCCCATTCTTCATGCTTGCCTTCACGTGCTCCTGATCAACAGGCTGAGTGAAAGAAAACATGCGACTGAATTCTCCGGTTCTGCGCTCTGAGCGCCAGATCTTGCCTCCTTCGATTTCTTCGCCTTCCTTGGGGGACTCGTATGACTTTTCGGTTTTGCCGTGAATGTGGAGCGTCTATCCATGATCCAGACGGGTTAGGTCCCGAACTACAATTGGGATATCATATTGAGGAGATGCCACAGACCTGAGGATCTATGAAGTCTATTTCCACATTTTCCTTCGGTACACCGGGCAACTCGCCATGTAGACTGAATGAGTGTTTATGCTCGAGGATATCGAATTTCGGGGTGAAGGCTTGTGTTCCGGCCGAGCCGCCAGAGAAATTATTGAATTCGTCGAGAAAGCGGAAGAGGGGGGTGAATGTGAGGTCTGAGTCGAAAGTACTTGGCACCAGAGACATGATGTTTTATTTTTATTGAGAACTTCGAGCAGGAATAGAATGTTTTGACAAAGCTTTGAAGATGAAATAATTGGGTTGACTTTTGGTTACAGAAGAAAAGCTTAGCAGGAAGGTAGAGTTTTTATGTGAGAGACCATAGATACTGTTGTGTGATCATGATCAGATTGTCATGAACGACACCTCTCCTTGCAAAGGCAATACAGGAAAATCAGGTACTGGTGGGATAATGAGTCAAGAAGTGCCGATTGATGCTTATGATTCGCGGAAAGGACAAATCGTTAGTTAATAAAATCACGCAAGTTTCGGCAATTCCAGTCAGAACGCTATGTTTGTGGTGTGATGCTGAAGGGGAGTGTCACTTGGTGGTCTGATACTTGGCAGGGATCTCTGGAAGGACCCACATTGTCCAGCTCAACTGGCAGCTGCCCCGCATACGACGGAGGTTACTCCGTAACAACATTTGTGATGTAATCACTCAAAGTTTAAATAGACTTCTTCTTACGGCAGCCCTCACTGAGACTTTTGACAACGGCATCTCATTCTTGACGGCTGCGGATGGGGACTCGACTATTTTCAGGGGCAGCCTTCACCGAGTACACCCTTAGCGAGCCCCTTTACCCTGAGCCCAACAAGCTTAGCTGCGAGAAAAATAGGAGGGGGTCCTTCAGGACTGAATGAATACAATCTGTTCACTAATTTTCTAAATTTTTGTTGCTCGTGTACTTAAATTACAACCTTTAGAGATCTGTTATTTTAATGATAAACGAAAGATAGAAAACAACATGACTCTCTTCTTAAAGTTAGCTGATTAAAGTTGTCGGAATCAGGTGAATCCTCTGTAGAATAGGTCCAAATTAACCCTAATGGATATAATAAGGTTATTGAAGATACTCCTATAATCTCTGTGCGGATCCAGAAAGCTATCGCAAAACTTTAACTCGTGCTGATAGAAAACTCTATATCTAAATTTGCAATGGCTTTAGTATCTAAATATCATTGTTCTGGCCCAGATCTAAAGGATACCCCCTAACTCATTTCTTCCGATTTTATAACATTTTTGCTTAATCTAGGTTAGGTGCGAGTACTGGGTGTCTAGGAGCAATGCTTATATTATAAGCGAATTACGGGGTTGTTCTACAGGCTTTAAGACCTGTAGGAAGCCCTAGTAGAAATTCGTTCTCAAAACCTTAAATTTTCCGAGGAGTGGCCGCTGCGGCCAGGGAGAGCTCTGAAAGTGCTGAGCTGGCGTTGTGCTTACTGGGCGTTGCAGTTACTTCTCGAGTCCTTGTTCCTGGACATTATCCCTGGCGTACCCCTTGTGGGTAGTCTTAAATGGGCAACAAAAACCTGAGGCATCAATGTCACGAACAAAAATTTAAAGGCCCCACACCAAGCTCCTTTTTCGCCCCTTTAAGGTCATCGCAAAATAACTTAGAAAAATTAGATTATCGGGCGCAAAGTGGAATTAATCGCACAACACAACCACAATATTTTAAAAATTTAAAAGCACCCTTCTAACCGCAAGACTAAGGCTGAAAATAATTAATTATTCAATTATAAATCCTGTCGCATTGAAATACGTGGTGTAAACATGAATTAAAAGCGATGCGGGGGGGAGGATCCGCTTGTTAAAGTGGCCGGGCCTTGGCATAAATTCTCGCTTAAGTGACTGGAACAGGGAATTGATGCCTCAGGTTTTTGTAGCCCATTTAAGACTAGCCCTTGTCACCGGCATTGCAGGTACTTCCCCAGAGCTCCAGTAACAGCAAATGCCCAGAACTCGCGACAATTTTCGATTTGTAAGGAGCGATATTTTTATTGCGGCTACCTCCAGGCCTTATAGCAAAAAACGGTTTGTGATATTCGGCCCCCACAACTCGGCACCTCAATCGTATCCTTCAGTACAGCTGGTGCAGGTCTACCTTTGCTTAAAAATATATTAGTCATCCATCGTCTCTTCGCCCTGAGCGAGACCCCTTGCTAGCGCTGGCAATATCTCACCGGGTGGAAGGGATAGGAGTTCGGCACGGCACGAGCATCACACAGTCGGAGACATGAGTCGGGTCATTCCCGCCAGAGCTAGATATGATTTGTTACGAAACGGAAGCTTTGCAGCGCATGAAAAAGGCACGAAATGCATTTACCCCAGAGTCTTTTGTCGTGGGATGTGAAAAGAAGCTTTTCGACGAGCGGGATGGGGTCCACGAGAAGGCTACGCCTCCTTAAGTTTTGAATGAACCGATGAAACGGGGTTAGTTCCCGTAATCCGATGTCTTTTGCCAATTAGGGAAAGCACGGGTCATGCAAAATCGTGGCGTAGCAGGAGGCGGATGAAAGTCCCTGCCAGTCTGTTGTCGAGTGGCGCCGCCATTGGATCCTTTCGCGCCGGAAAGCGTTATTCGTATTTCTCTCGAATCAAATTCGTGCCCTTAAACCTTGCCTGACTCACAAATTGCAAGGCTGCAGGCTGCAGCTCATGCATATCAGCCGTACATTTGGGGGCCATGCATGCTGACTGTATCGGCGGTGATTTCTCATTTTACGATGTTAATGCCTGTGATCCTCTCTCATGAGTGGAGTTGCTTCCTCCATTCTCTGCACAATCGTTTTTCTGTTTTCTTTTGGATTTTGTTTCTTTTGCGCAAATTGAAAAGATGCAACATATTTGGGCTTTATGTCTGTCGCTACTTGCAAGCATTGCTCTCGCTCAACCTGCTACTTCAACTTCACCCACACCCGCCCAATCAACTGCCTGCGGAACTATTGTTAACGATCCCAGTATGAGACCCGCGGAACGCTAATCAGATCAGTTCCTCTGACATTTAAGTAGACACTTACATCTTCAATGCCAGTCTGGCCTACGAGTGCCTCACCAGCGTCCCTTTCAATGCTGCAGTTGCGACACGTTTCCTTGCATATTATAATGATACATTGCAATTCCAAAGCACTTTGGCATATTTGAAAGATCCACCCACCAGTTATCAGCAACCGGGAGTCGATTTGCTATTAGGGCTTCACAACTTGCAAGAAGGCATAGACAATGGAGCTTTCCCCAATCAATACGAGTTCGAGGCGGCTTTGCAAACTCTTTTATATGCAACTCACGATGCACATGTTACTCTTTTCGCTGGGATTTTAGCTGCATTTACCTTTGCAAGTCCATATGATGTTGTATCTCTCTCAATTGATGGCACCCAGCTTCCAAAGGTCTATTTTGCCGGTATGTATACGCATCAAACCTTCTCAACTAGAACACAACTCAGACGGAGCAGATGATCTGTTTGAGAGCAATTACTTCACAAGTTATCAGCCCTCCGCGATAAAAACCATTAACGGTGTTGATGTAACTGCGTACCTAACTGAATTCGCCTCCAAGAATTCGGTCGGAACATTGGAAAAGCACGCCGATTGGAACCAACTGATGCTGAGCGCTGCTCTAGACATCCAGGGGTCTTTTGATGTCTTCAGTGGAGGTGCAACATTTTACCCTGGAGATACAATTACAACAGTCCTGGAGAACGGCACTTCCTTCACCGATAATTTTCTCGCCGTCTACAACAGTCCGGGCCCAACTGGTCCCTTGGAGACTGGAGGCGATTTCTACAACTTTTTCGTACTCGGATTCTATCCCGCGTCTTATAATGATTCCAGTAGTTCTTCTGACTCGTCTTCTGCACTTCCATCTTCCACGGCTGCAGCGACCTCGACCGCTGTCTCCTCACCAAGTCCAACACCATCGAACTGGGACAATCCGGCCTATCCCGACACACCTGATGTCTTCCAGACAGATCTGGGAACATATGGGGGAGGTTATGTTTCTGGTGAGTTTGTTTATATACCAGTGGTTCACCGCGAACAAGGAGCAATACCGCTTCTCACCATAGAGCTTGGACATCCTGGGCGAGCTTTCCTGCTGACAGCAATGCACCATTAGGATACTTCCTCAACTCCACCTCCATCTCTGTACTCAGTATTCCTAGCTTCGACGAATATGACGCCGCGATTGACACATTCCAAAGTACGATCCGCGACTTCATTACAAGCAGCAAAGCAGCGGGGCTTAAAAAAGTTGTCATCGACTTGCAACAGAATACTGGTGGACAACCCCTTCTCGCTATTGATACCTTCAAGCAATTCTTTCCCAACATCGACCCTTTCGGTGGCTCTCGCATGCGAGCACACCCTGCCGCAAATGTGATGGGCGAGACGATTACGGATTATTTCGATAGTCTGAACACCACAGACGAGAATTATTATGCTTTGGTGGGGGACGAGTGGGTTGCTACAGATCTCATCAACGCCAATACCAATGCAAATTTTACCTCTTGGGCTGATTTCTTTGGCCCCCATCTCTACAATGGTGATAACTTTACCACAGTGGTACGTTTGACATTCGATGGTGATGACAAATCGAGCTAATATGGATATTCACAGCAACGTTACAATCTCTCCAGTGTTTTGTTTGATGAATCCGCTACGGATACGAACTCTAGCTTTGCAGTTTACGGGTACGGTGCCAACCCAGCACCAGCAAACGCAAGTCCTCCATGGGCAGCAGAGGACATTGTCCTGGTAAGTAGCATTTCACGCTCGACTAGACAAAATTCTAACCTCACTCAGCTTTCTGACGGCATCTGTGATTCCTCATGTGCACTTTTCATGGAAATGATGCACCACGAAGCCGGCGTTCGCGTTGTCGCAGCCGGAGGTCTCCCAACAACCGGTCCTATGCAAGCACCCAGTGGCAGCCGCGGGGCCAGCGACTACGACCTCGAGGTACTCGACGCAAACATCGGTTTCGCCCAAGCAATCCTCCAAGACCAAAACTCTCCAGAGCAGAATTTCCTCCCAAACCGTACTACCGCCATTGACGTGTACATCACATATGCCGACATCAATTTAAGGGATCAAGTGAGGAGAAATGAGACGATTCCACTGCAGTTCGCGTACGAAGCTGCAGACTGTAGGATCTTTTATACCCCAAAGACAATTTATAATTACACGGCTCTTTGGCAATACGCTGCGGACGCAATATGGACAAACCCTTCACTCTGCGTCTCAGGCTCAACGGGATTTGCAACGACGGGTACCAACACGACCGATTTCGTTGGTCCATCAACATCTACTCCCGGCACGCGAACAAATATGACCGACTACATCACTGCACGGAACACATCTTCGCTTTCATCTCTTGAATCGCTGAATGATGGACTGCAGGATGGATTCCAGCTTGCTCGAGTCAAGAACAATATCGCGAAGCACTGTACTCTCCCCTCGGCTTGTGGTACAGGGACGATTTGTGATTTGGGAGTTTGTAAAGTTAAGTGTACCGTGGGGAATGCAAAATGTGCTAGTGGGCAACCTTGTCAGGCGAGGTCGAAGGCCGGCGTTAATGTGGGGAGTCAAGCGTTATTAACGGGTGTTTGTCCTGTGAGTAATTCGAAGATCACCACAAAGACGAGTCTGGGTCCGCTTGTTCAATAGATATATTCCACATGGTGGAACTTGCAGTCAATCCGGCGCAGGAGTTGATAAGCATATTCTCAGCATAGAGGAACCTTAATGACTAATCAACCTTTTTTTTTCTGTCGTCCCGAAATAATTGCAAGGAGAGGTGAAGGATGATGAAAGATGTTAAGGAAGAGAAACTCATCCACGCCTCCTTTATCCTAATCGTCCAAAATCTCATATCAAGTCAATCTGTCGAAGCTCTTCCCCCACCAACGTCACTACCTCACCATTCATGATCCCATGGACGTATGCTTCTCCCACTAGCTTCCACCCTCCATCCTCAACTGGCCTCAATACCAGTGGTACAGCAGCCCCTGCCAAGACCCAAACAGCATCTCCCTTCTCGATTGACTCAGCCGCAATACCCAGATAGTTCTTCTTCGTTCGAAAGAGCCTTCTACAGGAGTAGGCAACTCTGAAGCTCTCGGACATGTCGTCAAAATCTCGTTCGAGCTTTTTCTTCTTGTCTGATGCAGGATCCAGGTTGCAAACCTCCTCAAGAATACCATCAATTGCTTCCATATCAGGTATCACGGTGTTATTCGTATACTTGTAGCGAATTCCCTCAATAGTTCTTTTGGTTTCGTCGAATAGACTGGATAGTTCATTCGGGTCGACATCTCCTTCTAACCCTTCCGAAGCATCTTCCAGATGCCCAACACGCCCCGCTATCAAGTATTGAAACGCGTCACTAGCCTCGTCATCTGCTGGACCTTGGCGAAAGCTATCCTTGATGAGAGTCCTCCAAAAAGCTTCCACGGGTGTGCATCCAGCCGGATAAGTCTCTGTTGGATACCAGAGGAGGAGATCCAGCAAGCTTTTGATATCATATTGATCCATAACTCCAGCGTAAGTAGTAGCAATCTCGTCGATCTCGTCGAAAAGAATGCCTTTGACTGGTAATTTCTTGAGGTTCGATATCGGTACGTCGAACGGTGGTAATCCATTGCTTGCATCCCAGCGGTGCACCCCAGAACTAGGTCGCAGGATGCCAGCAAGAGGATGCACATGAAATCCAACACTGTAGTCTGGAACCCAAGAAGGTAAGTTCTCTTGCTTTCGAGTAGATGGATCGTCAACCAGAGAGAGAATATGGAGATCTTTGGTATCTCGAAGTGAGACCCAAGAGTACTTTGTAAAGACTCTAGCAGCATAATCATCAGATGCTTGATCCCGACTTTTCTCTATCATCATATCTTCCGGCAGTTCCTTCACCTTGTTCGACGACTTCCAGATGCCTAGCAAACCATACACATGATCCTCTGCGCGTTCGGCCTGGAAATACCTGCTGTACGCTAAAAGCGCCTCCAGCGACAATGCTTTCTGCTTCGAGTTTGCCTTCATTGCCTCAAGATGGTATTGGTTGAGGCTATTGTTGACGTAGGCCGTCGTTTTCCGGTCCGGATTGGCTGTGCCATCAGCTTGTGCCATAATCAAGTTCCCCAGATTTGTCTTTTGGAGGAACCTTGCCACCTCAGAAATATCATGTTGCCAAGAGAGCACATGAGGGCCACAAAGCACATCTATGTGCTTTGCCAGAAATGCCTCCTGCATAATCCATACCCGATTGAACCATGCTCGTTGAATGAATGCCGCGTAGTCGTTCCACTGCTGGGACGAGATTGGTGGGTCTCCGAACACAGATTGGTATTCTGGACCTTCGAAGTCTGTGAATGTGACTTGGGGCTTCTTTGAGAGAACAGACTTTAGTCGTTGGATGATCTCTAGTGCAGGGTGAGTATGCTCATCACAACGCCCCAGCCAGGCGATGACTCTCCTCGCTCCACTATATATCTGATCCATCATCTCTATTTGGATCTTTTTCTCTTCATCATCTTTTTGGTTGATACATATCGCATCGATCCAGATAAATCCTTCATCATTATTTTGACGGCCCTCCACAGGATCCGAGATGAAATCGGTTTTGCTGAATTGCAATAGTGCATGTTCAAGGTTTTCAGAGATGGGTATCATCTTGCCATCGCATTCGATCTCGTGGTCAAGGCTGCCAGTCATCCTCCTGATAAGTGAAGGATATCCTGCGGAGAGTTCATGGTACAACGGGTCGCCCCATGTGTAAGATAGGCAATCGTAGACGGGTGCTTTGTTAAGATCTATGACCTTGGGAGAACATCTGATTGGCCGCTCATTGGCTTTCGAGAGAATTTTGAGAACGCGGATGAATCTCTCCCCATTGTTGCCGTTAATAGAAGAGTACGCGTATTGTTCCCGAACTCGCTTCATTATGTGCGAAATTCAATTTTATGTCGCCGATTGTATGGGCTTTAAGATGAAGCCCTCGCGGGAAGTCAATCTCACATACTTGGCAAAAGCATACACCTCAGCTCTCAGCCTTGACAGTCAGCTCTGACTTTGCGTTTCAGCTACAGCAGGGGGCTCGGTGAAGAGAACGGGAAGTGCGCCATATTTGGAAATGAGCAAGCATGGTTCGGAAGTAAGCACAGGGGTTGGGGGCCGCTGCAAACGAAACAACCACAATTCACGTGTCATGCACCTTAGTAATCAGAGGTCCTTCATATAGGCTGAAGTGCCTTTGATGGGTTTGGCAAGAGATGGAAAAGAAAATACCTGGTACGACATCTTTGATAGGTTCACGAAGAGTTTTGTTTCAGGATCTAAGCATTGGCAGAATTTAAGTATATATAACATGGCAAAACGCTTTGAAAGAGAATCCTCTGGGAAGGTTCCACTGACCCCTTAGCGGGCTCAAGCCTCAGCCCCTCCGCACAGAGCTAAAGACAAAAGTAGTCTTTAGTAATCTCAGTTTTGGTCGCAGACTTGGCGAAATGACAAACCTTGTTTCATGAAGTCCTATCTCAACAGTAGTTCCGGCTGCGCCACAGAATCCATGTCAAGTGGTGGCTTTGCAATGTTGCCTGTTCAAAAATGGGATCCTTTCAAATACCGTTACTCACGACCGCCCATCACTTTCTTCTCTACGAGTACTTTAGTTCCAGAAATTACTCATGTTGTTCAATTCTATCGTGGCACATTATCCACCAAATCCAGTCACAAACATAAGATACCATGGCCACAGCATGCCCTTACCAACCTCTCAATCTCCCCGATGAGACGCGCATACTCATAGTCTCCCCTGGAGAGTACGACTCGCCAATAATCTGCAAATTATGGACCATCTCTCTCTCCAAAAACACCATTCCCTATGAAGCCCTCAGTTACTGCTGGAGTCGATCCACCACAAGGACACCTCCAGATCCGACCATGGAAATCCAGTGTGCAGTCTATGACCCCTCTGGGGAAAAAACGGAATCACGAACCCTTCAATTCCAAGAATTGATACAAAATCCTCTGTATGAGAACCTTTATTACCAAAGTGGAGGTTGTCGACCCTCTGGTACAATCACGTGCGATGGTGTGGAGATGACCATTGGAGGGGAGCTTTATTCCGCATTGAAAAGATTGAGACATGAAGATGACGTGTTAAGGATTTGGGTTGATGCAATTTGTATCCATCAATCAAACCTGGAGGAACGAAATCAACACGTAAAGATGATGGGGGAGGTTTACCGCAAAGCGGAAACTGTCAGAGTGTGGTTGGGAGAAGCGGTGGGGATTGAACAAATGGCTTTGCGGTGCTTGAGTAACGTCAATGAGAAATTGAATGAATTGTTCCAGGCTGGAATGATAGGAAATCGAGGGGCAGTTCAGTATGCATTTGTAAATGATGAGAGGATTAAAACGTCAGACTGGGATGAATTGGCTATGCTGTTAAATCGTGCTTGGGTAAGGTCTTTCGATTCCAGTATAGAGTGGTGTTCCTCTGGAAGGTGCTGACTGGGTGATAGTTTGAACGTGTCTGGGTTATTCAAGAGATCGCCAATGCGAAGCAAGCCTTCATTCACATTGGTCAGCTCGAATTGAGCTGGGAATATTTCTCTGCTATCATTTCCGCATTGAGAACTTTCAATGTGGATATTCATTTGCTGCATTGCAGCGGTGTCAAGGCGATCTGCATGATGAGTATGCTTCGAGATCAGAACGTTGAGCTCTTGGGAAAAGAAACCCAAATGCCCTTACTTGAACTTTTGGAAGAAACAAGAGACTTTAAGAGCACGTTGGCGAGCGACAAGATCTACGGGATCTTAGGACTAGCAAAAGACTGCGAATCGGTCGACGTCGATTATACGATTGATGGCTCAATGGTTTTCCAAAAGTTCGCAGTGGATCATCTGATGCAAGGAGACTCCCTCGATATTCTTTATCACTGTGTACATCCGACCATTCCATCGGAATTGCACCTTCCATCATGGGTTCCCGACTGGTCAACTCGCGGTCACGTTGAGCCTTTCCTTATCCGCGGACTCAAGGCCAATGCATCTCTCGACGCGAAACCCAAGCTGAAACTCAACCCAAATGGCAAGATTTTGCACATTACGGGGAAGATTCTAGATAAGATTGCCATTATCGAAGAATTCAGACCCATTCCCTCCATCACTGATAATCGAAAAGCAGACGCAGAGAAAGGATTCCAAACACCAGAAGAGAAAATAGAAGCCAGAACGGCTGCATTCAAAGAGAAAGCACGGAAATGGGTTCAAAATGTCCTAGATATTGTTTACCCCAACAAGGTTATCGCCATTGAATTGCTGGAGGATCTTTGGTTGGAGCTTTGGAGAATTTTCATGTGCAATAGGACTCGAGACAATAGTGTCCCAGATCCGTCGTGTAGGTTTGGATTTGACATTTATATGGAGGCAGTATTTTCCGGCAAAACTGCTACGACTGTGCTTCGAGAGTGGAAGGAGTCTCAAGCTGCAAAAGACAAAGAAGAGGGAACTCAAAACATGTTGGATGAATCTATTTATGACGCTACATTGGAACGCTTTCAGGGAGCAAATTCGAAGTGGTGTTACAACCGCAGGTTTTTCAAGTCGGAGGCTGGCCGTTTTGGTTGGACGGTTGATGGTGTAAGGGCTGGTGATGAAATTTGTGTTCTTTATGGTGGGGAGTATCCTTTCGTGTTGAGACCAGACGGAAACGGTTGCCATACAATCGTTGGGGACTCTTATACTCATGGGTTGATGGAAGGAGAGGCTATGGACGAATCCTTTCCGGTCTGTGAATTTTCTCTCAAATAGCTTGTTTAGGTGACAATGATTTTTATCTGGCTCATGATTTACGTCTTAAAGCAAATAACATGGAAGTGTTAAGAAGTGATTGAAAGCTCTAGAGTCTCCTTTGTAGATCCTCTAAGTATAATCTAGTAGGTAAGGTATTAAAAAGTATATAGTACACTAATTTTGGCACGTTGCTCGATCGCGAGAAGGCCTTTGTTTGAAAAGAATGAGACAACTAGACTCTGTGCATGAGCCCTAACTCCGGGGCTGCTTTCCATGTGCAACATGGAATAGTATTTGCCCAAAATCTTCTCCTAGTGAGGCTTCCCGTACAGGTGGGTTCTCGCAAGTTCGCTGTGCATTTCGGGACTTTTGGCCGAGATTTGGGCTGGATCAGGTTCCGAGGCTATATGAAATCCAGCATGTCAATTTGTCGAAAGTCTTTTAGGGTGATAAATGGAGTACGTACCTGATTCTGCAGCATCTCTAGGATCTTCTTAGTTGGTGGGTAGTGCAAACTCAGCAGCCTGCTTCTGCTTGAGG
>Ga0302227_10001421_pt1 | contig 17918 bp, 13 predicted proteins | sample II_Palsa_N1_1_FD_193525 | JGI IMG/M metagenome (GOLD analysis project Ga0302227, IMG submission 193525) | Peat permafrost microbial communities from Stordalen Mire near Abisko, Sweden - II_Palsa_N1_1 | ecosystem: Environmental > Terrestrial > Soil > Palsa > Peat permafrost | place: Sweden... | reverse complement strand
GCGACCTGAAAGAGTCGACTAGAGGAAGGAACGGCGGGTCGATGAAGAGCATGCTGGCCTTGGAATCTTCGAGGACAAAGGTCAGTTCGGCTGCCGAGAGACGAATGTTTAGCGGCAACAGGACGGCACCGGCTTCGATTACGCCGTAGTATGCCTCCAGCAGGCGATGCGAGTTTGTGCCAAGGAAAGCGACTCGCTCCCCCGGCTGAAGGCCGGCCTTTCGCAACGCGCCCGCCAGCAGCGCGGAACGTTCTGCAAACTGCTTATATGTGAATCGCTCTCCTCTGGAGACGATGGCGGTTCGGCCGGCGTACTGGCGCTCTGCGTGGCGAAGAAACCGAAGGGGAGTAAGTGGAACATTCATCGCGATCAAATCCTTTTGGAAGATTGTTGTGTAGCATTCCTACTGAACTTCTCGTCAGTCCAAAGTCGACGTCAATCTTGATGGAGGCGGATAACTCCAGCGTGCCGCAGAGCAGATAGAGTGGGGAAGCCATCGACCGCCATCAAAAGGTCAGATTCCGCGAGCATACTTTTGAGCACATGGATGACCCCCGCTGTGCCATCCAGCGCTAAACCGTAGGCGTAGGGGCGACCGATGCCAACGGCGGCGGCTCCCATCGCGAGAGCTTTGACAATGTCGCTTCCCGAGCGCACGCCGGAGTCGAACAGAACGGGCGTGCCGGCCGATGCTTCGACGACTGCAGGCAGCATGTCAATGGCCGCAACGCCGCCGTTCGCCTGTCGTCCGCCGTGGTTGGAGCAGTAGATTCCGTCGGCGCCTGCGTCGATGGCGCGGCGCGCGTCCTCTGGATGGCAGATGCCTTTCAATACGAGAGGCAATTTCGTGAGTGAGCGGAGCCACGGCATATCTGCCCACGTAAGTACCTTGCCGAAGGTCTGTGCCCACTGGCCGACCGCTGCGCTGATGTCCTCTTCCGGAGGCTTCTCCAGCATGGCGCGAAAGCGTGGATCGCTGAAGTAATTTTGAAGTACGTGTCCCCTCAACTGCGGGAAGTTGGCTGAGTTCAAGTCTCGGGGGCGCCATCCCGTGACCCATGTGTCGAGCGTTACGACAATGGCCTTGTAGCCGGCTGTCTCGGCGCGATGTACGAGGCTTTCGGCGAGCTCCTTATCCTTGGGCGTGTAGAGTTGGAAAAACCCTGGGGTCTCGCCCAATGTATCGGCGATAACTTCCAGCGGATCGTTGCACAAGGTAGACGCAATCATGGGAACGCCGATACTGGCCGCTGCCCGCGCCACATGAAGATCGCCGTGGCCGTCCGGAGTGCAGATACCAAGGACGCCGATGGGACTCAGGAAAACTGGGGTGGCGAGCTTCAATCCGAACAGGTCGACTGACAAATCGCGGGTGGCACAGTTCACCATCATGCGTGGGATGATTCCCCAATGATGGAAGGCCATCGCGTTCCTGCGCTGCGTTGCCTCATCTCCACAGCCGCCTTGTACGTAAGAGAGCACAGAGGCCGGCATAACAGCCTCGGCCTTCTGCTCCAGCGAGACGAAGTCGACGGGAAGTCGAGGCACAACATCACGGAGGCCATCCCGGTAAATCTCGTTTTGAAAGTCGCCGAAGTGAGACATGATCGGGTGCTGCCTCCGGATTCCTCATAGAACGTCAGGCGCATGGGGCTTTCTAACTTAGCAGCGCACCACAGTAAAACTGCGCTACGTGGACCATGCATGATTGCGATTGACTTACTAACCAGACGGTAAGATACTCGCCGCAGATAATGGCTGTCTAACTTAACCATCTTGAATATTCCCTCCGGCAGGACATCGAGCTTGACCTAGAATTCCCATGGAATGAACAGGCAGTCCGGTGAGGTGAAGCCACAACAAGACAGTAGGAGAAACATATGATTATGAACATCCGCATCCCATCCTTACTGAAGATTGGCGGCGGATCCTTCTCGCAAGTATCGTCTTTGTTACTGGATCTTCGGTGCAGACGCCCGCTCATTGTGACCGATCCTTTCATGATGAATGCCGGCCTCGCCGCAAGGCTGCATACACAAATACGCGAAGCTGGCCTCCCTTCCGCGATCTTTTCGGACACCGTGCCGGATCCAACTTCGGCGACGGTAGAGCACGGCGTCCGGGTCTTTGTCGCCGGCGATCACGATAGCCTGGTCAGTCTGGGAGGAGGAAGTCCCATCGATACCGCTAAAGCGATCGGTATGCTGGCGAACAACGGCGGCAAGGTGAGCGACTACAAGTCGCCCAACGCGCCCCGCTTGGCTGGACCAACACATCTTGCCATTCCGACTACCGCCGGCACTGGTTCTGAGGCGACTCGATTCACGGTGATCACCGATGTCGAAACCGAAGAGAAGATGCTGATTGCTGGCGACGTTCTTCTGCCCACAGCGGCTATTGTGGATTATGAACTGACACTGACCATGCCGGCTCGGTTGACGGCCGACACGGGAACCGACTCGCTGACACACTCCATCGAAGCGTTTGTAAGCCGCAGGGCGAATCCGTTTGCAGACGCACTTGCGCTCTCGGCGATGAGAACAATTTGGACAGAGCTTCCTATTTGCTTTCACGAGCCGGAGAATCGCAAGGCGCGTGAAGCCATGATGATGGCAGCGACGCAGGCGGGCATCGCGTTTTCGAATGCCAGTGTCGCGCTGGTGCATGGGATGAGTCGCCCGCTCGGTGTTCACTTCCACGTGCCACACGGCCTGTCGAACGCTATGCTGTTGCCGGCGGTAACCGCGTTCTCGACCTCCGCTGCTTCGGAGCGGTATGCGATATGCGCGCGAACGATCGGCGTCGCGCCCGCGGGTGCAAACGACGACGTAGCGGTAGCCGCGCTCATTCGCGGCCTGTACGAACGTAACGCCGAGTTGCGAGTTCCTTCGCCGCGGGAATTTGGAATTGAGAAAGAGCGCTATTTCGCACTCATTCCCACCATGACCGCGCAGGCATTGGCCTCTGGCTCTCCACACAACAATCCTCGCATCCCCACTGTGGACGAAATCGGGGCGATCTACCGCGAGGTGTGGGAGTAGAGCAGTAGGGCGATTGATCACTAGCGTGAGAACCTCATTGAGCCATCGTTTACCTTGCCGAAGCGAAGGGAGATGGAGTCGCGTGGAAAATTTTGGCGTAGTGTCCAGGGCTCTTTAAGTCCCTGCTTCGGCAGCTCGGTCAAAGCGCGTTGAACATAGCCTGAGGTAAGAGTGACCATCGGTTGCTCGCCGATGGAGCCTTCGACAAAGTTGGGCACCGCACTCCGGAACCTGTGGCGATCCATGTAGTTGAGCAGCCGACATACATAGAGGCAACTTATTTCCGCTTTTAGAGTCCAGGAGGCATTGGTGTAGCCGATGGTGAGCGCGAAGTTGGGGATTCCGCTGAACATGGTGCCTTTGTAGTTGAACGTTTTCGCGAGTTCAATGCGCTTAGAGTCAACGTAAACTTCCACCCCGCTGATCAACTGCATCCGGAGCCCGGTCGCAGTAACAATGATGTCGGCCGGAAGTTCCTTGCCAGAGTTGAGCTTGATGCCCGTCTCTGTGAAGCTTTCTATGGTGTCGGTGACGATGGTGGCATGGCCTTCGCGGATGGACTTGAATAGATCGCCGTCAGGCACCAGACAGAGCCGCTGGTCCCAAGGCTTGTACTTGGGCGTGAAGTGCGTATCCACGTCATAGCCTTCGCCAAGCTGAGCGCGTGCTCCTCCGATCACTGCAGCGCTGAACTTATCCGGCGCCGTGCGCGCGATCTTGTAGAAGTGCATGGTCAGCAGGATGTTCCTCCAGCGTACGATTCGTAACAGTATTTTCTTTGGCAAATACTTCTTCATGCGCATCGCAAACGGATCGGTAGCGGGACGCGCAACGACGTAGGTGGGCGAGCGCTGCAACATGGTTACATGCCCTGCCGTTTGGGCCATCGAGGGAACCAGCGTCACTGCAGTTGCACCGCTGCCGATGATAACCACCTGTTTACCGGCGTAGTCGAGATCCTCAGGCCACTGCTGTGGGTGAACGATACGACCCTTGAACCGGTCGACTCCGGGGAAATCGGGCGTATGGCCCTTCTCATAGTTGTAGTAGCCGCTGCACATGAAAAGAAATGAGCAAGTGGCGGTAGTGCGCTCGCGCGATGGGCTGCGCTCCATCTCAACGGTCCACTGCGCTCGCTCAGACGACCACTCGACCCTTACCACGCGAAGGTTGTACTCGATATGCCGATCGATGCCGTACTGTTCCGCCGTCTCCTTCAGATAATTGAGAATCTCGGCTCCGTCGGCGATGACCTTATCGCTGGTCCAGGGTTTGAAGGAGAATCCCATCGTGTGCATGTCCGAATCAGACCGAATGCCGGGATAGCGGAACAGGTCCCATGTGCCACCGAGTGCATCGCGTCCCTCCACGATGCGATAAGTTTTCTTCGGGCAATTCGCCTGAAGGTGGTAGGCGGCAGCGATGCCGGAGAGGCCGGCTCCTACGATCAGTACATCAACATGTTCTGGCATAGATCCTTTTCTTTTCGGGAGCGTTGGGCCCAGCGGACTGGCGGGATAGAGGGTTTGACCGGAATGGGGAGGCTCAGCTCATCAAGGGTTGCGGGCGCGGGTAGACCTCGTTAAGAGCCCGTCTGATGGCCGACAGGGTTGCAATCGAGCCCAGGATCGCACCGTAGATTGTCTTGAACAGTGTGACTTCCTTAAACGTAAGTCCACTCGGAAAAAAGTGGGGAAGCAGTAGTGAGTTGAGCGGAACGAGGACGCACGTGAAAGCGATTCCCATAGCAAAGGACCAAAGATAGATATTGCTGGGAGACGTCGCACGGTTGCCGCCTAAGGTGGGCAAGGTTCCCGCATGGCGACGGTGCCGCGAGATGAGTGCGGCCGCCATATAGCTGAGCGACACGACTAGAAACGTTTCCCCGATCAAGTCTCGTGCCAGACCTGTCGAGCCCGCGACGGGAACCAAGCCGCGTCCGTGAAAGAGAAGGTAAGCTGCCGCGGCGTTGAGAATGCCGTTCACGACTCCGCTGGCGGTACTCTCCCCGATGATGTACTTGAGCACTGTTCCACGCATGGTTGCATACTCCCAACAAGCGCATGTCGATCTCTTGCTGTGATCGACATGCGCTTGCACCTTTTCGGACGAATGTTAGAACGCCAGCTCCAGACCGAAACTGATCTGGCGTGGGGGAGCGGCGGTCTTGAAGGCGAGCGGATCAGATAGTTGCTCCGCTCCAGTTGGCCGGAAACCCTTCAGGTTGTAAGGTCCGTTCAGCAGGTCGACATTGCCCTCCGGCGTCGACACAACAGCTGATGTGGTGACCCCTTCGGAATTAGTGACGGCGGTGTTGGGAAAGATATTCTGCACACTTGTGAAATTTGTGTGGTTCAAGATGTTAGAGGATTGGGCAATCAGATTTAGCCGCAACGCCGAGTCACGTTTCAGCGCAATGCTGCGCGAGATTCGCATATCGAAGGTCGAATAGCCTGCCCCGATCCCGAGGTTCCGGCCTTCGTGGAAAGGACGGGCCTCATTCGTGTGAGAAGAGTTCCCGTTCGACGCGGCGCCTCCGATGCCCGGAACAAGCTCTGTAAACGGCACACCATCGCGCACCTGCACAATGGGAGCGATGACGAAGTCAGAGTACAGATATCGTACGAAACCATCTCCGCTGTGGTGAGTGGGGCTGGTATAGACCGCGTTAGCTACAAAACTGTTCTTAATGTTGAAGTCAGATACGCTACGGTCTAGATTAAGCAGGTCGGGACGAAAGGGCGTGCTTTGCGAGCTGAAGTCGCTGACGTCGTCGATCGCCTTGCTCCATGTGTAGTTTGCTTGAAACTGTAGTCCATGCCCGTACCTCTTGGTCAGCGAAACCGTCATGCCGTTATAGGTCGAATGCCCTGCGGACGTCGTCTCGTCGTTCTGCGTGATCGTCGAGTTTGGTTCGCCATTGGTGAAGCCCGGCTTCGGCACGTAATACGGCCCGACGAAGGGATCCACTAGCCCGCTTTCCATTAAGTTTGCTTCCTGAATGAGTTGAATATGTACGCCTGCATAGTACACATAGCCAAGTTCAAGAGAGAGATTCGGAGCAAGCTCCTGCGCAACGCTCGCGCTCGCTTGGATTGTGTATTGCGTCTTGAAGTCCGGTTGCACGGTAAAGAAAGCGCCTCCGACTTTGGTCGGTCCATTCGGAATTACATTGATTCCAACCGTGGAAAGCTGCGCAACGGTCAACGCAGGATTCGGATTCGCTGCTGTCGCTTCGCTCTTTTCCAACCCTAGAGCTCCTTCCAGCTGAGGAGCTGCGTTTGCAGCTGTGGTGACGGTCGCGTAAATGTGATTCGCTGTGCCGTCCAGAACGGTGGACGTGAACGGGACGATAAAAAGTTCCGGGGCGATGAACAAGCCGCCGCCAGCTCGCACCACGGTCTTACCGTTACCAAACGCATCCCATGCCGCACCCAGCCGAGGTGAGAAGAAATAGCTGGTTGGATAACCGTTCGGAATGGGATCGTAGTCAAATCGTCCGCCGTAGTTCAGTGTCAGGTTGTGCTTCCACCTCCAGGCGTCCTGCGCATACAGACCGAATGGTTTCGTGGTTGCGTTGTATTGCCCGTTACCTGCGCCCTGCTCAAGCACAATCGGTAAGCCGACAACGTACAACTGAGACGCACTCAGGTTTGTGCTCGGCGGACCACCCACGGGATAGCCGAAGAGTGCGTTGATCTGGTTCAGCGCGGCGATAGCCTGCGGACTTCCTGCGAAAAGGTCGTACAGGCTAACGGCTCCGTCCTGAAACTGATAATCACCATTGAAGAGGAATGCTTGAAAGATGTTGAGCTGCACTGGACGGAAGGATGCACCGAATTTGAGACTGTGGTTCCCCCTCGTTAGCGCAAGATCATCATCGAACTGATACTGATTCTGGCTCTGGTTATAAGGAATATCGAAGATCGTTCCGACCGTGCCCAGGCTGCCAAGGTCGAACTCCGCGCCACCATGCGGCGTTTTGTTGTCCGATGTGTTGAAAGGAACGACCTGGACTCGCACTGTATTTACGGTATTTGCACTGAAAAGGTGATTCCAGTCTGATGTGATCGTATAGTCGCGCAGCTGTTGGATGACGGAGGTAAACCTTGGCACCCCGCCAGGTCCGGTCACCTGGTTCTGCTCATGGGAATACGAAAACCGCAGCAGGAATGAGTTCTTCTCATTTGGTTGGTAGTCCAACCGTGTCACCCAGTTGTTATAGCGGCCATTCTGTCCCGGCGGCGCCTGTACCGCCCCGAGTGCATTGCCATCGAAGGTGCCACTATCCGGAGCCACGAGGTTGACATACTGGGGATCGTTGACCGGCGTCAACGCCGGTGCGATTGCATCGGCGATCGCACCGGCACCTACCGCGGTCAGTTGTGCCAGGTAGCATGCCTGCGTCACAGGAGGAGGACAGGTATATCCGGTCAGGTTGTTTACCTGTCCCGAAAGCCCCTGCGCTGCCGCCGTTCCTAGCAGGTTCGTTGTAATGTTGGTGTCGAGCTTCTGTCGTTCATAGGACGTAAAGAAGAACAGCTTGTCCTTCTTGATGAAGCCGCCCAGTGATCCGCCGAAGATCGCGCTCTGCTCGAAGGGTCTCGTACCGTTCGTCGGTTCGAAGCTGTTGAAATAGTTTTCAGCATCTGTGTTTTCACCGTGGAAATACCCAAATGCACTCCCATGGTATCGGTCTGTCCCACTCTTGGTGACCACGTTGATTGCCGATCCGACTGTGAATCCGAATTCCGCATTGAACGAGTTGCGATTGACCTGAAACTCCTGCACCGAGTCCTGCGGCACATGTGCGACTCGGGGAGCGCCTGAGCCGTAGTCGTTTTGTCCACCGTCAATTGTAAACAGGTTTCCGCGGCCATTGCCGCCGCCAAAGGAAGCTCCCGAGGACTGGTACCCGGTACCTACATTGGGGTCCTGAATCGAAGGCGCGTTGGAGTCAGTTACACCTGGCAGTGTATAAAGCTGTTGCGCAAAGTTTCTTGAAAGATTGGGCAGGTTCACTTGCTGCTGGCTATCGATCGTGTTCGCCTGCTGCGTCTGCGCGGCGTCAATCAGCGGGGCGGCGCTGCCTGTGACCTGCACTACGGTGTCCGTGCTCCCAATCTTGAGTTGCGCATCAAAGGCAACCGTCGCTCCAACCGAGACGACGATCTCTGCGACAACCAGCTTATTGAAGCCGGGCGCCGTGACCTCGACCGAATAGGGGCCTGGGTTAAGGGTCGGTATTTGGTAGGCGCCGTCGGCGCCCGTCGTCACCGTCCGAACAACTGCAGTGCCTTTGTTCTTCACCGTCACAGTAGCATTCGGAACAAGGGCGCCCTTCGGGTCAGTAACGGTCCCCCGAACGGTGCCTGTCGAATATCCCGATTGCGCCGAGCCGATGTTCGCAGCCATTACGGCCAGGACGGTTACAAGAAGCGCGAAGATGACGCGGCGAACGCTGGGCGTCGCATGATATTTCCTGCCTGCGTCGACAGCAACAAACAGCCTGCTCGAGTCCATAGATTCCAACCTCTTACCGGATCGTAGATTTACACGCTTCATATGCCGCCTCGCGTTCCTCGTTTTTCCATAGTCCCGTGAAGCACGTCGAGCGAGGGATTGTAAAAAGACGGCCCAAGTTCGCTACCACCGGCCCTCCTTCGCATTGACGGTGGTCAATCTAGTCCAAACTCGATACTCTAGTCAATACTAGTTTTTCTAGCGTGCACTAGATGTGTCAAAATACGTGGTGGCGTGAGAAAGTTACGGAGAGGTCAAGCAGCCTTCTGGATTCAATGGCAATGAAAAAAGTAACCCGACGGAAGTCCGTGTCCAACAGCCGCAAATCCGACAAGCGCCGCGCCGAGATCATTCGCGCGGCGATAGAGACGATCAACGCCAAGAGCTTTGCTCAAGCGACCATGATCTCTATTGCGGCTGCCCTCGATCTTCGCGACGCCACTCTTTACCACTACTTCCACGACAAGCGAACCCTCGCCTATGCCTGTCATCGCAGCTCACTCGAACGGGCGCAGCGTCTGTTGGAGACCTCAGACAAGGCCGGTGGCTCCGGTGCCGAGAAGCTTCGACGCTTTATCCGCAGCATGCTGGTGGATTCAAAAGAGAACGGCGCGCTCCTCTATCTGGGCGATTATTCCTATCTCGACAGCACCCAGCGCAGAGCCGTGAAGCTGTGGATCGATCGCCTCAAGACGATCCTGGTTCGATTTCTAACAGAGGGCATGGCAGACCGGTCCATCGTGCGGTGTGAGCCAGAGTTGGTGGTGGAACTCTTGCTCGGCATGCTCATCTGGCTTGGTAAGTGGGTTCCGTCGGTAAGCGGGCTGACGCTCGACCGTCTGATGAGTGCAATCGAGGTCGTCGCATTTGAGGGACTTGACCAGTAGCGGTGTGTCGTTGCTAAATTGCCCTGGACTTAAGCGGCACCACGGTGAAGCCGCTACGAAAAAACAAAGTAACGAAACGAGGGTGTGATGAAAACGCTTCAATTTTTGGAAATTGGCAAACCTTTGCAACTCGCGGAAGTTGCCATGCCTAGCGCATCACCGGGAGGCCTCGTTTTCAAGGTGAAGGCCTGCGGCATTTGCGGTTCAGATCTGCATGCCGTCGAGGTTCCCGGCCTGCTACATCCCGGAAGCACGCTGGGCCACGAGTACTCAGGCGAGGTTGTGGAGGTTGGGCCCGGTTGCGAGGGCTGGCAGATCGGCGACCGTTTGACCGCTGTCCCCGCACGTCCGTGTGGCGCCTGTCCGGAGTGCAGAGCAGGCCTGTACGGACAATGCAGCCAGATTATCGCGCAGGGGTTCGACCCAAGGATGCCGGGGGCTTTCGCTGAATACTCTACATGCATGGCTGGGCTCGCGGTGAAGATTTCCGACGCCCTCTCGGACGAGGAAGCCGCCACCATCGAACCGATGGCGGTTGGCCTGAACGCCTGGAAGGCCGCCAAGATCGATCCGGGTGCCGGCGTTCTCATACTGGGTGCCGGCGTGATCGGCCTGGCTGTAGCAAAGTGGGCGCACTTCTTTGGCGCCGGGGATATCGCCGTCAGCGAGATGGTCCCTGCGCGACGTGCGCGAGCAGAGGCCATCGGCTTCGACCTCATCATTGACGCATCCCAGCATGCCGATCCGGTCGCCGAATTCGAGCGACGTACGGGCCGCAAGCCGGCCGCGATCTTTGAGTGTGTCGGGCGCCCGATCATCGACAAGATGATCGCGATGGCACCCTCCCACACACAACTGGTGATGGTCGGAACCGGTATGCAGCCGGATAGTTTCACCGTCATTTCGGCTGCTATGAAGCGTCTGAGAATGACTTTCCCCTTCGCGTATGTAGCGGCCGACTTCCACTTCACGCAACGCATGATGAACTCGCGACGGATCACGGTTGAGCATCTGATTACCGATACCGTGAACCTCGACGAAGCTTCCGAAATGTTTGCGCTCCTTGGAAAGCCCAACGATCACTGCAAGGTGCTGATCAAGCCATAGACTCGCCGCAATTTCCCGCTGACGTCTCGGAAGATATAAACGGAAAGGTTGAAACGATGAGCGAAATTCCTTTGACGATGCGGCCTGCGCTACGATTCGCCCACGCTCTGAAGCGGCACGGGGTCGAGTACTTGTTCGGCCAGAGTAATCCTCCTGGCATCACGCTTGCCGCGGATGATCTTGGCATTCGGCAGATCGGGTACCGTCAGGAGAACGCCGGAACCTACATGGCCGATGGCTACTCGCGTATCAGCGGCAAGGTGTCGGTCGTAACGGCGCAGAACGGACCTGCGGCAACCTTGCTGGTCGCAGGGCTGGCGGAGTGTCTTTCTGCGTCCGTGCCCATCGTAGCGTTGGTGCAGGATGTCGGCCCCGGGACGCAGGATCGCAACGCGTTTCAGGAAATCGACCAGCTGGACCTTTTCAAGGGAGTCGCCAAATGGATACGCAGGGTCACGACTCCCGACCGCATCGAAGATTACGTCGATATGGCATTTACGGCTGCAGCCAGTGGGCGTCCCGGGCCTGCCGTCCTGCTGATTTCTATGGAACTACTAATGCAGGCCGAAGAGCGTCCAGTCTCCGCCCGCGCGGCGCAGTTGGGCTTCTATCCACTCGATCGCACTCAACCCGAGGAGAGCCGGATTGCGCTGGCAGCAGAGATGCTCGCCGCGGCGAAGGCCCCCATCGTTTACGCCGGAGGAGGCGTCATCGGATCCGGAGCACACGCGGAGTTGCGTAAGCTGCAGGAGCTTGCCCATCTGCCGGTGGCTACCAGCACCATGGGCAAGGGAGGCGTCGATGAAACTCATCCGTTGTCGCTGGGTGTGATCGGCTACTACATGGCAACCCGGGGCATGGCCAAGTTCGTCAAGCCGATGATTACAGAGGCCGATCTGATTTTGCTCGTCGGCAACCGCACCAATCAGAACGGCACCGACTCCTGGAAGCTGCTTCCGAAAGATGCAAGGTACATCCACATTGATGTAGACCCGATGGAGATTGGGCGCAATTATGAGGCGTTCCGGCTACAGGGGGATGCAAAGCTGACGTTAGGCGCGTTGAACAAGGCGTTGGCTGGCCAAGACCTGCGCCGTCGAAAGGCCGCTCGCCCGGAACTCGAGCGCGTGATTGCAGCCGCTCGGAGCCAGCATCGCGAAGAGGTTGCTGGTGTGACGCAATCGAATGCGGCTCCGGTACGACCTGAGCGTTTCATGGCGGAACTCGAAAAGCAGCTCTCCGAGGATCACATCATCGTGGCCGACGCGAGCTTCTCGTCCATTTGGGTAGCTAACTACCTTACCGCGAAACAAAATCGCCGTTTCATCACGCCGCGGGGCCAGGCCGGCCTGGGCTGGGGCTTTCCCCTCGCAATAGGTGCGCGATTAGGCAGCCCCCGCCGCCCGGTGTTTTGCGTGGTTGGCGACGGCGGATTCGGACATGTCTGGTCGGAACTCGAGACGACTCGGCGACACGGTATCAAGATCGTTGTCGCTGTGATGAACAATAGCGTGCTTGGCTATCAGAAGCATGCAGAAGATGCGGGCCTGGGACGTCACACTAACGTCTGCGACTTTGTGTCGGTGGACCACGCGGCGATCGCCGAAGCCTGTGGAGTGAGGGGAATCCGCATAGAACGCGCACAGGAGATCGCCCCAGCGATCCAGCACGCGATGGCTGCGGAGGGTTCTGTCTTGCTCGACGTGATCGCAGACCCGAACGCCATGCCGCCGGTCACCGCCTTCACCAGTCTGTCCAACTACTAGCCGGCGCCAGCCGCGACCGGCCCAGTTCAAGAGGAGAAACACCGTGGAAACATCGTCTCACTTTAGCCTTCGCGACAAACCGATCTTCATCACCGGCGGCGCCTCCGGCATCGGGCTGGGAACCAGTCAGCGCTGCATAGAAGAGGGAGCGCGCGTCGTGGTGGCTGACCTCAATCCGCCTCCGCAGTCGTTACTGGATGCTGGCGCCATCTACCTGAAGGTGGATGTCACCGTGCGCGAACAGGTGATTGACGCCCTCGAGCGAGCAGAGGCTGCCATCGGCAAGCTTGACGGAATCATCCACAACGCAGGCAAACCGGGCAACGGCAAGCACATCACCGACTCCGACGAAGAGGTGTTCGATGGCGTCGTCAATCTGAACTTGTATGGGACGTACTACATTCTGAAGTATGGGCCGGGCCATATGAATGACGGCGGCTCTATCGTTCTGACCGCGTCCGTAGCGGGGCTGCAGCAGAACGAGGGCTTCTTTGATTACAGTGCAACCAAGGCTGCGATGATCAGCCTCGCCAAGACAGCCGCGGTAGAGCTCGGGGGCCGGGGCATCCGCTGCAACGCCGTGGCTCCCGGACCCGTAAAGACGCCCATGCTGCCGCCCACGCACATCCTGAACGATCTGGCGAAGAACCTCTCAGCGCTCGGGCGGATTGCGCAAATCGACGATCTTGTCGGGGTCTATCACTTTATGATCAGCGACCAAAGCAGATACATTACGGGCCAGACCATCATCGTCGACGGAGGCCGTCTCGCCGGGTTCAGAACGGAGGTCCTTGGCCGCCTGGCGCGTTAGCTAGCCGGCCGGGATCTGGCCGACGAGTTCGGTGTCGTTTCGAGTGGGCGAGACGAAGGCATCGAAGTGCGGACCTTCCCCACGCACAACCACGCCGCGCTGGTTGGAAAATTCACGGAAGCCGTCTTCGCCGTGGTGCCGGCCCATCCCGCTCATCCCGACTCCGCCGAACCCGAGCGCCTTGAGACCCGCCTGGATGGCCGCTGCATTGACCGCCGCTCCGCCCGAGACAGTTTCGCTCAGGACACGATCAATGGCGGGCACATCGTCGCCCATGACGTAGACGCCGAGGGGCCGATCGCCGACGTTGATGCGCTCGATAGCCTCATCAAGCTCGTCATAGGGGATGACTGGAATAATTGGGCCGAAGATCTCTTCCTGCATGATCCGCAAGTCCGATGGCGGGTCCAGCACCAGGGTGAGCGGCATCTGCCGCGTCTGCCGATTCACCGTGCCGTCTGTTTCGAGCGTTATGATGCGCGCACCGCGCGCTTCCGCCTCAGCCAGCATTCCAGCGATACGCTCCAGATGATCGTCCGAGATGATTCCTGTGCAGGCCTGGGAGCGAGCATAGCCGGGCATCGCGGCCGCCATAAACTCCGCCGCCATGTGCGTAAAGTTATCGACGTCAGCCCGAGGCACGAAGCAGTGATCGACTGTGACGCACATCTGTCCGTTCTTGATACTCTTGACCCCGATGACCGTGTTGACCGCGTCGGCGGTTACACTGCCGGGCAGGAACACGGCGGGACACTTGCCGCCAAGTTCGAGCGTTACCGGCGTCAGGTTCCTGGCGGCAGCAGCCATGATCTGTTTGCCGACATTCGAGCTGCCGGTATAGAGCAGATGATCGAAGGGCAGGGCGCTGAACGCACGCGCAAGCTCCAGCCCACCCACGGCGACGTAGGCAAGCTCCTCGTGGAAATGTTCTGCAATCATCTGCTGCATGAGAGCAGAGCACGCCGGGGTGAACTCGGACGGCTTCAGCATGAAACGGTTGCCGGAGGCGATGATGTCGACCATCGGTCCGAGGCCGATCTCGAAGGGGAAGTTCCATGGAGCGATATTGCCCACCACGCCCTTCGGCTGGCTCTTGACGAACGCGCGCATGACAGCGTTGTAAGGGGGGTCGACCTCGCGCGGAACTGGGCGCATCCATTCTTCGAGGTGCTTAATGGCGAATTGCGCGCGCAGGATGACCGGCTGCACTTCAAACATGTCGGCCGCAGGCGTTGAGTGCGCGCCAAAGTCCGCGCTGAGCGCCGCATAGATGCGTTCCTTGCAGGCCTCCATCATGGTGATGATGCGCTGCAGCCGTTTGCGCCGGGCGGCAAGCGCGGGGTGCCGGTCGGCGGCGAATGCATTACGCTGAGCCTCAAATGCTGTCTGCATATTGCGGATTGCTTCCGCATCCCCGGTTTGCGTGGTCGTCTGGTCAGCTTCCAATAGTGCCATGGGTCTCCTTTTGGCGGTCGTCAGTTGTCCTGCGGTCGGCTGACGGAATCCGCGCGAGGTATTTTTCAAGTTGAAACTTGAAAAACTCAAGCGCGAGACATGCTAGCAGATGGGAACGACGAACGGCAACGTATCTCAGTCAAGGGAACGGCCGCATCACCTAAGGGCGATTGCGTCCTAGCCGATCGTGGCTCGATACCCAGTCGCCACGCACGATCGCGCTCGAAAGCGAGATCTCGCCCGCCAGCACGGTGGCCGCGCAGATCTCGGCAAGCTTATTCGCTTGCCCCGCACCATAGCAGCCCAGCAGATTCAGGCATTCCCGCTGGGTGGCCAAGCCGGTCCCGCCTCCGTACGTCGCGACGATAAGCGAAGGAATCGTGATCGACCAGTAGTAGTCTCCGTTGGCAAGCAGCTGCGCATAAACGATGGCGGCCTGCGACTCAGCGACGTTGGCGACGTCCTGGCCGGTGGCGATGAACAGAGCCGTAAGCCCGTTCGCTGAATGCGCTCCGTTGTTCGACGAGCCCGCCATGAAGGCACCGGCCTGCGAGATCTGGCGCATATGAAATAAGGCCGCCGTATCCACGCCCATGATTCGTTGCAAAACCTCCTTCGAAACGGTCGCTTCGGCAACGACTCGCTTGCCTCGCGTCTCAATCGTATTCATCTGCGAGTGTTTTTTATCGGTATCGATGTTGCCAGAAAGAATGAAGTTCGGACGGTCTGGGTGGTTCGCCGCTATCCACTGGCACGCCGCGAGTGTAGCCTTGCCCACCATGTTCTGCCCGGCTGCATCGCCCGTGGTGTAGTTGAAACGCAGGTAAAGCAGCCTTCCCACAATGTACGGTCGCACCTCAACCAGTTTGCCAGCGGAGGTTGTCGACTCGGCCGCCTCCCGGACCTGTTGTAGGTGCGCGTCGATCCACTCACTAAGAGACCGGGCTTCGAGCGCATCCTGTCGTTCGAAGACCGGCGAGCGCTGCATGCTGTGCTTGACGACGGTTGCCTTGACGCCGCCGCATTCGGTCAGCACTCGCATGCCGCGGTTGTAGCTGGCCACCAGTGTCCCTTCCGTTGTAGCCATTGGAATGTAAAAGTCACCACGTGCATGCTCGCCCAGAATGCGCAGAGGACCTGCGACGCCGAGCGGGACCTGGGCGATTCCGGTGAAGTTTTCGATATTGCCAGGAAGCAGGCCGGGCGAAAAGGAGTATTGCGACACATGTTCAAGCCGGCAGCCAGCGCGCTCCTCCACAAAGGCACGCCGAAGTGCCGCGGCCTCGTGCGTGTAATCGTCGTTCTTGTCGCGGGGGATTGGCATCCGTTCGAGATTGTTTGTCGTCATGGTCCCATAGCGTACCATGCAGGAAATACAGCTGGGATGGATGGACACAGGAATCGATACATGACAGAACGCAACGAATACAGACATTTTGTTTCCATCCCCACGCGCTGGCGCGACAACGATCTCTATGGTCACGTCAACAACATCGAGTACTACGGCTACTTCGACACGGCGATCAATCTTTACTTGATACAACGGGGAGGACTCGATATTCATCACGGTGCTTCAATGGGCGTCTGCGCCGAATCGCGCTGCAAATTCGTGGCTGAGCTTGCATTTCCTGATGTCGTGGAGGCAGGGCTAAGGGTGGAGCACCTTGGAAACAGTAGCGTCCGATACGGCATCGGGTTATTCCGCGAAGGGAGCGTTGCAGCGGCGGCGGAGGGATGGTTCGTGCACGTCTTTGTGGATCGCGTGAGCCGCCGGCCCGCTCCGCTGACGCCCGTGTTGCGGGAGGCGCTTGAAAAATTGCAGATGGAGATACAGTAATGAAGGTGAGAGCGGCGGTGTTGCGTCGGAGCGGACTTGCACACCCTTATGCAGAGTCGCATCCGCTTTCGATTGAAACCGTAAACCTGAGCGCTCCGGGACCCGGAGAGGTTCTGGTGCGGATCCTGGCCGCCGGTCTTTGCCACTCCGATCTGTCGGTCATCGATGGGGTGCGACCGCGCCCTTTGCCCATGGTCTTGGGACATGAGGCCGCTGGCGAGGTCGTGGAGCTTGGCGAGGGAGTGGAAGGACTCGCAGCCGGCGATCGGGTGGTCTTTACGCTCGTTCCGGTCTGCGGGCACTGCCAACCGTGCGCAACCGGCAGGCCGGCTCTATGCGAGCCCGGCGCGGCCGCCAACGCTGTTGGAGGATTGTTGGGCGGAGGTGGCCGTTGGACCGACGTTGAAGGCAATTTTCTTCGCCATCACCTGGGAGTCTCGGCTTTCGCGGAGTATGTGGTGGCCTCGGCGCTCTCGGTCGTCAAGATCGACTGCGAACTTGCGCCGGAGATTGCGGCGCTGTTTGGATGTGCCGTGCTCACGGGCGTCGGCGCAGTGGTGAATGCGGCGAGGGTCGCGGCGGGAGAGAGTGTAGCCGTATTCGGGCTGGGTGGCGTGGGATTGGCTGCGCTACTGGGCGCGCTCTGCGCAGGTGCTTATCCGGTCGTCGCCGTCGACGTCCTTCCGGAGCGGCTTGCCCTGGCGCTTACGCTTGGAGCGCATCATGTGCTCGATGCACGATCGCCAGAACTGGTGGACGCACTGCGGGAAATTGCGCATGGAGGCGTCCATCATGCGATTGAAGCGGCGGGCAATGAAGCTGTGCTCGCGCAGGCCTATGCCGCGACGCGCCGCGGCGGAACGACCGTTAGTGTTGGGTTGCCTCCGCCCGACAGGCGTCTGAGCATTCCCGCGGTGAGCCTGGTCGGGGAAGAGCGAACGATCAAGGGCTCGTATATGGGTTCTTCGGTGCCATCGCGCGATCTGCCACGCTTCATAACACTCTACCGCGCCGGGCTGCTTCCGGTGGATCGCCTGCTTACGCACCGTTTGCGCCTTGAAGACCTTAATGAAGGCTTTGACCGTCTGGCGCGGGGAGAAGCGGTTCGGCAGGTCGCTGTCTTCGATTCATCAGCATGATTTTGCCAGATCCGATCAAGACCATAAATGGGGGAAACGATGAGTGATGTTTTGGTCCGAGTCTCGGGCGCGTGTGGCAGAATCACGTTGAACCGGCCCCGCGCCCTAAACGCCTTGAACATCACGATGGTGGACGAGATACACGCTACGCTCTCGGTCTGGGCCAAAGACGACTCCATTCAATTTGTACTGGTCGATGGCGCCGGCGACCGCGGACTTTGCGCGGGAGGGGACATCCGGGCGCTGTACAACGCGATTCAGAACAAGCAGCCGGAATTGGCGACAGAGTTCTTCCGCCGAGAATACCAACTTAACTACTTCATCTCGCGCTACCCAAAGCCCTACGTGGTCT
>Ga0302227_10001419_pt1 | contig 17956 bp, 12 predicted proteins | sample II_Palsa_N1_1_FD_193525 | JGI IMG/M metagenome (GOLD analysis project Ga0302227, IMG submission 193525) | Peat permafrost microbial communities from Stordalen Mire near Abisko, Sweden - II_Palsa_N1_1 | ecosystem: Environmental > Terrestrial > Soil > Palsa > Peat permafrost | place: Sweden... | reverse complement strand
CATCACTGATCGGGCTCTACATACATGTTCTGATATGGTTCTCACTAGTAATGCGGGGCACCTTCTGTGGTGATACCGAGAGGAAGGTGCGGAGAGAGACCCTGCATTTCAGACAGCAGGTCGTGTGAGTCACGTGAAGGTGTATGTGCAATTCTACTTCGTACAGCAGTATCAGAAGGATGCTCGCTCGTTCTATCTACAAAGCTTCCTTCTCTTATGCACAATGAGCATTTCATAAACGATGTTCATCTCACAGCAAACGCCAAACCCATGCAATGCAAGAAGTCCGGGTCCGTAGACACACCGGAATAGCCCAACACCAGTCAAGCCTCCTATCCACCATGCAATTCCGATCCCAATCCAGTAACGCCCAGGCGATGCCGCTAAAGTTCAAATCCATCCTACCCATATGCCTTTAACTATGTACTTGAGCTGCCTTCGCCGCTCACAGGCGAGACAGGCTCGCTCAGATCCCATTTGATCTGCTGGTTCCTGGCGATAGCGATATCTTCCGAGTGTTCGATATCCAGCTTCTCCTTACCCTCATCCGGGGTGTGGACAGCGTTGTTCTCCATCGGATTCGATGCTTCTTCTGCGAAGGGACTCATGGATGTGTCCGCGCCCCCGTCGACACCTGCAGCTTCCCACCAACTCCGTTCTCCTCTTCTAGCACCCTCGGCCAAAGCATCAGCGTTGTTCCTCACAACCTGCTCCTTTCTCTGCGCCATCTCTTCATCCCGTCTCTTATACGCTGCTCGCGCTTCGCGTACCATCTCCTCCCTCGTCTTGCCTGGCCCATGAACCACTTTCCGCTTTCCCATCCCCTTCCAGCCAGACCAGAATTTCAGGCTTGCCCAGAAACTACCGTCAGTTCCTGGAATATGTCGCCATGGTTTCTCTCGAGTAGAGAAAAGCCAGCAATCCACAGCTGCCTGGATGCAGATGGATACTGTGGTGACGCATGTCAGTGCAAAGGGAGGATTGAGAGCATATCGATCGTCGTATTGGAGCACATGTGAGACGAAAGGCAGGATCCACATCCCGATGTAAACTAAAGGATATATAAAAAGGAAACGCAGTTGTCTCCGAATTTTGTCCCGGGTACGAAGCATTTCGGCATCGGCGAAGGTTTGACCGCGGGAATTCACGAGCTGGAGCTGAGAGACGGGCGTTTCGATTTGAGAAGAATCTGGATGCTGACGGAGCACTGTGAACATGTCGACTATTGAAGGCTTTTCGGTCGCATTGCCACTTCGTGGAGGGGAGAATCTTTTGACGAAGGAGTCTCGCCAAGAACTGGCTCGAGATTGAGAAGGAGTCACAGACTCCAATGAAGCATCATGTGGAGGAGAGTGAGAGACTGGAGATAGGACTGGTGGGATAGGACGGGGTGTAGACGGGCCAATAAACGAATCTTCGTCCACTATCGAGGGTTCCGATGGAGGTGATGGACAAGTCTGGTCTCCTACTTTGAGGCTGGCCAACATAAAGCGATGGGCTCCAACCTTTGATTTTCTTCGTCCCAAATCTGATGAATCCAAGTTAGGTATTGACCGCGTCCTAGTGGGAGCCACCGGCATTGACGATTGTCTTGACACTGGTAATAAACCATGAGTGGCTAGGCTCGGTGTTGGAGGTAGGGTGTTTCGTTGCACCACTCTCTTCGGTGGTTGTATAACAGAATCAATCGTGTCGTTGAAACTACTCTCCCGACTTCCACCTTCCTTGTTGAAGCCGTGGAACTTATACCGGACGTAGTAATAAATCGAGGCATATATACCAAGAATGAATATGAAAATAATATATCGGGGGATCCAAGCCAGGGCAAGTCGGTACCAGAACGGTCGGACAGGCAGGTAACAGTAAGTTCCTTCCGGTATATAGGAGCTGGAATTGTTGATGAAGGCCAGAGACGCCATCAGGAAAGGAAATACCACCCATCCTACGTATGCGTAGTAGCGATATGGATAGAGTCCGCCCTCACCGCTAGAATGCCCCGGCCTGAAGATGTATAAAGCAGTATGGATGGCAATCATCAGAACAGCAAAATCTGTAGTATGTCAGACTGATTACAACTTGACAAAAGCCATATATTTGTACCTGATGCTTCGATTCCGAGCGAGAGGAAGAAGCCATTAACTTGGCAGAAGCGCGAGCCACGTTGAATGGGACCGGCTGAAAGGTTCACAACCGGATACAGCATGAACCAAAGTGCCTTGAACATATCACTCTGGATCAGTAACATTATGAGGCTGTCGATTGTTAGTATATCCTGTTCCCACAGTGGATATATTACACTTACTCGTGCCTAAAACTCCTCCGCATTTTGATGAACCAGTAAAATGCCAATATTGACGAGGCAACACTGATTACCGAGAACACCAGGGCCAGGATCTGCAGAATCTTTTCATCGGCTGGGGATATTTCTAGAGCTATGCTGGTGTGGTTGCCGTTCATTCCTCCAACTCCTCGGGACTCTATTCTCGTCTCGAGCATTGCAGCCGCAATGCCGGACGAGAGAGGAGCCATTATAAGTCGAATTGGCTCCTGCTCCCTCCACCTGGAACCTTTCCAAGAACGGCGTGATTGTATATTATGATTTCGATATCCTTCTGCCCCGTAACCACGACATATTTTGGGAGCTGAATTCGCGTTCGTACCGTGAGGGTGATATTGAATTTCGAGGAGAGAAGTATCGCATGGAAAGTCGAATTTTCAAGTTGAGCGGTCTGGGAGCCGGGGCGCAGGGCTTTAATGAAAATCTTGCAAATGTGAGGCTTCAACGGATTGTGGGTGTTGGCAGATGATGTGGGCGTCTGCGCGATTAAGACTGGCGGTGGAGGTACATTACTCGGCAGCCTTGTGGGGATGGACGTGTGGGGGGAGTTGCACTTTGTTCGGTACGAGTCCTGCCGGCTAATAACTTCCTGTCGTTACTACCAATTTGGGAGAAGGAGATGAGAGGAAGAACGAGGGATAGACAAGAGGATGTAAAGAAGGCAAAGGAGAGCAGGACGAGGTTTTGGTGAGTGGTTGAGAGATGGGCGCGCTGTAAGGAGCGTGAGATTGGGGGTTGTATTGTATGGGGGAGGCCGGCAAAAGTTTACGGTACGGAGGAGTCGTGATGCAGTTCACTCCCAGCGCTTGGCGCTGCCGATCACAGCGAAGCTTTCAACAAGTCACAAGTCACCAGTGGTCCAGGCCTACCAGCGCCAGGTGACGGAGAAAGGGCCGTTGGCACCGCCCATTGCTCATTGCCCATCAGTCTGCCCATTTCTGGTTCCTCTGGCATGGCATGTCTTGCAATGGCGGCCGCCACGACTGAACGCCATTCACATCATGTCACTATTTGCAACATGACCCAACTCAAATCGCCAGCGGAACGAAATCCTGATCTCACTGGACTCGTGCCTTACTCGCGCACCTTGCCCGGCAACTTGGCACAGCAATGATCAATGACCTCGATGACTGGGGCACCGCAAAAGCCCCGAACAGGGTCGTGCTCGCAAGGCTGCCATTGGCGTCGGTAGCCAAAAATGCTACCGTGCAGGCGGACAGACGAGGATGGCACAGGTCACATCTCGGCTCTGTCTCAACCACGCCCTGTCAAATCCCACGAGACTGGCTCAGGAGGGCTGCGGCTTGGGGAACGTCGTTACCACCGCGCGTTTGACTGGTCGGCGCATCGGACTTCCAACAATAGGCACACTGCGACGAGGATGACAGAAACGTGATACAAGTCAGATCGTGCAAGCTTGCAGGTTGCACTCCTTGAATTAGATCGTGCGCATCGTGCAGATATCCATCGAGGTACCGCACAACGTTGCTCTATCTGGCTCCATGCAGCATTGTAGCCTTCGCGCGGGATGTGTAACATCTCCAATGTCCGAAAATCACTCGCATGCCTCGGGCGACGGGAAGGTTCAGCCACGCCAAGCGAGCAGTATGTTTGCTTTTCTGGATACGGTACCCCGATGCGCCTTTGACAAGATATGGGGAAGCAAATTTGTGTTCCATTAGTGTGGTCGCACAACTCTCTTGAATACAGTCATCCATACCTCTGCAAGGTCGATCGTAAATTTAGCCATTGCTTAGACAAGCCGTTGCGCGTCTACCTGTTCTTAACTTCTTTAGCGAGCGTCGTGCAGAGTACAAAGCACTTCTTTTGTGGGGGACCCGGATTTCTGTGTAACCTAGAGATGCAATCGAGTGATCATGTCCGAGGGCTGTGCAAACAATTTTATAAATAACTTCTAATTGGTTGTTTTGGGTTTCAAGCATTCTAGTTCATCCATGGATTAATCGAGTGTGCGAGCTCGAGATGGGAGGAAACAGTAAGTCACTGAGTTCAGTTCCAGACATGAAAGTCATTACAAGGAAATTCAAAGTTTACGAGAAGCTCAAATGAAGACTCCGCTTCGAGGGAGAATTTCGTGACGTCTGCCTGTGCTTCATGTTTTGGTGTAAACGGTCCCGTCCACAACTTCGTGCCACAGAACCTCAGAGTAATGTTTCAAGTCCTTACTCCATTCCATCTTTCCTAAGCTTCCTTTGTCTCACTCCGATCTCCAAAATTCAAACCTTGTCTCACTGTCTAAGGCACTCCACAAAACTACCTCTATGTCTCTCCCGTGGTTGAATTACCACTAATAACAAGTATCCAGAAAAACATCGGCAAGTCCTCGCCATCGAATCTTCTGCATACAGCCAGGAGGCTCTGCCCTAACAAGTCCTTCAACTTTGGCGGCCAAGACCGCGGTGATCCCAGAATAAAACCCCCTGGCGGTGTGGGAGAAGTGGATCCAGGGACGGATCAAGAATTCGATCTTATGTTTGCTCAACGTGACAAGAATCGGAGAAATTAGAACGTCGGATTTATCAATCCTGTTTCGCGGAAAAATTCGAGATTTTGTGTGAAAGGAGAGTGGAGAATGTCGGTAATGAGTGTTCTTCATGCTAGACAGGCTGTGCTTCGACTGTGAACCCAAATATCAGTAGCAACCTTGAGTAAGCAGTGATTTTGGACTAAAAGTGTTAAACGCGTGAAAACTTAGGACAAGAATGCAAACGAAGTCTCGAAAGATCTAGAAGTTCTGCCTCATAATTGGGTGTCTACTACTGTGGAAGTTGAAGGACTGGTTATGGGAGAGCATACTGAGATCTTAACTAAGTTAGTGATAGAAGGACATTATGGTCGACTGATAATGCTCAGGTTTCGACCGTCTTAAGGAAGTTCTCACCCTAGAATCGGTAAGATAGTGAGATGAGAAATAGGGGTTCGAAATTAAGCGAGCTCAGGGGTCGCGCCCTGACGTCAATGCGCTTTTTTTTTTTTGGATCGCGTCGGAGAGAACAATCTCAACCACCAATTCTGCGTGAACTATTGAGTGCTGGCGCTCGCCCAACTCAAGCCTCAAGCCGTTAATATCAAATATGCCTTTACCACGCGTATCCCTACGATCCTTCCTATCCACGGCAAAGAGCAAACTGAATAATGCACTAAAACATCAGTCGCCAGTCACGTTCGTGATTGGGAACGAATCTGCCGGTAGGATACTCACTCATACCACTAAACTACCTGCTAACATATTTAGACCTCGACTCCATTTGCAGTACCGTCTTTCTAGCCTATTTACGAACCTACTCCCCCTTCTCAAGAAATGACACATTCTATATCCCTCTCTCCAACCTTCCACGTCGCGACCTGGCCCTCCGCCCCGAACTCACTCCCGTCCTCTCACACGCAAATCTAAAGCCCTCCGATTTGATAACCCTCTCGGACCTCACCAACTACCCAAAACCCATTTCCCCGCCCCTCACGCGATGGCTGCTAGTAGACCACAACTCTCTGCAAGCAGAATTAGGAAGCATCTACGGCGAAAGAGTAGTTGGGTGTATCGACCACCACGAAGAAGAATACAAAATACCCTGGGACTGCGGCTCTGAGCCGCGGATCGTAGAAGAGGCTGGCAGCTGTTCAAGCCTCGTGCTAGAGTATTGCAAGCCTACCTGGACCGAGCTGGGGAAAATACGAACCGAGGAAGTGAGGCAATGGAACGCAGAGCTCGCGAGGCTGGCGATTGCGCCTGTGCTTGCTGATACGGCGAATTTGATGTACGATTCGAAAACTACGAATTGGGATAGGAAGGCTGTGAGGTATTTGGAGGGCTGGATTATGGCTGCTGAAGGGGGCGAGAAATACAGTAACAACGCATACTTCAAGGAAATTGCTGATGCAAAGGAGGATATTGGAGGCTTGAGTCTCAGGGATATTTGGAGGAAGGATTATAAGCAGTGGGAGGAGAGGATTGGGAATCTGGGTGTCAGCGCGGTGGTCAAGGATATGGCGTTCCTCATCGAGAAAGCGGGGAGTAAGGAGAAGATGCTGGAAACTGTGAAGAAATGGGGGTATGAGCGGGGCTTGTCGTTGGTTGCTATCATGACGACGTCCCATCCTGGAGGTGATTTTAAGAGAGAATTGCTGCTTTGGGGCCTGGATTCAAAAGGAGTGGAGGCCGCGCAGAAATTTGCTGATGAGGGAGAGAATGAACTTAGACTGGAGAAGTGGGGAGACGGAGAGCTTGATATGGAAGTGAAAAACGAGTGGCGACGTTGTTGGTGGCAGAATAAGGTGGAGAGTAGCCGGAAGCAGGTGGCGCCGCTGCTGAGGACGTCGTTGACTTCCTCATGAAGATGAGTGCCAATACCATGGGTTGGATGATAAACAGCTGCCTTCAGCGCCATCACCTAGAATAGCGCACTGGCTAGGATCTGCCATAAGAGGGGCACATACCCAGCTTTTGGAAGGTGTACAGTATGCGATGAAGATTTGAATCCCGAGGATACGAGGCATGCTCCTCGGCCGAGCCAGCATTTGGGGGACCAAATTGAGAATGGCCAACCTATCAAGAAGGGTCTTTAAACTGTACTTGTGTCAAAATACATGCGCACACATTCTTCTCTCCGAAAAGGACACAGAAGCCCACATTCTATTCTCCATCTGTCCTCTCGCATCTTCCTTTACTACTAAGTACTCATTGCTTCCATTTAATAGGAGGCTATTTTGGCGAGAGGGACCCCACAGGGCTCAGCAATAAGCTTATCTAGCCCCATCTTCTCCCTGTTGAAAGTACAGTCGTTAGCCCAGCTAAAAAGCTTCTGGGTATCAAGGCCAGGAAGCTCTTTGAGTAGTTCTGCCGAACGCTCGAGTCCCATGTCTTTGAAGGCAGAATGCTCATTGCTAACATCGTGTCCAACGATAAAAACAGGTCCTTTCTTCAGATACTCGTCGACAAGGTCCGCAAAGTACTGATCAAGTTCACGAGGTTTCATAGTTCGAATGGTGCCGTACTTGAAAACCTGCCGTTGATAGTAGGGCCTGATATGCTCCGTATCGGCAAGCCTAACACATTCGACTTTGTTGGGTCTGGGAAGGCGAGGAAGCCAGTGTTGAAATAGGTTTGCGTTTGGAACACTTTGACGATTGATCGATTGATTAACCTTGAAGTCATTTTTGGTCAACTTCGTGATTCTGGACTTGGTGGCCTTGTCGACATGGAAAACGTTCCAACCAACTTCTGTCTCCGTCAGCTCATCTCCCTCCTTATATGCAGCAGTGAAGTGCGGTATACGTTGAAGTTTTATATCGACGTTTCCTTGGTTTGCGAGTTCTGCGAGCGGTTCCTAGGCACAAGAATGTCTGAATGGGAGAAGCTTTCATTTTTGATGCTGTTAGAAGAAGGGTAAGTGGAAGGGAAGTCACCCAGCTCGCTGTTCGTTTCCCTTGGAGAGGCAATACAGCCTTCGGTTTCTCCCATTCATACAGCTTCCTGCCTCAATGCACCATTAGTGATTGTCAGAATTTGTGACGCAAAGCTGCGTTTCAATATACTATAACTTATGGAACATTCGTAAAGCGACGAGCCACTACTTTTTACACGTGTTCTGTCTCGACACTCGATAGCAGCAGAACAGCTTGACAACAACCACGACTAAGCACACACTTCACCATGGCAGACGATTCCGAATTCTTGATCGCGTTCCCTATTCTTCTTGCCTTTCTCGGCCTCATTCTCGTCATTCTCGTCAGCCTTCAAAGAAAGCTGGAGAAAGGGGCGCTCGAAATGGAGGGTGTGGTTGTAACGGTGTTGACTGTTGCAAATTCCGCCATTTCGATCAAATACGGATTACCATTGTTCCTCAGATCAGAGAACATTGAAAAGAGCAAAATGGTAGTTAGGCTTTAAATGTCCCTCGAGCCATAGTACTTTGAAAACCAGTATTGCGTCACGAATTCTGACAACCACTAGTGCTGCCTCAATGCGTGATATCTGCTTCCTTAGCCATTCTTCTTGTAAAGTAGACACGATAGGGGAACCAAGGCTAGCTGTGGAGGGTTAGGCAGAGGCCAGGAAATCTCCATCTCAGAGGGGTCTGTGTAGGAGTCTATTTCGACCTAAAAAGAAAAACAAAAAAAAAATCTCGTCCTCGTGGACTTCTCAATCCACTGTCCTTAATATCACAATCTTTGCCTACCAGCCGTACTATCGCAGGGAAGCTGACCGAAAGGTCAGTCTCTTGTGCCAATTCGGCGCACTATGCCTGGAGAGTTGGAGCTTGGTTGGAAGTGTCGTGGATATTGTTGATCTTGGTCTCAACGAGGGCAACAGATGGCGCCTTGCTCTGGGGGTAATATCGTTGGTATACTCCCTCGTTATGTTCGTATGGGAGTGAGCTCCTTGGAAGAGGCGGGCTTCGTGGAGGAGAAGAGTGGGAATGGATATAGCGGCAGAGGAGGAGGGTGCCTTGTGGGAACTGATGTGATGATGCATTTCGCTCTTTGCCCAGGCGGTTTCTAACCGTCCTCTGAGTTATGTTACTGGTGAACGCATTGGGCAAGCTAGCGAGCATTTAAAATGGGGAGCACGTGCTATGGCGCCCGGAGTAGCCCCGAGCGAGATCACCCAATCAACGCTCATTACTAGATTTTCACCCCACACTTTTGCTAACAGTCGTATGGATTGAAATAAGCCATTTTTCGACACCTTGCACCGTTAAAACCGGTTGCAACGCCCGCTTGGCTGTTAGTCTTCATCACCGAAGTTTTTACATGAATCCCAAGCAACTAACACCTATTTCAGTAGTGGTACAGCGTCCCACTCGTATCTATACGGTAATGGGAAGACCACAGGTTCGATTCCTGTAGTGGGCATTCGGTCTGCAGTCCTTTTTTTTGTCATTTGAAGTTCTTTTTGCACCTTGTGGGCGTAAAATTATTGAAACACAGTCACTCAAATTTGGGTGGGGATGTTGACCTTATTTTTAAGGCAAAAAATCTAGATATTCATTTTGGAGCTTACAATATTGTGCGATTCGACTTATAAATTCAGGACAGTCACAAAGCAATGGCAGAGGTCAGATAATACTGTGGTATATTTTATCATACTATACACAATCCGTCTTTTCGACGCCATCCAACCCAACAAATTTCCCTCTCTCTATTTCACCTCGAACAAACTAAATATCAAGAATTCGCTCGCATCCATTAAATTACCTCCACCCAAAAGCACAAGACTGGTACATCTCGTCTCGTAGTAACATAACGTATCCTACACCCCTTCTCCAGGGTTCGTACCACTACTCTTCGTCAAATACGCACTCGGTACCTTCGGCACCCGAGGACTTTTGGGCGGCTGACTCAATCCCCTTCTTTCACCCCTCAATCCATCTCTAAATCTCTCCCCATCCCTACTCCTCCCACCAGTTAACCTTCGCATTCCCGACCTCGTCCCATGTGCGAGAGGTTTAATCATATTCTCCAGGAAGAAACTGCCTTCTCCCGGCCCGTTACCTCCTGCTCGCTCCTCATCCGCGTCGCTGAACACTTCCTCGATGTAGTCTTCATCAGACATGTACGTCGTGACGTTGCTCTGGAATGAAGCCGGAGCAGAGGGTGAAGTAACAGAGCGGGAATGCAGAGATGGTCTTGGAACTGAGGTACGTGGGTGTTCGAAAGCGCCTGGATTCATCGCATTCAATGTGGGACCGTCTCGACTGTTTGCTCTACTATTTGCAGGCCTCATATCTGCAAAGCCATTCTGGAATGAGGCACTGCTTGCCGTTCGTGCAAGTGATTGGTGAAGGATAGGTAATGTCTGCTCGTCGTACAGCTGTGCTCCAGATTCGAAGCCGTCGCCTGAGAATCCGACCTCCGTGATAGTGCGCGATGAGCGTCCATCAGAGGTTGGGCTTTGCAAACTATCTTCGAAGAAGTCGTCCAGGCTGTCGAGCTTCATTACTAGATCGCCTATATTGCCGTCGCCGCGAGCTTCATCCGACATCATTGTCTCGGTTCTTTCAGGAGCGGGGAAGTAGCCATACTGGAAGTCGTCGACGTGGAATTCGACCTCGGGGGTCGGGGCACTTTCGGGGCCCATATTCTCTGCGCTTTGGCACATGTAGAATGCTGCGTGGACATTCGAGCGGGTTGTCTCTGCGTGCTTAGCTGGAACGGGAATGGACCATCCTGACTCTTCTGGGATGCCAAACAAGCTTTGTGTGCGCTCATATTCCTTTCGGATTGCCTTCGATGAAAATCTCGTCATGCTCATACGCAAGTGATGCTTATCCATAGAAGTGCCTGTCATCGTCATGATGTGATCTAACACTTCTAGAGCTTGCATACAAAACTCGGTCTGCAGGAGCCTCAGAAGTGGCGAAATCAAATCAGGGCCATGTGAAGCAATCTCAGGCTTCCGCATGTCGATATCCGGAATGACAGCACAGAGAATTCGCATGGTTTTGACCTTAAACCATGGGACGCTGTTCGTCAACAGACCCATAAGGAACGTCAGGCTTCCAAAGTCCCATTCAGGGAAGAAGTTCTCTCGAAGCGCCGATACCAACTGGGCAAGGAAATCTTTGCTTGCACGGTAACGCCCGGCTGCAAACCCGATCAGTGCTCTCGAAATTGTACTGCATCCTTGCAATTCAGCGATCTGGGCCAGGATTTCCGCGCTCTTTACACTTTCCGGGCCGATTTTGTCCTGGTCCATGGCATGGAGAAATCTTGGAAAGTTGGCAAGAACGGCAAACAGTAGGCGGCTGTCGTCTCCAATCAAATCATCATTTGGAAGCTGAACAAGTCGGTCCATGATCTTCAATGTTAGGTCGAGGCATACAGAAGAGCGTATCCCTTTATGGACCAAGGGCTGGAGACCTTCGAAAACGCCTTCCCATCTCGGCGGGCGTCCTTCAGCTAGGAGCTTTCTCACACACGAATCATTCAAGTCAAGTTTCACCAGAAGCTCTTCCAGCATTCCAAGTGCCTCCAAAAATTCCCGTTCGTTGATTGTATCCAGACATGCGCATGTAGTCCAAAACAGTTGTGGAAATGTGATGAGATCAGTTGGCTCCAGTTTGCACATCAAAGTCTTGAGGGTAGTCAGTATCTCCATCGAAAATGTCTGAACATCGGAATCCTCATCAGCGATAGTATTGGACAATCTTGCTAACATATCTGCAAGCATAGGCTGATCCAGCGAAGTCAGAATGCATCTAAAGATCTGGAACGATCGGCAGGCAAGATGTCTGACGGGGCATGAAGTTGCCCAAGTCAGAGACAGCTTTGCCCACTGTTCTTGAATGCCCGGGTAGGTGATCTCAAAATACTTGACGACCTCGGTACTGAGAACTTCCATTCCCGGCGGGACTTTGTTGTCCTGATCATCGACCTTTCCGTTGTAGTCTTCATATGCCCAAACGACGTTGCTATCATGTCGACGGATAGACTCGATGAAATCTTCGATGGATTTTTTCATTGGCAATGCCTCTTCATCATCGATCTTGGATATGACTAATTCATGAATCATGTGAATGAGCATTTCTCGCGCTTGTTCTTGAACGAGGGGGATGTAATGATCCCACAGGACAGTAACTACTTGTAGAAGCAGAGGGACATTCTCGGCTACGAGCTGCACGGGAGATACCATTAAATCGACCAAAAGGATCAGAGATAATTGACCGAGCGAAAATCCGGCTTGTTTTGCTCCAATTGGCAAAGCTTCGGACAGATCTGCAAGATAGGGTAATTTTACAGTATCCGGAGGGGGTGGGATGAGCTCGCGTTTCTCATTCGGTATCATAGCTTTGGGTGTGATCTGCATCAGGAGGAATTCGACAACTTTGACACCTGCTGGGGTGCTGGACAGGAAGACAACAATCTGCTTTGCATATTCGACAAAGTTCTGCTCGCGGCGGTCGAGGCACAGTGACATGATAAAGTCAAGAACGAGCTGAACATTTCCAGCATGCGGACCAGTTGCAAGTGCTTGCCACAAGGCTTGAACTTCGTTATGTAAAGCACTGCTCGACTTGATCGTGATCTCGAAAAGATTGGCGAGGAGTACATAAGACTGAGCCGTCGGCCCACCATTTGGATCAAGCTGTAGCTCAATGATTTGAATCCACGGCAATATCGCCGCCACCATATTTCGTTGGGAATTTGATTGCAAGTCCTTGAAGTAGGCAGTAAATTCCGAAAAGATGAGAAAGGCCAGTTCCGAATGTGTCTGCGATAGACGCTTTGAGATCTCGAACTGTGCAAGCTTGTACACGGCTTTCGTCTTATCAGAGATACTAATATCGTAGTCTTGTATCTTAGAGCTTCTCTGCTGTCGTTCCTCGAGCGCTCGCAACACATGGGCTGACTTCGAACGAATTGGACTCAATTCGCTGCCCAGAGTATAGAGTCCTATCCCCAGAAGTCTCCAAAAAGGCATTGGGTAGTCCGGGTGCTCGAGAAGGACCTGGGTGATTACTTCAAAATAGCTTTCTAGGACTTTCGGCACCTCTGCAAGGTAGCATCTCGTGATTGAATGCTCCAAAAGGTATGGGAAATCCTTGTTATGCACAATGAGATTCTTCAAAGCTCTTCTCCCAATGACATGCATCCGGTCGCTTCCAGAATTGAAGATGGTGTCTATCCAAGAGAGCATTCGCCTGATGTCAAATTGTAGGTTTGCTCTGCTCTCCGTAGTAATGCTAATTGGACCACCGCAGAGGGCGGCCATTGCACTCAGGGCTGCGGTCCGAAGATTCCGTTTCTCAATCTCCATGGCAGCAGTCACGGTGCCTCTTTCACCAAGTGTTTGTTGATCAATCATTGATTGCCGCATGCTGTCCTCGCGCTGCCGTATTTGGGTCTGGTTGGGCGAATAACCACACCAGTCCTCCATCAGTGCAAAAGATGATTTCCTCGATTCGAAAGTCATCCACCGTGACGGATCCTTCGTTCTATTGATCCCCTCAAAAAGCTCTTCCATCAATCCACAATAGTGTTTCCGGAGCTTTTGAAATTCCCAATCCATCTGGACTTCTCCATCCATGAGAAATAATTTCAAGTCTTTTGTGTAGACTACAAGATTGTTCAATATCCAATCATCCTGATTAATATTTTCTTCTTTCAGGAAAGGCGAGGTCAGCCTGTAAACATGTGTGATCTCCGTTCGCAGCAGATCAGTTCTTCGGTTTCGTCTGGGACCGCTTGCGGTTCTCTGATGAATACGAGCCCTGGCATCGTCGTTGCAGCGGCTAACAGCACTTTGCAGTTCTTCCAGAAGTGTCTTGTAGATGTTTACATTGATTGATCCCAGAGCAGTGACGACTGCATCCCGGATCGAGGCAGGGCCAACAGATAGAAGAGGGATGATGTATTTGAAAAGCGAGCGTGCAGAAGTGATCTTCTCTTGAATTTGATTTGGCTTCGATCCCTTCCGAAGATGCTGGGCAACTGGTGGGGAAGTCTGCTGTTGGCCTCCTTTGTCGGATAGGGTTGTACATGCCACAATGAGATACAACTTCCACTGCTCAATCAACACTTCTGGGGGAGTAGTAGACGACCTTGACAGTATCCGACCACTGCCAGTTTCAAATCGGTCGAACGAACCATACGCCGGACCTCTGGTGGCTTCTGAAAGGGCAACGATGCCTTTGTACATCTGCAGAATTCGATTGCATATTAATTCTCGCCCGAGCGTGACTGCGAAAGGACAGCGGTCGTAACTGATTCGAATTAGGTTCGGGAAAATCTTGAACCATAATGTTGTATCGTAAGATACTTCACTACTGCACAGTTCAATGAGAGCACTCTGTGAGTTGCTCTTTCGCATTCCCCTCTGCAACCTGCTGCGTTCAGCAACTGATAGATTTTCATCGTTAAAATCCATAACCCGCATCGAGTCGCCCTCGAGGATGTGAATGAGCCGGCTGTTATCCTTGCCTAGAGCTGTGTCAAATTCCGTGATAAGCCGCAACACTGTGACAGCAAATGCCCGAACCCTTCTCGATTGCGAGCATAGGAAGAACAGCCCATGGGACTCGACTTCATCGACATGAGCCCATATTCCAGAGAGATCCAATTGCATACCACGCTTGTCAGCACTATCTTCCTCAGACACATCAGCGGCAGCTTCTCTCGTCTTGTGCTTAATTTCTTCAATCCAAATCTGTAGCAGCTCCACATATAATTTGAGAGTACTCTCAATGTGGCCAGGTCCGAGCATGCCACCATCCGACATTGTGGAGTATCTATCATCGAAATTGAAGATGAATCGTGCAAACCCGATTGTAACTTGCTGAGCATGGGATTGTCTCGCAATGGATTTCAGTGATTGTGCAGATGATTCAGCAATATTGTACTGTACGTGAGCCGTGCCTGTGCACAAGAGGTTGACCAAGGAGTTGAAGGGGATGTCTGCAGATAGACATCGAGGAAGAGCTTGTACAGCAACGTGAAGAAGCTCGTAAAAACCCTGCTTTTGGTCCGATGGACTCTGATAATCATCCCGACGTGCAAAGTTGAAGCTCTCAGATAAAGGGGTTTTTGGTGTTGGACTGTTGAATTTCTCGTCCAGTACTGCCTGGCCACCAAATGTGTTGTCGCAAATGATAGTGATCTTCCCCAAAATTACACAGAACTTCGAGTAGTACTCTTTCGCCACATCTCCGAGGGCATTCGTAAGGACTGGACGAGACAAACGATCCTCCTGGCCTCGTACAACAGGCTGAGGAAGTAATGGACTGCGAGGCGCAGTCATTATTGGAGACGTAGGCATCCTGTCGTAAGATGGCAACGGCTGATAGTGTTGGGGGAATGGTGGCCGTCCTTGGTCTCCCTTTTCAAGATCTGACATTATGGAGAGAAAAGCTCTAATCCCAATTACCATCTTCTCAGGTTCTAGTTGCTCGACCTTCAGATCTCTGGGAGTTGCGAACAGATCAGCATTAATTAATGGAAAAACAATTGTCCTGAAGCAGAAATCTTGATGCTTGAATCCAATGATGCGTATGATTTGTATCAAAGGTTCCGCAATGGAGGGGTCCGTAGAAAGATAAGATCTCCTTCCTGGAGGAAGTACAAGTTTGACAACTTCTTCGAGTTTTTTAATGGTAACGTTTAGAGTATCGGTAGTCCTGTACAAGTACGTCCATAGCAGTCTTGAGATCACCTGCAAGCATATCGGTCTTGCATAGCGGTCCTTGAATTTCGGCTGCAGGGGCAATATAAGTTGAAGCCATTGAGTTGAGAACGTTTCAGCGGGGGAAGCACAAAGCAGTGTGGCGGTTAATGGGAAGGCTACAGACCAATGGCGAGGTTTGACAAACATCAGGGCAAGTCTAGGTCCAATTGTCGCGAGTACTTCAGTCCACTTTGGCATATTAAGCTCCGTATTAGCCTGAGCAGCGACGGGAAGTAGAAGGATCTCTAAGGCCTGGCAGTAAGCGTATTTGAGACGATGGCCATGCGATTGAGCGAAGAATCGTCCAAGTGAGATCATAAAATCGCAAGACTGGTCCCACGCGTCCTCGGGATATATTTTGAGCCGCAGGTGTTTCATCCCCCCAAGCACCAGCTCCATTTTCCCTTCAATGTCTCGATTCGCAGGACCTTTTGCAACCAGATCTTTCTGCGAAGTTTCAAGATCTGCAATATACCTATCCGTGACGCTCTCGAAGTTGATCTCGCTCATAACACCCAGTAGTTGGCCAAATAGATACCAATTAGCAATCTTTAAGGGGGAGTTGTTCAGTTGGTCTCCGTCGAATATCTTTAACTGTCCAAAAATGATAACCTCCAGCTTCTCCTCCATTTCCGGCGTTATACATTGCAAAGTACTCTGCCCAATGACTTCCATCAGTACCCGACATAGTATGTATATTGAAGCTGTGGAACGACGCTCGGCTTGGGCAACAAACTCCTGGCGGGCTGCAAGTGTAGATGGGCTGCTGACACTCGCGATATCATCGGCATGCATATGGGCAGGTTCGGTATTTCTTCGAAGCATTTGGCCTGGCACGGCATTGCCCCGAGACTGGTGTCTGTGTGAGCAAGTAGCAAACATGAAGTTTATGGCCTGCATACCTGTTGGAGTTGACTTCGAGCTTCATTGGCAGCATCACTTTTGTTCTTCCTCCATAACATCATTGAATCTATCAAAGGTTTGGGCTTTTGACTCGCAATATGGCCAAGCGCCGAGATTAATTGATCGAAAGTTGGGTCTACGCCGGGTCCACATATTTGTTCTATTTGAGGTTCGGGATCAAGAGGTACAGTGATGCATTGGCTGATCTTTTCCTCCGCTTGGGCAATGAACTGCACAAGAAATATTAGAGTAAGCTTTCTCTGTACAAAAGAGAACACTGACGGATGTAAACAGCACATGCAGAGCATATTCGCCAACGGTTTTGAGCTCTTCCTTGTGATGGTGCCTCGATGAATGAGAAGGACGGTGACGATGATCTCTGCTACTTCTGCCACTGCCACTGCCACTATGCATCCTTTCCACCTTTCTGGCTGTCAAATTGTGGTTGCTGTTGTCCGTGGCCGCTGATGCCCGATCTGGCACGAAAGTCGCATTTGAACTGAAAGACGAGCCACTCATGGATCCAAAGCTAGAATCGCCCATATTTGATGCATCAGACCTCTCTCCTCCGGCCGCGGCGATTATCTGCGGGCTCAACGGGCTTGTCGAAGAAGCAAAGCTCCCGTTTCTCGAATGCTGTATGCCATGGACGATACTGGTTTGCCGGTGGTGCGCTTTATCCGTAGTCAATCTGCCACCGCTCAGCAGACGGGGTGAGAGTGCAGAGTTTTGCGCCTGTTGATCTGACGAGGCGCTTCTAACTGTGAGGCTCGAGGGTGAGGTCTGGGTGGACGTTGAGGAGGGGTCGCGGGCGTCTATCCCTGCTCTCGGAATGGTTGTGGACGTTGTGGAAGGTTTCAGCGTCGCATTCCAAACATCACTATCGAGTGGAGAGAGGTTTGTGAGTCTCTCGCCCCAACTGTCTGGTGACTGACCTTCGAGACAACTTTAGCCAGGATGTGCAGCAGATAAGGGAGGCTCAAGTGCTGGTTGAAGCTTTGCTCTCCAACTAAAACGCCAGGCCTCAAACACTTTGGGTAAACTCACCTCCTTGGCTCATGGTTCAAAGGCCGCCACGTGTCTGTGCGCCCTCACACAGTCCCATATCGATAGAGAAACAGGTGCTGCATTTGTTTGATGATGAAGATAATTAGGCTAGAATAATTTGTGGTGCTTGTGATCTTCACTGATTGAGCATAAATTATTATGAAATTCAGCAGCGACCCACCCAAATAGAAGTCCCAGCGCCGACCCCTGGAATTAGGACAGGGTAAAGAGTGTTTATGACCATGCTATTTGACGTGTACCGTACCATCCGTCCTAGGGCGCTTCAACCACAAGCCATAAAGATCTCCTGCCCAACAGACAGTGCTTGACGAGCCCTCACATTTTACACGATGCCCCTTTTTTCGGTGTCGTAAGAACTGCAAGCCACCAAGTCAAGAACAGCAATTGAGCGGGGCAGCGAGTTCTTTTCTGTCAGGTACCGGCACAACACGAGCACTGGGGGCAATTCCGACGGCATCGGCAGATTC
>Ga0302227_10001416_pt1 | contig 17983 bp, 20 predicted proteins | sample II_Palsa_N1_1_FD_193525 | JGI IMG/M metagenome (GOLD analysis project Ga0302227, IMG submission 193525) | Peat permafrost microbial communities from Stordalen Mire near Abisko, Sweden - II_Palsa_N1_1 | ecosystem: Environmental > Terrestrial > Soil > Palsa > Peat permafrost | place: Sweden... | reverse complement strand
CCACACCCCACCACGAAAGAAGGGAGAGGGAGGGAGTGACAGAAGAAAATTAAAAGCCTGTGGAGATGAGATAGTCAGCCAGGCGCTCGACAATGATGGTGGCCTCCCCGGGCTGAGCGTTCTGGTCGTACACGCCGATGATGATGGTCTGCTTGGTCTTGACGATGACAACGCCGTTCTGGCCCTGAACACGAGCGCGGTGAGCACTCCTCACATACTAGTACTCGTAGGTACCTTTTTGCCGTACAGCGACCTGTCGTCGTAGCGCAGCGCAAGGTACTTGACGCCGGCAATGTTGAGTCCGTTGGCGATGATCTCGGACGGGTTGCTGAACGCCGCCACGAGCTTCTTGGCCTCGACGTCGGTGACCTACCGTTCAAAAAAGTAAACGAAAGGTCAATAATAGAAGGAACGCCCCCTGTAGCACAAGGGCGAAAGTTTTTCAAACGGTCAGTACCTTGAAACCAGCCGAGGTGGCCCACGTCGCGCCGTTGTGGCCCACGAGCGCGGCCTGCGCGATCTTCTTGGTCCCGACGAGGTTGCTGTCGACGTAGGCCTGCCACGACATGGTGTGTATTTATAGGTTGTTTTTTTTTTTGCTGCAACAACGAAGGCGAAAGTTTTCTGCTGTCAGTACAAACAAAGCCGCAAATTACACAGGGAAAAGGAAAGGCAATAGAGTCTCGCCGGTCTCTGAACAGCCCCCAAAAAACACCTGAGACCGGCAGGACACCTGCACGCGAACACAAAAACAAACACATCCGCGCATTATTTGTTTCAAAAAGTTTTTTTTTCACGCGACCAGCAGACAACTCGACGTGCGGCCCCGTGGTGCGGCCAAAAATACGAGGCTGACAAAGATCGGACGACGCGGGCAATCAGTTTGTACAGAGAGTACGTTGTGCTCAAGACCGGAAAAAATCCAAACTGTCCAGCGACGATCCTTGCTGAATGGACCACTCAAACTCCCCAACACCAAACGGCAAACCAACCAATCAGTCAGCTTCTTTGCTCATCTTTTTATTTTATTTACTTTTTTTTTTAAAAAAAAAAGGAAAGAAAGGAAAGAGAAAAAGGTTGTGGGGAAAAAAGGAGTCAGCGTGAACTGAAAAGAAGAAAGAACAAATGGATTAAAAAGATGAATGTGTTTTTTCCTTTTCCTTTTTTGTAAGTGAAGAGGGTGGTGGTGGTAGTGGTGGTGGGTAGTGTGGGCGTGGAAGCTTTAGTAGTTGATCGAGATGAGGTAGTCAGCGAGCTTCTCGACAGCAATGTTGGCCGCACCGGGCTGGATCGACTCATCGTAGACACCGATCAGAACAGCCTGCTTGGTCTTAACGGCGACGATACCTCCGGTGCCCTGTGAAAATGCAGCAAAAAAGAAAGAAAAAAAAGGAAATTAACACATAAAACGCAAATTAAAAAATTACCTTCTTGCCGTAGAGCGATCGGTCGTCGTAGCGGAGGGCAAAGTACTTCTGGCCACCGATGACAATGCCGTTGGCAATGATATCGCTGGGGTTGCCGAAAGCCTTGACGATCTTGGCACCCTCAGCGGCGGAGAGCTGAGGACAGAGAAAAAAAAAATGAACAGCGTTGGTGAGAAAAAACTCACGCGCAAAGAACGTGGGGGTGGAAAACGTACGTTGAGGCCGGTGGACGAGGCCCAGGCGCTGCCGTTGTGGCCGATCAGAGCAGCCTGCTTGATCTTCTGGGCCTGGAGGTTCTCGACGTACGCTTGCCACGACATTTTGAGGGAGAGTTTGAAAAAACTACGGACATGGGGGGGGAAATATCGTTAGTGGCGAGGTTCGTGAGGAAGGATCTTTCAAGGGAAGCAAGGCGTCGAAAAGAAAGAAAAAAAGACCGAAAGGTAAGCAGGTCGTTTAATCTCATCCCAAAAAAAAGGGAAAAAAGGAAGAAAAAAAAAGACTGGGGCAACAACCACCCGTCTTCAATCACCGCGCCAAGCAAGATATGGAAAGAGAAGACGAAAGAGCGAAAAACAAGGCCTCTGCGTTTGTTCGTCGTTCTTGACAGGGCGCAAGGGGAAAGAAAGAGAAGAAAAAAACACGAGAAAAAACAAAAACAAAGACACAGTACGTGTGCCTACCGGCCCCCCTGCAAAATAGCAGGCGTCGGCTGTCCTCTCTCCGGCGCCACCTGGGTTCCCCCTCTCAGTCGCTGAGCCGACCAGGTGGGAGAGGGAAAAAAAAAGAGTCCGAAAAGAGAACGAGATCATGTACAAAAATAAACCTCTTTTTTTTTTTTTCCTTCTCTCTTTCCACTCGCGGAACTTGCCCGGCTCGAGTTTTCCCCAGGCGCCCACTCCCTCACTGTCTTTTCGTTGTAGCGCCTCCCCCCCACCCTGCCCCCCACCTCGCCAAGTGGGAGTTGTTCAAAAGGTCACCCCCAGCTGAAGAAAACAAAAACACACCAGCGGGAAAAAAAAGGGAAATTCGTAAAATGCCAGATTGGAATATTTTTGGTGCAGCCAATGCCAGATTTTTTCGAGCCTCTGTACGCGTCCTTGTTTTCTTTTTCTTTTTTTTTCCTTTTTTTTTCCTTTTTTTTCCTTGTGCGCACCACGGCACGAGACAGTGGCCATGCCTTTCTTCTCTATCCTTCAATCCGTTGATAATTCTGGGCCCCTTCATCACTTATCAAAATTTGCCCAGCAGAAAATATTTTCATGTGACCTTGGATGGCACGCACGGTCCTTTGCGTCTCTCTCTCCCTCCCTTCTCCTGTCACGACCTCACCTCTTTACCTCACCTCTTTCTTTCTTTGTGCTGTATTGCAGTGCGGCCAGGCCCTGTAGGTAGTGGTGTTCCGCATGTCTGACCTCAAGGCGCCACTGTTGTCGATGGTAATTAACCTGGATTTGACCAACCACGACAAGACACGCTCAACCCCCCTCCTCCGTCACAGGACAACTCGAGTGTCTCGTACGTGCAGCTCAATGACAACGACGACGACCAACGCGCCGCTGTCGCCGGCACCGACGAGATCCCCGTGCCAGCGGTACCACGCTACCCGCGCAGTGCATATGGCGTCAAGAGCCGGCGCAGCTCGCAGTTTGAGATTGACCTGCCCGACGACGAGGAGGACGACAGTGACGTACGTCAGACGCGTCGGTGGTTGTCATGTGAGGCTAATTAAGCATACCCAGCAAAAGGTCATGTGGCAGAGCACACACCATATCTTGCAGGTGCTTGTTCCTAAAGATACTGTACGACCCTCGACCAGCTGTGCCGCTTAGTTAACCACACCTCCCAATCAACGTGCAGAGCGCGAGCTTTGAGCTCATCCAAACACCCATCTTTGGCATCACGCCGTACCCGGAGCTCGGCGGCGACCACAAGAAGCACGCCGATGAGATCCACGCCAGCCCTGGAGCACCGCCTGTCCAGCAGTTTGACGATTACCGCAACCGCTGGCGCTACGCGGGCAACATTGTCTACTTTATCTTTTTTGGCTGGTAACGAACTGCGCACGTTTGTGTTTTATCAAACTGGCTGCATTTAGGTGGACATCGCTGGTGTATGTTATCATGGCCGGCATCATGGCTCTGACGATCGTCGGCATGCCGTACGCCCGTCTGTGCCTAAACTTTGCCTGGTACTTTTGGTGGCCCTTTGGGCGTTACGTCGAGGGCCTGCCACACGACAATATTTCCAGTACTGTCTTTTTGTCTGTTTATTGGTTTGCTGATGCGATTGTGCACAGTGGAGTACTCGGATGGCATCGCAGAAGTGTACACACCCGGGCGAACGTGGAGCGACTCGGCACATGGGATTGTTGCCCGCGGCATCTGGTACTTTGTGTTTTCGCTGCTCGGTGGTAACATTACAGACCCCCCTTTTTTATTGTCTCTTGATATTAAATGTACCGCGATAACAGCACCAACGCACCTCTTTGCGACCGGGATCAACTGGTTCCTCGTCGGCTTCATCCCCATTGCAAAGATCAACTACTCGGTCATGACCTACATGTACAGAAGGCCGCTCCGCGTGCGCTGCCGCAAGGACGGCAAGGTCCAGGAGGTCCTCCTGTGCACGTACAAGGCTTTTGCAAAGCACTACTTTTTCGACACGTACGATGGCGTCAACATTGTCTTTGTCAACCTCCTGCCGATCGTCCTCCTTACCATTCTGGACGGTTACGTCCTAAAGTCAAGTAATTATTGTTCTGTCTGCGTCAAATAACCTTGTTTTTCCCCCCTAGTCAACGCGGACATGCTCATCACCAGCCCGTACGTTATCTTCTTCCTCTCCCTCATGTCGGTCGTGCCGCTCGTCTACTATGTCGGCATGGGTGTCGCGTGCGTGTCGGCGCAGTCGTCCTTTGGTGTGGCTGCCGTCGTCAACGCCACGTTTGGCAGTATTGTCGAGATCATCCTCTACATTGTCGCCATTCTCGCAAACAAGGGTCTTATCGTCGTACGTTAGTAATTCTATTGTGTTTTTTTTTTTTTTTTTTTTTTTGAAAGTAAAAACAAACAAACAAATAAATATTTAATTCGCAGGTGGGATCCATCATCGGTTCTCTCGTGGGCACACTCCTCTTCCTTCCCGGCCTTGCCATGATTGCTGGTGGTGTGATGTACGTCCTCTTTCTATTTGTTCTTGTTCGCTCATGCACACGCACATGAAAAAATACAGCGAAAAGGAGCAGCGATTCAACGCCCGCGCCGCCGGAGTCTCGACCACGCTGATCATGATCTCGCTCGCGTCAAGCTTTATCCCGTCCATCTTTTACAAGATCTACGGTTCGTACGAGCTTGTATGCACAGAGGACGTGCCCCCGACTGAAAGCGCGGCTGTCGACTTCAAGTACTGCAACTACCAGCTGATGAACCCCGAGTCGGATCCGTTTTACCACAACTCTGTGTTGCCGCTCATGATCTTTACCACGGTCACGCTGCCCATTGTACGCTTGCCGTTTTGATTTCTTCTATTAAAAAAATTAAAATTAAAAAAAAAAATTAGACCTACCTCGTCGGCCTCTGGTTCTCGCTCAAGACGCACAAGGACCGCATCTACAAGGAGGTTGGTGGCCGTGCTTCCAAGCACGAGGCGGTCTCTGCCAGCTCCTCGTTGCTTGGCACAGGCAAGGTTGCGCCGTCCATCAACGATGCCATAAATGTGAGGCAACGATTGCTGTCGTCCGCATCAACGACCGCAAAGAAGCCGGTCCACCGCGACTACACCGACGGCCCAATGTCCGACGCCGAGTTGGAGAACAAGGACAGCCTGGGCGAGGAGGGCATAGCCGAGCACGCCCAGGAGGAGGGGCACGGGCACGGCGGGCACGGCGCACCCCCGTGGACCCGCAAGAAGGCCCTTATCATCCTCATCGTCTCCACCATTGCCTTTGGTCTCCTGGCCGAGTTGCTCGTGCAGTCGGTGGACTATGTCATCCAAGGCTCTGGCATCAGCGAAAAGTTTATCGGCGTGACCCTCTTTGCGATCGTACGCCTCTTTTTTTTTCCTCCCCAAAAAAAAAATTTTTTTTTAAATAAGAATCGATCGACAGGTCCCCAGCGCCACCGAGTACGTCAACGCTATCCTCTTTGCCATGCGCAAAAACATTGAGCTCAGGTACGGACGAAATACCTGTCTCCGATCGCCCAATTTAATTCTCCTGTCGATAAATCGGTTGCCCATAGCATGGAAATCTCGAGCCAGTACACGGTGCAAGTGACGCTGCTACAGATCCCCGTCCTCGTCATTTTCTCGCTCATCAACAACAACTTTATTCAAGGCGAAATCACGGTCGAAAACTCATTCCTGTACGTAACCCTCACGTCCTAAATCTCAAAATCTCACTATTTCTATTTTTACAAAATGTCTCCGATTGCGGGGGGGACCAGGCTGATTTTCGAGTCCTTTGACATGATCGCAATCACCCTGTCGTTTGCGCTGCTCTCGTACATTTACGCGGACGGACGGACCGACTACTTCAAGGTACCGACAGTTTTGAGTTTTGTTCGCTTGCTGAAGGGGAAAATAATTTCTTTTTCTTCTTCTTCTTTGCAGGGTGTCATGATGAGCATGGTCTTCCTCATTCTCATGGTCGCATACTGGTTCGAGCCGGTGCCCCACTATTAAGAAATACACGTACATCCCTTTGGTTCGCTGTACTCTCTCGGATTCAAGTTGGATTTTTCTTTCAGTCTTTTTTCAATTATTGTTGTTGGACGCCCTATTTTTGGCAGTTGGAATTGAAACTATGTGCTGGGTGTTCTCACGCGCCTGGCGCCCGTTTCCTCCCTCCCCTATTTGGGCGGACGGAGAGGGCACGGCAGCGCCCACTGATGACGAGACTTCCGAGGTCCGATTAAAGAGTGTCATTAGAAAGAAAACTGGGCTGGGGGGGAGGGGAAGGGAAATCGGGACTGTTGCCAACAGGGTTGTTCTCGTCATGACTCAGATCCTACAAACGGAAATTCGTGCACCCTCGTCCTGCGTGTTGCTGCGATTAAAATTGCATATGAAAGCTCATCCTGGGGCAGAGCACGTAAAAAAACTCCGGAGACAGCCAGAGTGATCCCTGGTGGGGTTGCACAAAGGGAAGGCAACCAGGTGCAAAGTGTGACTGTTGGGGCGCTGGAATGCCGTTGTCTCACTTGCGACTTAGTTTTTTCCACCTGTCGCTTTTTCCGTTTCCCTTTGTTGTCTCCCAGCACGAGTCTTTTTTTCCCTGGACCCGTTTCTGTGTTCCTTCTCCGCCCCCGAAAAGCGCATCAAACCCCGCCTAGCGGAACAGGTTGTTGGGGGGAAAAAAGCTAAACAAACCGATCGATTGTTTGCAACATCTTTCTGAGGCCTATATGCGTTTTTATCTTGTGAGAGAATCGACTGGGAAAGAGAGAGGGACAGGTATTTCAATCAAAACGAAGGAAAGAGTGGGAAAGGGTGCTACAGCGGCTGCTGCTGCTGGGAGACAAACGAAAGAATAAAAACCGAACCGTAGGACGTTCCTTTTTTTCCCTCCTTCCATAGTTCTAAACACCACCAGAAACAGTCGCACCACAACAAAAAAACAGGCATACAGGAAAGCACTAGGATGAACCACACCCCAAGTGGTGCAGCAGCCCCGTCATCCCCGCTGCCCACCTCCACCTCTGCAGCCGCCGCCGACGCAGCAGCAGCAGCAACCTCACCGACAGGAAAAGACGTAACTACCACCCGTCGCGCGGCAACTGGACCAGAGACAGGAGGACCGCCCCACACGGTTACGCCCACTTTGGCGGCTGCGGTGGTGCTGATGGCCTCGGCCTTGACTCAGCCACAACCGCAGCCACCATCTCAACGAGCCAAAGGTACAAACCGTCGAGGCCCTCATTTATATATTTATTTTATTTTGACCTGTCTCATTTCGCAAATTCCCTATTTAATTATTACCCTACCGCGTGCTCTCTTCGCTAGTAGGGAGGAACAAGGCCGCTCTGATGGACCGGGACTGTGAGGAGGGCGCTGGGGATGAGACGGTGGACAGGGCAGCCGCAGCAGTGCTGTTGAACGCAGCAGCACGGCCGGGGGACGACGACCTGATGGACGTCGACGGGGACGACTTGGGGGACGAAGGCGACGACTACGACGGCGACGACGACAACGACCTGGACTCGGACCTGCTCATCCACAGCGGTGGCGACGACGACGACAGCGAGCTGGAGGACGACGACGACGGCGACGACGACGACTTCACGGAGGCAGCAGAGAACCTTTCGTCCCCCTCAAAGGTCAACCTCGTGGTCGTGCTGGAGAAGGCCGGCAACTCGTCAAACTCTGCCCAGGCAGCGACCACACCGGCACCGGCACCGGCACCAGCACCAGCACCAGCACCAGCACCAGCACCAGCACCAGCACCAGCGCAAGTCAAACAAAGGAGAAAAAAACGGAAACACGGACGCCACCACTTGCACATTGAAACTACGTCTGGCAACAAGACAGGTGTTACAAACGACGGGGGAGCTGCCACAACGTCTTTGACCGGCGATGGCGGCAGCAGCAATGGCTTCACCAACAGCAGCACAGGCGACATTGCAAACACGAGCAGCAACAAGAGCACGGTCGCCTCCGCATCGGCATCCTCGCCAAGGGTGTTTGGACCACAGCGCGGCAACACGGGACCCACTCGGCGGCCCCGCACAACGGCACAACAGCGCACGATCCTCATGTCGGCCTTTGAAATGGTACGGGCGCTGAATCTGTGGAGGGCACATCCGTTCTTTATTTATGATTTGGGAGGGGGGGAGGGAGGGATAAATACTGCAGTTTGTTTTTCTTTTTCTCCCTTTTTTTTCCTTTGTTACGCCGATCGGGTCCAATAAAAGGGGCAGATCGCCCCTCTGTTGGTTGTTTGTTTGTTTATTTTCGTTGCAATCTCGGTCTCTCGGGTCTGGGTTTTTTTTTTTGGGCGCGCCCACTCTGGTCCACAAAAAAAAAGATATTGCCACCCCCCTCCCTTTTTCCACCACCATCTCTGTTTGTTGGTGGTCTTGCCAGATCGCTCCTTGCTCCCAAATCGCTCTTGCTCACGCTGTTTTTTTTTTTCGACACAAAAAATCAAAACGAGAGTTTATTCTAATCATGGTCTCCTTGTCCATAGACCCCCTTCCCATCGTCCTCGTTAAGGATATCACTGGCCGAACGCTTGAAGATGACGCCACGACAGGTGATGCCTCCCCCCTCCGTTTATTTAATTTTTAATTAATTGTTACTTTATTTTTGCAATGATCTCTTTAGGTCCAAGTGTGGTTCCAAAACGCCCGCCAACGTACGACTCGCAACAACGGCGGTGCCGGGACCCAATCGCTGCGAGCGCGAGCGTACCTACGTGACTTTGGCGCGCCTGCCCCTGGTTACGCGCCCTCGACCACGGGTGCCGTGGACGCCATCACCCTGGGCCAGCTGGGCCTGATCCCGCACCCTCCCGTCGACACATCCTCTGCTGTATCCACCCACGTTGCGTCCATCGTCGGTGCCGGCCCCAAACCCGTCACAGCGGTGGATCCGCTGCAGGCGGCCGCAGCCGTAGCGGCAGCTGCTTCCCCGTGGTCCTACCAGCTCATGTATTCGTCAAAGAGCCCATCGCCCGGACAACCGTCGCAACCGCAACCGCAGCCGCAGCCGCAGCCGCAGCCGACCACTGGGCAGGTTGCCGCTGCCTCGAGCGAGTATGCCGCCCGGCTAGCCCAGCAGCACCAACAGCAACAGCAGCAGATGTACCAGCAGCAGCAGCAGCAGCAGCAGCAACAGCAACAACAACTGCAGCAACTACAGCAGTACCAGCAGCAGCAGCATCTGCAGCAACAGTACCTGCAGCAGTTTGCTCATGCTGGCTTGCCCTTGTTTGTCACGACCAATGCTGGTGGAGGAGGAGGGACGGCAACCTGGAACCACCAGCAGCAGTTTGCTTATGCTCTGGCCTATCAACAGCAGCAGCAGCAGCAACAACAACAGCAGCAACAACAGCAGCAGCAACAGCAGCATATTCAATTGCAGCTACAACAGCAACAGCAGCTCGCAGCGGCGGCGGCACTGGGCCTCCAGCAACACCCAGGCTCGATGATGGTCACGGCCAATCAAGCAGCCGCCTTCCAGGCAGTGGCAGTCCAGGCAGCAGCAGCAGCAGCAGCAGCAGCAGCAGCAGCTTCCAACGATCCAGCTGCCGCCCACGCAGCCTACATTGCCGCCGCTGCTCGCCAATGGACCGATCAGCTGAACTTCAGTCGCCAGCAGCAACAACAACAACAAGGGCAAGGAGCCGCCTCGGTGCCACAGCCCACCTCCCAGTTGCTGAGCGATCCCCCCAGTGGGTCCGCCTTGCTGCTCAACAACGCGGTCCTGGGCAGCGGACTGTTTGGGCCCAACCGTTCGGCCCCTGCGTTCAGGTACCAGTTGCCCTCTATCAGCCCCACCACCTCCTCATCCTCGTCGTCTGCTTCTGCTCCGGCCGCCACCACCACGGCACCGCAGCAGTCACCCCAAATGCCCAATCTGGTCAACCTGCTCTCGCCACTCGCCACTGGATCTAGTGTTGCTGGTACTGCTGCGCCCGTGGTGAAGCCCCCTCTACTGGCATCCTCCTCGGCCGCCCCGCTCACAAGCATCCTGCCCAATCTCATGCGGCCGCTCCCCATGCCCGCCTTGAGCATCAGCGGCAGCATCAGTGCCAGCAACCGATCGCCCTCGTCGGCGGCACCGAGCACGGTGCCCATGCCCATGCTGCTGGGCGGCGACCCAGCGGCCTCAACGGCAGCCTCGACCGCAAGCCCAGATTCCACCGACAGCAGCAGGAAAACATCCAAGGAGAGCGTCGGCAGCACGAGCAGTAACGTCACAACAGGCAGCAACAGCAGCAGCCACTCGAGCGACCTGCTCTTCCTCGCCTCGGCTGCGTCGCTCCTCGAGCAGGGGGCCGCCAAGAAGCCGGACAGCAACAAGAACGACATCCAGGCTGCCATAACGGTCTCTTCCGTGAATAGTGCGAGTGGTGGTGGTGCCAACACCCATGTCGTCGTCGCGGGCGATTCAACACCACTGGCTGCCGCTCCTCTTGCTGCTGCTTCATCAGTCGTCGTCGTCGACACTGCACCGACAATGACCTCGCCCACCGTCTCGGCAACAGTTGGTCAAATCTAGGAATCAAGTACGTAATAATAAATTAAATTAAAATTAAAGTTGCAAAACGTTAGATAAGAGGACTATTAAATTATCCGCATCACCACCGCCTTCTCTCAAAATACTTTTTTTTTCCCTGTTTTTTTGGAAAACCAATAACCCGTGCTCGCTCTTAGACGAGTCGTACCTATAAACCCACCATCTCCTACCCGTTTTCCCTCTTCATCTGTCTGTCCTCCTCATTCTTCCCTGTCGCTGCCAAAAGTCTTCCCTGCTTTTTTTGGTCGTTTGTTCGATATGTACAGCTGCTCAAACCCTTCCCCTTCCCCATCCCCTTCCTCCTCATCACCATCATTCTCTCATTACATCTACCCTGTCCGTCGATTGTTCTGTTTGCTTTGCTGCCGATCGCGAGTCGCTTTTTCCTTTTTTTTTTTTTTTCCAATTGCTCCCTTCCCTCTCAACTACGTAAATCCAGATCCAGGTTCAGTCCACTAGCTTGTGAAACAATTAAATATCGAAAACGCGGTTTCGTCCACAAGAAATAATAATTATTTTCTTTTTAAATTATTATGATTATCGGGTTAGATCGAGTTGTGCAGGAGGACCTTCAGGTCGGACACGACGGCGAAAAAGTGGATGACGAGCGTGTGCAGCTGCCGCTGCTGCTGTTGCACCACCAGCAACTGCTGGGCATGGTGGTGGAGGTCGCACCAAGCATGCAAACGCACCACCACGTCCTCGCGCACCAGATGGAACCCGTGTTCCCGCAGCTCGTGCAAAAAATTCTTGCGCAGCACCATCGGATGGTAAAAGTTCTCGAGCCAGTTGACGAGGCGGGCCGTGTAGACCGTCAGATCCGCAGTGCAAGCCACAACCAGCCCGACGGAAACAGCCGCGGCGGCGGCCGCCGTCGTCTCGGCATAGTAGCTGGCCATCATCCGCTCCACCATGCTCGTCAGGGCCATCCGCCGGACGTCGTCCTGGCCGCGAAGGCACACGAGCAGGTCCTGGACGCAGTGGATCGCGTCGATCCGTGATTGTCGAATAACTATTCATTAAAAAGATTAAGTGCGCATTTTTTTTTTTGTTTTTTACGTACCTTCGCGGCGCCAGGACTCGAGGACTGGCTTGCAAGCGACCGTGCGCTCCCGTACGACATCGGCGACATAGGCATCAGCATCGGCCTCTGCGTTGTTGGCAGTGTCGTCCCTTTGCAGCACCGTCCGGTTGTACGAGTCCATGTAGACAATCTCCCTCCTGGAACCGGCAGTGGGCGTGTGCACAAACAGCACGACCCAGTGGCTGAGCACGCCGACCATGAACACCTCGCAGCCCTTGCCGGCGCCGCTGCTGCTGCGTTGGAAGGCGCAGTGGAGGTCGTTGAGCTGCTGCATCGTGTTGGCAAAGTGCTTGTACGCATAGTGGACGTAATGGCACCGCACCCCCCCTCCCGCCGGCACATCCGCCAGCACATGGGCCAGCACGACGGGCAGGTACGTGCGCTCGAGGATGCCATCGCGGATGCACCGCGTCGCCCACGGCCACTTGGTCCTGTTGTCGTGCCGTGTGGCCTCGCGCAGGACCACGTTGATGCACCGCGCAAAGAACCGCCAAAAGCTGGTCCGGTTGTCCAGCAGCTGCAGCACACGGTCCCGCAGTGCCACGTCGGCCAGCCGGCTCGCTCGCATGCAGACGTGCGCGTTGTGCAGGGCCTAGTAAAACGCACGTCAGTACTCGGCCCCAGGTTAGATTACGTACATAATAGCCGCAGCTGCCGTTGTTGATCTGCTCGAGCACACGTGGCTGCACCAAGCAATCCTCGTTGCGCAGCTGCTCAGGCCCTTGCCCAGCCTGTTCCAACACGAGCAGCCTTGTGGTAGTCATCGTGTCACCCTTATCGTTGCCACCAAACAGCGGCCACGTCTCCTGCTCCGCCTCCCGTTGCCCCGCCGCCACGCGCGCCACCGCCACCGCCTCGTCCCGCTCCAGCGCCTCCAGCCGACCCAGCTCGTCCAGCACGTGTGCCAGCAGCCCCTCGAGCACACTTTCGACCAGCTCGACAGTTGATGACGTGGCAGAGGTCGACACCATTTTACATAGTGGTGTGCCCAGCGAAGAGGAATGGCACAAGTCAGCGAGGCAAAGGCGGCGGCGGCCGTGGTGCGCGGGACGGCGCTCAAGGTGAGGGGTGAGGGGATGGACTGAAAGGGAGCCAGAAGGATTGTTCTTTTCTATTATAAAGTGGGCGAAACGGGTGCTGCCCTGGATTGCTGCTGATTCGACTACGTACACTTAGAACGAAGGCAATGAGCTGTTCAAGAACGGGCAGCACACGGAGGCGATGCGCAAGTACCACGAGGCGGTGATGTTTGTGAGCGGGCTCGACACGTCCAACCTGCTGCCGATGGGCGACACTGGCGCTGGTGGCGAGGGCGCTGATGGCACGTCAGCCGCCGCGACGGCCCACACGATCGCACAGGCCAACGAGATCCGCCTGCAATGCTACACCAATCTGGCCGCGTGCCACGGCAAGAACCAGAACTGGAAGCGGATGAAGGAGACGGCCGACAAAGTATGACGGCCAGACTCGATGGAGGCATTGACATATCTGCTGTTTTTTTGTTTTTTGTTCAGGCGCTCGGAATCAATGCAAACTACGCCAAGGCGCTCTTCAGACGAGGACAGGCGCACCACCACCTCGACGAGATCGATAAGGCCGAGGCCGACATGCGTGCTGTCCTCGCCCTCGAGCCAGAAGGTACCATCATGGACATGGATTTTGCACAGCCCTAAGACATTACGTACCAGAACCCAAGGCCATCGCCGAGCTCAAAGCGATCATGGCCAAGCAGAACACGCGGTCGGCCAGGCAAAAGCAAGAGATGGCGGGCTTCCTCAACCGCTTTGGCGGCCTATAAATTCGGCGTAAGCCATCGTATAATAATTATTTTTTAAAGATGTTTTTTTTTATCGCGTTCAACTGAAAAAAAAAAAAATTCATGACTGGCTGATCTGGAGGCTTTTGTAGAAATAGTTTACAGTTTATATGGAGGATGAGGGCAAAGAGGGGTTATTCAACAGTGACTGGATCGAGCTGCCACCGGGCCCACCGGTTAGACCAGCTCCCATCAGGCCATCGACGTTGATGGGGATGTGCTGCGTCAGCGGCTGCTGGTAGAAGTGCGCACGTGGTGTCTGGGGCGGTGGCGTGGCCAACAGGCTGCCCCCGAACGCAGAGCTGTAAAACTGCCCTTGGCCCAAAAAGTGCGACTGCTGTTGCGACGCCTGTTGTTGCGACTGCTGCTGCGACTGCTGTGGCGTGAACTGCTGCGGCGATGGCGGGAATTGGAGCTGCGGAGGGCTGGGGTACATGAATGACGATGTGAGGTAGCTGCTTGTGTTGGGGGTCGAGCCACGGCTGTTCTGGTGCTGTTGCTGCAAGGACGTCGACGTCGACGACGACGACGATTGGGATGAGGCAGGCTGCTGCGACTGCTGCAACTGGGGCTGCTGCTGCGTCTGGAACGGCCCGGGCGAGAACAGCAGCGGCGAGTGCGTGCCCGTGAACGGCGCCGAGTCCTGCAGCACCGATCGATGCTGTTGAGTGGCCTGCAACGAGTACGACTGGGGCGGGGCGGCCGTCGACTGGAAATGCTGCAGACCCTGCAGTTGCTGGTGGAGCTGCAGTTGCTGACGCGTCTGCTGTTGCTGCTGCTGTTGCTGCTGCTGCTGCATCTGGGCAAACTGCTGCTGCATCATGTGCAACTGCTGGTTGGAGGAAAGGTGGTGCGACGTCAACAGCTGGTACTGCTGCTGCTGCTGCTGCTGCTGCTGCTGCTGCTTGCCCGTCGTGGTCGACTCGACAGAGGCCGCAGCCGTCAGCAGATCTTGGAGCGGGCTGGTGGTGGCATCTAAATAATTATTTTTTGAATAATCAATTCTTGTAATAATTATTTGATGATCAATTTATACTGTTGCCACGGGGCGGCACACTCTTGGTCTCTGTATTTTGCCTGCACTTCTTGTCTGCCGATAAGGTTGCTGCTGCTGCTGCTGCTGAAATGGCAGAGGAGGTGGGGCCCTGTTTGCGTCCCTTCTTGCTGGCACTGCTACTATCCCCCGTCGATTCGGTTCGCTTGCGCGATGGCGTGCCGTCGATGGTGGCCGCACGCTGCAGCCGCCCTCCGCGTGGGGGCAAGCTGACGCCCTTGATGGACAATGGCGGGTCGTAGCTCGAGTCGTCCCCTGCTGCGTTGCCATCAGGGCCCTTTGCGCCATCGTCGTCACCGTCCTGGTCGTCCATGTCGTCGGTGGCCCCGTCCTCGTCCACGTCCTCGTCCATGTCCATCTCGCCATCGTCGTCGTCGTCGTAGTAGTCGCCGCCGCCGTTGGCCTCATCATCCTCGTCATAGTCGGCGTGCCTGTTGGCAGACCGGCCACTTGCGCCCCTGGACGAGGAAGCGGACGACGGCCGCCCTCGTGCTGCCTGCTGCATCTGCCGCTTGATGGCCACCTTGCTGATGCGCCTGCGGTTGGAGCGGATGCGCAGCTTGACGCCCTGCTTGGCAATGTGCAGGTCCAGGCTGGTCGAGGCCAGCATGCCGCCAAACGTCTTGGCGTTGTGCACCTCAAACGGGTTGCTATACACGCGGGCGAGGTGCGTCACCTGCGGGCCCATGAGCTGGTACGCGTCAAAGCGCAGCACGTACGTCCCGTGCTGCCGGATCGAGATGTCGGGGAAGATGAAGAAGCCCACGTCGGGCCCATCGGGGGTCTCGTCGCGCAGCCGCTGGATCGACGTCACCAGCGTGCCCATGGTGCAGCAAACGTCTGTGTCGGTCGAGTCGCGCGGCGACAGCGTCATGACCTCGGTGTGGGGCGAGTCGGGCTCGCACAGCGTCGCAGTGCAGATCAGGGCAGACTGCACACGGAAGAACGTGGTCGAGGTCGAGCCGTTGCTGCTGATGCTGCCGTTGGCGCCACCGACACCGCCGCGGCGACCACCGATGCCGTTGCTGTTGTTGGCGCTGGTGCTGGTGCTGGTGCTGATGTTGGCGGCAGGGCGTTCCACCAGCTGCAGCACGGGCGGGGGGTCCACCGGCCGCCGGTCCACGTTGATGCCAATGCCGCACACACGCGCCTGCGCGGGCTGTTGGCGGATCACCAGGTTGCAGTATGCCCCAGTCGTCAGAGGGCCAAAATTTAGCACGTCGACCCCAGAGAGCTTGCGCTACGAAGAAAATAAGGATAAAGATATAAATAAATACCGAAGGTTGGCATACCGTGGCAGAGTTTTTGCGGGAGCCTTGTTCCGAGGGGGTGGACGAGGACGAGGAGGCCTGCTCGGCGCCGATGATGCCCATCGACGACTTTGATGCAAAGGCCGCGGCCAAGAGATCGCCGTCGAAAAGTGCCGCCACTGAGATAGATTAAAATATTAATGATAAGAAAGAAAGAAAGAAAGAAAGTACCTTTGTCGTCGCCGCCAGTGTTCTTGCTGCTGCGCCTGCTCGATGTCGCGGTGGTGGCGACGCTGCTCATGGGACTGGTTGCGACACTGGACTGGCTGTGGAGGTGTTGTTGCAAATGGAGCAATTGCTGTTGCTGTTGCTGTTGCTGAAGGAGGTGTTGGTGCAACTGCATGTCGCCCACGACTGAACTGTCCTGCAATGACTTGTCGGTAGAGGAGCGCTTTGCCCGTGCGGCCGCGGGCGACGAGTTGTCGCTGATTGTGACCTGCTGCTGCTGCTGCTGCTGCTGCTGTTGCATTGGTGTTAAACCCGCAGAGGTGTTGGTGCTGGTGTTGCTCACAGTGTTGGTCGCAGACGAGGAGGAGGCGGCGTCTAGGACCATCAAATGAAGTTGGTGTTGGCTTGCACTGGCGGTAATAATGGAGGAGGAGGAGGCGGGTGTGGAGTCGTCCGACGGCAGCATCCCCTCCCTCTGCAAAATGGTCACAAGGTGTGTTAGTTAGTTCATAAGATAAGCAAGCAACAAAGAGTGGAGAAAGGCTAGGAAAAAGTCAGGTCACAAAATTGTCCGAAGAAGGTCGGTCACTCAAGCCGAGCAAGTGACAGATAAATTGGGCCCCCAATTGCCGTAAATGCCAACGGCCTACGAAATAATTGAGAGGAGCTAATTTTGACACTGAAACAGCCTCCCGCTTCTCCGCTTTTCACAAAAGAAACTGGATAGCAAACAGCCCAAATAGAATCAGCTCGGCAGGGAGAGAATGGACGGGCGAGCGACAGAAAACAACAAAACAAGCCCGAAAAGGAAATGTGGCCAACGAAAACACTGAGGACGGAAAAAATCCAACCAGTAACATATCTTAATGAAAATTAAAAAGAATGTGTAAGACAAAAAGCAAACAAACAAACACAGTCCTTCGCCTGTTTTGGTGGCGGGGCCCACTGCTGGCTATCTGCCCTCCCCTCCTCCCCCAACCAGCACCAAAGTACCGGCACTTTTAATCCATCAAGGGGAGCGGCAAAAGAATAATAAACGGGGCGGAAAATTTGGAGACAGAAATTATTTGCATGAGTAAAAAAAGAGGGAAAAAAGACAGCGACTGTTCCTTTCTTTGTGTCAGCCACACTGCGGATAATTAGGAGCGAGAGAAGGACAGGTCGACACACAAAACAGCAGGGAACACAATAGAATGCAGCAGAGGACAGAAAGACGAGGGAAAGAAAGCGTGGGGCAATCGCTTGGCAACGGTCCTTTTTTGAGCGCTGTCCGTTTTTGGAATAAACCTTTCTTTTCCTGTTTCCTCCACTGCAAGCCGCACCACCGCCCTCCCCTTCTAGGGATCCGTCATGCATTGAGGGCACAGAGGCGGACAGAACACGAAAAAGAAAGACCGTTGCTACGGTTAATGAAGGAAGAAACGGTGTCAAATGGGCGCCAACTCATCGCACCCCGAAAAAAAAAAAAAATAAAAGTTGGTACGTGACCATCACGAGAGTCCTCGGACGGGCACGCTTAGCCACGGCACCCAGCAGCTGAGCACACAGTGGAACGAGAGGGGTGGGCAGAGAGAGTGAGGGGGCCATGGCTGGCAGGAGGGACGCAAAAAAACAAAAAAAAAAACCCGGTGTAATTGGATGGACGCCCTGACGAGAGGGCAGTCCCGGGCACCAAAACAGGGCCAGGGCGGCGCGGCACGGCAACAGCAGCGGGAACGACAGTAGCACTCCAGAGAGGGTCGGGGGGACCGGGTGATAGAGAGAGAGAGAGGGAAGAGCGAGAGAACCAGGGCCGGAGTGTCCCGTCCGGTCCGGTGAACAGTCACGTTGTCACGGAGCAACACCCGGAAGCGAATAAAAAGGGAAAATATGAAAAAGGCCATG
>Ga0302227_10001412_pt1 | contig 18011 bp, 13 predicted proteins | sample II_Palsa_N1_1_FD_193525 | JGI IMG/M metagenome (GOLD analysis project Ga0302227, IMG submission 193525) | Peat permafrost microbial communities from Stordalen Mire near Abisko, Sweden - II_Palsa_N1_1 | ecosystem: Environmental > Terrestrial > Soil > Palsa > Peat permafrost | place: Sweden... | reverse complement strand
CAAAACAGGTGCTTGAGCTGAATGCACAGATGGGTCGCATGGAGCAGGCATTGACCGATTCCGACGGCTTGCCAACACGACCATGGTTCAAGCACATGGTCTATGCGCCCGGCATGCTGACCGGCTATGGCGTCAAGACACTGCCAGGCGTGCGCGAGGCACTGGAGGCACGTCGTTGGGATGAGGCCAATCACTATGCCGTGATTACAGCCAAGGTCATCGATCACTACCGCCGACAGCTCGACCAGCTGACTGTATTGCTCGACACCAGGAGCTGATGTCGCATTTGTCCGATAGCCAGAAAGGGCGGCCTCAAAGTCGCCCTTTCTGTTTGATTGAGTGTCGGAAAATGGCGAATCCCCGACTCTGCATCTCGCCAACGACGGTAGACGTTCCCAAAGCGCTTCGCCGGCTGCTATAAAGCGTAGGTGACACGACCCCGGGGAGGCGGTCGTGCACTCTACTCACGGGGGAGAACAAGACAATGGATTGCGGCCGCAAGATTTTCGTGTTGGTTCTGCTGTTGTGCATGACTACGTTACACGCAGAACCCGTTTCGTTTGCCGATCTGGCACGTCATGCCGAATACAAAAGCGTCAAGATATCGCCGGACGGCCAGTACCTCGCCGCGACAGCCGTGGTCAAAGGCAAAACTACTTTGGCGCTGATTCATATCAGCGACAAGAAAGGCATGGTTGTCCAGCCCCGCGAAGGCGACGACGTTATCGATTTTTGGTGGGCCTCGTCGAAACGGGTGATCTATACGGTAGGTACACGCGTGGGAGCGCTCGACTCGCCGCTGTCCACCGGCGAGTTGTTTGGTGTCAATGCCGACGGAGGTAGCCCCGAGTTGCTGTATGGCTTCCGCTCTGAAGGCAGCAGCAAGGGATTGCATGTAGAGAAATCAGTCACGGATCGCGGCACAGCCGAATTCATTGCACCGATTCCGAGCGACCCGAACTACGCATTGGTCAGCATCAGCTCATGGGATGCAGCGGGACGCGAAGGCGCCCTTCCCGTTGCCTACCGCATGGACGTGCGTAATGGCAGTCTGACAAAGATCATCAGCGCGCCGGCACGCGACATGGGCTTTGTTGCCGACCACCAGGGCCACATCCGCTTCGCCTTCGGTGAAGACGTCAACGGCAATACGAAGATCTACCAGCATCCGCTCGATGCTGACGGCTGGCAGCTGATGATCAAGCCCAGTGTGGATCGCTCCTACCCACAAGCATTTACCCGGGACGACAGTCTGGCCTATTTCACCTGCAGCGAGCCAAGCACCGGATTTGGCATTTGCAGCTGGGATCCAAAAACACAAGCCTGGCAAACCCTCTGGACCAATCCGAAAGTCTCGGCGAACGGGCTGCTGTACGGCATGATTGATGATGAGGTGATTGGCGTCAGCTTTCAGGATGGTCGCGCGGGCGCCGCATTGTTCAACGGCGACAACACCGATGCCAAGACACTGGTAACGCTGATGAAGCAGTTTCCCGGTGAGAGCGTGCGCATTGTCTCCGGCTCAAGCGATGGCCACCTCAGCGTGGTGCTGGTGGAAGCGGATGCCGATCCCGGTTCGTACTACCTGTTCGATCGCGATGCCAGGAAACTCACGCCGCTGCTGAACCGCGCACCCTGGATCCATCCTGAACAAATGGCCACCAAACAGCCTTTCGAAGTCACCGCGCGGGACGGTCTGAAGCTGGAGGGTTACCTCAGCTATCCACCAGGTCATGAAGATGCCAAGCATCTACCCCTGGTGGTATTCGTCCACGGCGGCCCCTACGGCATTCGCGACGATTGGGATTACGATCCCTACGTGCAGATGATGGCTACCCATGGCTATGCCGTACTGCAGGTCAATTATCGCGGTTCCGGCGGCCGCGGCCACAGCTTCATCAAGGCAGGCTGGGGCGAATGGGGTGGCAAGATGCAGGACGACGTCACCGACGCCACGCAATGGGCTATCACTCAGGGCATCGCCGATCCGCGGCGCATCTGCATCTTCGGCGGCAGCTACGGTGGTTACGCCGCGCTCGAGGGCGCAGTGAAAGAGCCCGACCTCTACAAATGCGCCATTGGTTATGTCGGCGTCTACGACCTGAATCTCATGTATGCCCGCGGAGATATCCCGCAGTCCACCAGCGGCAACAATTATCTCATTCGAGTGCTGGGCCAGGACATGAATGTGCTCGCTCAGCATTCACCGATCAACCAGCTCGACCACCTCAAGGCGAAGGTGATGTTAGTGGTTGGCGGTGAAGATCACCGCGTGCCTTCAATACAGGGCAGCAATCTGCACATGGCGCTGTCCAAACGCGGTATCGCCCACGAGTGGATGGACAAGCCAGAGGAAATGCACGGGTTTTACAGCGAGACCAACATCACCGAGCTTTACACCCGTGTGGTGCAGTTTCTTGGCGCGAGCATTGGTCCCGGCGTAGCGGTAACTAGCGCAGCCAGCGCAGATACAGCAGCGGCTCCACACTGACGTGTTGTGACCTGGCTCGCCCCGTGTTTAAGCATACGGGGCGGGCCAGACTCTTACGCCTGGCTCAATCGGGCTTTGCAGGAGATGGATTAAGCGGTAATTGCCACCCAACTCTTGGGCTACACGAAACCCTGCGTGTTCTGGCAGAGTGCATCGATCTGTCGTCGTGCCAATCAGGGGAGTGCATCATGCGCGTGTCCATCCGGCTTTCACTGACTGCGCTGCTGGCGCTTGGTGTTGGCGCAACGTCGGCAGCGAGTGATACGGCAGGAGCGAAGTCCTATGCCCGCGATCCGGCCCAGGCAATTGATCAGGCATACACCGACCAGATCCTTAAGTTCACCACCGATCCATCGTTCAACTCGCCGCTGACCGATTACCTGCCCGCCTCCGCGACCGTGCCAACACCCGACAAGGTACTGGGCCATATTTCCGGCGCGCCGAATTATCTGCCCTACTCGGCTGATGTCTATCGCTACTTCCGTGCACTGGCCGCAGCCAGCCCACGAGTGAAAGTGTTCTCGATTGGTAAAAGCGAAGAAGGCCGCGAGATGATTGCGGTGGCCATTGCGGACGAAAACGTGCTCGCTGATCTGGACGCCAACAAGGCGCGGCTGGCCAAGCTGGCCGACCCTCGCACTATCGGCATGAACGACGACACCGCCGATCAACTGGTCGCGCAATCGACGCCGGTTTATTACATCACCGGCACCATCCACTCCACCGAAACCGGCGCACCAACCGCGCTGATGGAGCTGGCCTATCGCCTCGCCGTGGACGATTCGCCGTATATCAAGCACATCCGCTCGCACGTGATCACACTGATCACGCCGATCGTCGAAGTCGACGGCCGCGACCGCATGGTCGATCTGTACAACTGGCATCTGGCGCATCCGGGACAGAACTACTCGCCGCTGATGTACTGGGGCCATTACGTGGCGCATGACAACAACCGCGACGCGATGGGCATGACGCTGAACCTGACGCGCAACATCGCCGACGCCTATATCGGCTGGCATGCGCAAGTGCTGCACGATCTGCACGAATCAGTGCCGTTCCTCTACGACAATACCGTCGGCGATGGCCCGTACAACGCATGGATCGATCCCATCCTGACCGGCGAGTGGCAACAGCTGGGCTGGAACAACGTGCAGGAGCTGACCAAGTTCGGCATGCCCGGCGTGTTCACCCACGGCGACTTCGATACCTGGAGCCCGGGCTATCTGATGTTCATCGCCGCCATGCACAACGGCGTCAGCCGTCTGTATGAAACCTTCGGTAACGACGGTGCCGATACGGTCAAACGCACGCTCAGCCCCAAGGAATACGCACGCACCTGGTACCGGCCGAACCCTCCGTTGCCCGAGGTACTCTGGTCGCAGCGCGACAACAACAACTACGAACAGACCGGTCTGCTCACCGCACTGAATTATTTCTCCGACAACGGCCCGTTGTTCCTGAAGAATTTCTACCTCAAGGGCAAGCGCTCGATCGAGAAACCGCAGGAAGCCGGCCCGGCCGCCTACGTGTTTCCTGCGGATGAAACGCGTACTGGCTCACAGTCCCAGTTGTTACACGTCATGCAGCTGCAGCACGTCGAAATCAGCCGGACCACGGCGCCTGTCACGGTCACCCTGCCGAAACAAGGCGATGACCCGAAAGCCAAGGCCAGTTCACGCACCTTCGCCACCGGCAGCTATGTGGTGCGCATGGACCAACCGTACTCTCGAATTGCCGACGCGCTGCTCGACCGCCAGTACTGGTCGCCGAAAGACCCGCAGCAGCATCCCTACGACGATACCGCCTGGTCGATGGGCGACCTGTTCAACGTCCAAGTGGTACGAGTCACCGACAATGCCATCCTGAAGGCACCGATGAGCGCTGTCAGCGATGCCATCACGCCGCCGCAGGGACTGGCCGCGATCGATATCCCAGTGGCGAAGCTGCCACGCATTGCGTTGATGCACACCTGGCTGGATACCCAGACCGAAGGCTGGTGGCGCATGGCGCTGGACAAGCTGCACGTGCCCTACACCTACATCAGCACGCAGGATGTGGCGCGCAGCAGCGACCTGCATGCGAAGTACGACGTGATCCTGTTCGGCCCGATTGGCGGTGTTACTGCAGAACAGATCGTCGACGGCCTGCCGATGTGGGGTAACCCCATGCCGTGGAAAACCACCAAGCTCACGCCCAACATCGGCAAGATCGATTCGACTGACGATATTCGACCGGGCCTGGGTGCCAAGGGTCTCGAAAACCTGAAACAGTTCGTACACGCCGGCGGCCTGCTGGTCACCGCCGAGGACACCGCCAAGTTCGCCATCGACAGCGGCATGGCGCCGGGCGTGTTTGTCACGCCCACACACAACCTCAAGGTCGTCGGCAGCGTGCTGCAAAGCACTTTTGTCGATCGCAAAAATCCTGTCGCCAGCGGTTACGCCAGCGATGACCTGGCGCTATACAGCTCGTTGGGCCAGTCCTTTACCGTCTCCAACCAGATCACCGGCGACGACGGCCTGCCGAATGCCAAGGACTTCCAGCGCCCCACCGGACGCGGTGGCCCGCACGACACTGACACGCCCGAAGGTCGCGCCTCGGTAGCACCACCGGCCCTGCCCGATCCCAAGCCCTGGCAAGCCACCCCGCTCAGCGCCGAACAGCTGCGTAACAACCCGCTGGCGATTCCCGCCGATCAGCGTCCGCAGGTGATCCTGCGCTACGCCGATGCCGACAAGCTGCTGATTGCCGGCCTGCTCGACGGTGGCGATGAAATGGCCGAACGCGCCGCTGTCGTCGACGCCCACTACGGCAAGGGCAACGTGCTGCTATTCGCCGGCAACCCGATCTGGCGCGGCGAAACCATAGGCAGCTACGGCCTGGTCTTCAACGCCATCACCCACTTCAATCAACTGGATGGCCAGACGGCTGAACCATAAGTCAGCTCTCTGGATGGGCAGTCATCGAGATGGCTGCCCATCCGCAAGCCCAATGCATTCAGCACATCGGAGCTTGCCTTCTACTTTGAGGCATCTAGTGCACGAAGTGCTTCGTTCAGAGACGAAGCAACGGCGCGCATCGCGGGGTGGTCGATCTGTGCGGCGTAGCTGGCAATAGCCTTCTTCAACTGGGTCGTCGCTTCCTGACTGGCCCGGATCAGCCAGTTCGCCGCTTCGTCGACCTTGCCCGCCCTCACCAGGGCTGTAGCCCAGTTGTACTGCCCACGGAAGTAGCCGGCCTCGGCAGAGCGTCGGTACCAGTCCGTGGCCCTTGACTGGTTCTGCACGACACCCCAACCCTGCTCGTAACACCGCGCAAGCCGATTCATCGACCGCGCATGACCCTGGTTCGCCGCCTGCGCGTACCAATGCGCGGCCCGCTCAGCATCGGGCTCGACGCCGGCGCCGTCGAAATACATACGGGCCACGTTGTACTGTGCCCAGTCATGCCCCAGCTTGGCGGCGTACACATAGCAGGCCAGCGCCTGCGCTACGTCAGGTTCGGTGCCCCAGCCATTTTCCAGGCAACGCCCGACCATATTTATGGCCTCGGCACTGCCTTGTTTTCCAGCCAGCTCGAACCAAGCCAGCGCGGCGGCTCGGCTTCTTATAGTCCCTTTGCCTTCCAGCAGCATCTGGCCAAAAAGAATCTGCGCTGCGAGGAGTCCTTGGTTACCGAGCCCCTGAACGGTCTCCGCGGCGTGCTCAGGATCGAGTTTCAGCAGATTGCGTAATTCGTCAGCAGTCATGCTGGGGGAGACCACTGGCGGCATTGAGGCATGCCCTATTATACGAGCCGTTTATACGAGCCGTAACGGCTGACCGAGAACAGTAGCGCCCCTTCGCGTGAGTCCGGGTTTCGGATCGTGGTGTCCGTCATCTCTACGCATGTCTGCTATCCAGCGGCAAACGTCACTTCGGCGAGGCGTCACTGACTGCACCAGATACATCGGCAACAAGACGAACGAGCCCCTTCATGTCGAAATTCGGCGGGTCGACGGTCGTGCCGAACCTGACGATCACCAGGTGTTTCGAAGGTACGATCACGATGCGCTGCCCGTTCATGCCCGAGGCGAAATAGGCATCCGCTGGCAAGCCCGCAATGCGAGGTTCCCTGTCGCCCGGTGCTGGCACGTTGCTCCAGAAACCGGCACCGTAGGGCGCATCGAACGTGGGGCTGCTCGAATAGGTGTTCCATTGCGACGGAAGAATTCGCCGGCCATTCGCCACGCCATCATCGAGATAGAGCTGACCGAAGCGCGCCCAGTCGCGTGCGGAGGCGTAGATACGGGTCGAGCCGATCAGGGTTTGCGCGCCATCGAACTCCATCAGCACATGGCGCATGCCGATGGCATCGAACAACTCCCTGTGCGCGAAACGGATCATGCCAGCCGCGCCACCTCCCACGGCATCGCGCAGCACACCGGCGACGATAAGTGTATTGCCACTGCTGTATTCCCACTCGGTACCGGGTTTCGCCTTCAACTTTGCCTGCGCCGCATACGTCGCCATGTCGGATCTCTGGAACATCATGATCGACACCGGATCGAAGCCGCTATCGTCCTCGGTCAGCGCAAGACCAGAGGCCATGCGCAGCAGGTTATCCAGCGTGAGCGTATGGCGCGGATCGGCAGGGCCGTTCCATGCGGCTACCGGTGCCAGCGCATGCACGTCCAGCCTGCCCTGCTTCACCAATATGCCGACCAGTGCATTGATTACCGACTTGCTGACCGAGTAAGCCAACAGCGGCGTGTCGGGATCAAAGCCATTCGCGTAACGCTCCGCGATAATGTCGCCGTTGTGCATCACCACGATCGCATGCACATGACGGCGAGCGCCTGTCGCCGGCTCCGCAAACGCACGTGCCAGCGCATCACGAATCTCCGGATCGTTTGACTCGACCAGTGGTCGGATTTCAGGTGGATTCGTTACTTCGTGTGCAGCTTGCAGAGTGCCAACACCCGGTGTCTGCCATGGCAGCGCACAGCCGTAGGACGGGTAGTAAGTAGACACGCTGGAAAAGCGACCGTGCCAGTCGGTCGTGATGCGGCGATTCGCGCGGTCGACCACGTAATGCAGACCCGGCAACAAAATCTTCAATCCCTTGTCAGTCGCAAAGCTCTCATCAAACGCACGCTGCGGCGGCAGTCCAGAAACAAACACACCGGAACACATCACGTCGGAAATGCTGGCGGTCGCAATACGAATCGCATTGTCCGGGCGCTTCCACAGAATCAGCCCGAACAGAATGACCAACAGCCCCACAAAGATGCGCCCAACGTAGACGCCGATCGACTTTCTTTGCTTGGACACGAGCCCCCTTTCAACCCAGCCCCAGAGATTTACGTGGTCGAACCGGGTTCGACCACGGCAACAGACACGCTAGAAGGGAAAGCCTAACGGTATTCAGGTGCCAGGACCCGATTTGCTTATCGTGAGACCTTACTTCGACGCACTACAGCTCGATGGGCGAACCCAGATCACGCGTGCCTGATGATCGTAGAGAAGTCGGAAGTTTCCCAACAGATCCGCCCCGAGCAGCATCGCCGGCTTTTCACCGAAATCCTCTTTGAGTACCGGCAAATCGATGACCTGCGCCGTCACTGCATTGACGCTGACACCCGCAAAGCCGACGCTGCCAATGGGACCGCTACGGGGAACCATCGGCTTGGAGTTGGCCCCATAAATGGGTTCTCCGTCATGAAATTCGGACGAGCTCGCATCGATGCCAGCTGCTCGCGCGAAACTGGTCGTCATGCGGGTGTTTCGTGAACCGGTATCGAGTATGGCCATGCCGCTGACGCCATTCACCATAACCGGCAGAATCAGCAGATCATTACCCTTGACGTGTCCGCTCAATGTCGCCGGCGCGCCTTTGCCTATGACCTTGTCCTGATCAATCGGCTTTGCGTGAACCTCCACCCTGCGGCACAGATAATCGAACGCAACAACCGCACCATCCATGAAATCGTTACCCAGCACTCCTGCCTCCTTGCCGGAGTCATGCCTATTGGGTAACCCATAGGCTTTTGCATGTCTGAGACGGTAACCATCAAGTTCCAGGCTGCCGATTGAGTACATGGTCACCTGGCTGCTGCCTGTTTGTCCCGAGAGTTCCTCAGTGCCACCGGGAGCTTTCTTCAACATGGCCTTGTCGGCAAACCATTGATAGACCGCTGAGCCATCGGCACCCGTATCGAGCACAAAAGGATAAGGTCCGCGACCATTGACAGTCACTGGAACCACGTCGTGCCCATCGCCAGCCGCACTCAGGGCGACTTGCGCTTCAACATGGTTAATGGCGACGGTGATCAGCGCACTTGCAGTGATCCATCTGACCCAGGGGTTCATACAACGGAATTCCTCTACGAATGCTTTCTCGCGGAAGACCCAATGTATCAAGAACACAGCGGAGGTCATGGATCAAAGGTCATGCCGGTTCTCGGTGTGACCGGTGTCCATTCACCGACATCCGTTTAGGCAAACCTCACACCGGTCAGTTTTTCCGAAATATCCCAAAGTCGTGCAGCTGGCGCGACATCATTTGCCCTTGCCGAAATATTGGCCGGTGCTGGCGAGCCCTTGAGTTCGGAAAAACCATCCGGTCCGTAATAGCCCGAAGCCTTTGCCTTCGGCGAGGTCGCGGCATAAAGCGTGGGCAGCGCACCCGCGGCAGCGGAATGACTGACGGCCGGTTCGAGCAAGCGGCTGAGATACCACATGAATCCCGTCGATCCCGGACCGTTCGAAATCAGTTCGGTACGCGCATAACCGGGGTGAGCAGCATTGCTCATGAGACCCCAGCCATTGGCGTCGCTCCGTCGCTGCAGCTCCAACGCAAACATCAGCATCGCCAGCTTGGACTGACCGTAAGCCTTGTTGGGTGTGTAACCGTGTTCGAGCTGCAAGTCATCGAAATGGATCTTGCCCATGCGATGCATCAAGCTGCTGAGGTTGACCACGCGTGGTGCCGGCGCGCGATGCAGCAGCGGCAGCAGCTGCGCGGTCAGCGCGTAGTGGCCGAGATAGTTGACGCCCAACTGCATCTCGAAACCGTCGCCGGTGGTCTGGCGCTGGCGCAAGGCCATCACACCGGCGTTGTTGATGAGCATATCCAGCGGCTGGCCTTCGGCATTTAGCCTTCCGGAAAAATCGGCGACAGATGCAAGGCTGGACAGATCGAGCAACTCCAGCCGTACCTTCGCCTGCGGCGAAAGCGCGCGGATTTTGGCCAGCGCCTCGCTACCCTTTTTCTCGCTGCGTGCTGCAAGGATTACATCGGCCCCCGTGTTGGCCAACGCCAGTACCGTCTCGTAGCCAAGGCCACTGTTGGCACCGGTAACGATGACGCGTTTGCCGATCTGTGAGGGAATGTCGCTGATGGTGAAGCCACTCATGCGGTGGTTTCCTTGGTAAGTTTGATGGAAGGATGGTCGACAGCATTCACTTCGAGCGCCCGCCACCACGGGGATTGAAGAGCCGTATCAGGACGAACGGTTTCGCCGGGACGCGGCTGTACCAGATGCACGCCCTGCTCTGCCGCCAGCGCGCGAATGCGCTCGGCCGGTTCGTCCCAGCGATGGAAGGCCAAATCGAAGGTACCCCAGTGCACAGGCATCATCGTCCTGCCGCGCACCAGCTGGTGCGCAGCGAGCGATTGCTCCGGCTGCATGTGTACGTCCGGCCACGTTTCGTTGTAGGCGCCGCATTCGACCAGGGTGAGATCGAACGGCCCGTAGCGCTCGCCGATCTTGCTAAAGCCCTCGTGCATGCCGGTGTCTCCGCTGAAGAACAGCCGCTCGTGTGCGCCCAGCACAACCCACGATGCCCACAGCGTCGAGTTACCGTCGCGCAGGCTGCGGCCGGAAAAATGCTGGGCCGGTGTAGCGGCTAGAGTGAGCGGACCGAAGCGTGTTTCCTGCCACCAGTCCAGCTCGGTCACACGCTTGGCGTCCACGCCCCAGGCGATCAGTCGCTGACCCACACCCAATGTCGTGTAGAAGTGGCCGACACGATCGGCCAGCGCACGGATGGTGTTGCGATCAAGATGGTCGTAGTGATCGTGTGAAAGGATGACCGCATCGATCGGCGGCAACTGCGCCACGGTAAGCGCTGGCGGCGCAAAGCGCTTCGGCCCCGCAAACGGCACCGGCGACGCACGGGCGCTTAGCACGGGATCGGTGAGCAGGCGCAGTCCGTCGAGTTCAATCAGCACGCTGGAATGGCCCAGCCATGTCACCTGCAAGGCCTGCGATGCGGGGCCGCTCAGCACATCCGCGCGCACCGTCGCCACCGGCAGTGGACTTTGCGGTTTGCGGCGCAGGCCGCGATGGGCACGCATCGTCTTCCACACCTCGCCCAGGCTCGCAACCCTTGTATTGGCAACGTTGCGAAAGCGGCCATTGCGCCATGCCGGCGAACCGCTATGCGCCCGTGCGACGCGACTACGCTTCGTTATGGCGTGCCAAGCGAGCAAGCCAAGACAAAAAGCAGCGACAAGAACAAATGCAATAACCATGATGGATATTCCGGCAAAAAGTAAACTATTTCGTATACTTTATGACAGGCCATAAGGAAAGTAAACTATACCGTATACTTTGTGAGCCTGAAGTTACGCGGCCCACTTGTTGCAAGTGCATCACGCCAGGAGCAAACCTTTTGAACCGCAGCGCCACCAAACGCAACGCCATGCTCGATGCCGGTATTGCCGAACTCGCCGAACACGGACTGGCCGGTGCCAGCATGGAATCCATTGCGACCCGCGCCGAGGTTTCCAAGCGCACGCTGTACAAACACTTCCCTTCCAAGGAAGCCGTGCTCGAGGCGGTGCTGAAGCTTCTGATGGAACGGGTAGACCCGCTCAGCAAACTGCATTACGACAGTCAGCGCGATTTCGTTGAGCAGTTACGCGATGTCGGTATGAGGGAAATGCAGCTGATCTGCGACCCGGATTTCATCCGGCTAAGCCGCGTGCTGATGGTCGAATGCATGCGCTCCGAGGTACAGAGCCAGCGACTGATGGAGAAGTTTGGCGAGAAGGAAAACAGCGTGTATCACTGGTTCCACGAAGCTGGCGAGGCCGGCAAGTTGGGCAAGCTCGACGCAAACGTGGCTGCCGATATCTTTGTGGCGCTGCTGAAATCTTCGGCCTATTGGTTTTCCGTGATTGCCTGGCAACCCGCACCGAAAAAAACCGAGCAAGCACGCCTCATCGAGGAGGCATGCCTTACCTTGGTGAGCCGGCTGCACGCCACCGGCTCACGCTGAGCCAAACCTTTACTTCGCGGCGCCATCAGCCTTCGACATCGACGACGCGCGCTTGGTACCAAACGGGCTATCGGCGTACCACTTGGGCCAGACGTTGTCCTCGCTGAGCTTCTGCCCAAGCTCATACAGCGCCTGCGTGTCCTCGAGAATGCCCGAGTAATCCCAGTTCGGATCGAACACGTCGTTGGGCGTGTGGTAATGATGTGCGGTGTAATCGGAGGCCGCTTTCTGGCCCGCGTCGCGACCACCGTTCAACAGATCGAGACCGGAACTTGCGAGCATCGCCGGCACGCCAACCTTGGCGAAATTGAAATGATCGGAACGGAAGTAGAAGCCGTTCTCCGGCGTGGTTTCCGGTGAAGTGACCCTGCCCTGCGATTTCAGCACGTCGGCCAGCATGTCTTCCAGCTGCGACTGACCCTTGCCGATCACCGTCATGTCGTGGGCACGGCCGATGATCGGCAACGCATCGACGGCGATATCGGCGACGGTCTTGTCCAGTGCGAACACCGGCTTGGACGCGTAGTACTGAGAGCCGAGCAAGCCGGACTCCTCCAGCGTCGGCATAAAGAACAGCACGCTGCGCTGCGGTGGGGTTTTCTGGTGCGCGAACGCGTCAGCCAGCTCCAGCAACATGGTCAGCCCGGTGCCGTTGTCGATCGCGCCGCTGTAAACCTGATGGCCTTTCAGCGAGGGATCGGTACCGAGATGATCCCAGTGCGCGGTGTAGATCACCGCCTCGTCGGGCTTGCTACTGCCCTTCACCATCGCCAGCACGTTGTGCGATTCGATATGGCCGATCTTGTTTTTCAGGCTCACCGACACCGTCGCCTGCAGTGGCACCGGCTTGAAGCCGGGCTTCGCGGCATCCTTTTCAAGCTTGTCGAAATCCTGACCGGCAGCGGCGAACAATCGTGTGGCCGCATCACGGGTCAGCCAGCCGGCGACCGGCAGTCGCGGCGACGGATCGACGCTGGAAGGCAGGCTGAGCTGAGGGCCGCTACCGCTGTTCTTGATCACCGTCCATGGATAACCGGCTGCCGCATCGCTGGTATGCACGATGAAACAGGCAGCAGCACCCTTGAGCGCAGCCTCGGCGTATTTGTAGGTCCAGCGGCCGTAGTAGGTCATTGCGCGGCCGTTGAACAGTTTCGGATCGAGCGTGGCGAAACCGGGATCGTTGACCAGCACGATCACCGTCTTGCCCTTCACGTCGATGTCCTTGTAATCGTTCCAGTGCCACTGCGGGGCATCGGCGCCAAAGCCCAGGAACACGATCGGCGAATTTTTCAGATCGACCGCAGCTTTCGCCTGTAGCGTCTCGACAATCATGTCGGTGCGATAGGCGAGTTTGGTCTCCTTGCCCTGCGCCGAAATATCCAGCGTGACATCGGTATTCACTAGCTGGGTAGAGTCGGCCGGCACGGTCTGGAACCACGAGCCGTGGTTGCCAGGCTGCAATCCCATACGCTTGTACTGCTCGACCAGCCAGTTTGTGGTCAGGGGCTCGGCTGCCGTGCCAGGCTTGCGACCACCGAAGGCATCCGAGCTGAGGGTCTTGTCGAACTGGGCGAAATCAGCAGCGTTGATCTGCGGCGCGAGTGCCACGGAAGGATCGGTGGCCTGCGTGGAGCCCACAGCGACGCACAAGGCGGTAAATAGAACTTTTGAAACGAGGCGCATCAAACACTCCGGCACGGGCGAACAGACCCCAGTTGTAGCGCGCTCGTCGATGGCTGTCCACGGAAAATGAGCGTCATGGACGTAAAGCCCTCTCCATTCCACCCACCTGCCGGAGCCAGCCGGCTACGAAATATCGCAAGCCCATACGACCGGGTTCATCAGTCGTACGCTTTCACGCCACGCAAATCACTTGCACAGCAATAGCGAGTTATTCTCAGTGATATGCATTGCACCGATCAGTACTGTCAGCGGTGCCCCCTACTTAGCTGCCCTGCGTTTGGAGACGATGATGGAATACGTAAAATTGGGACGCACCGGCCTCGATGTATCACGTGTCTGCCTGGGCTGCATGACCTATGGCGAGTCCAACCGCGGCGCGCACAGCTGGACGCTCGATGAAGAAACCAGCCGGCCATTCATCCGCAAGGCCATCGATCTGGGCATCAACTTTTTCGATACCGCCAACGTCTATTCCGACGGTACCTCGGAGGAGATCGTTGGTCGCGCGTTGAAGGATTTCGGATCGCGCGATCAGATCGTGCTGGCGACCAAGGTATTCAACCGCATGCACGAAGGCCCCAACGGCATGGGCCTGTCGCGCAAGGCGATCATGAGCGAGATCGACCACAGCCTACGCCGACTCGGCACCGACTACGTCGACCTGTACCAGATCCACCGTTGGGACCCACGCACGCCGATCGAGGAAACCATGGAAGCACTGCACGATGTGGTGAAAGCCGGCAAGGCACGCTACATCGGCGCGTCATCGATGTTCGCCTGGCAGTTCAGCAAGGCGCTGTACGTAGCCGAGCGCAACGGCTGGACGCGCTTTTCCACGATGCAGAATCACTACAACCTACTTTATCGCGAGGAAGAGCGCGAGATGATGCCGCTATGCCACGAGCAAGGCATTGGCGTCATTCCATGGAGCCCACTTGCGCGCGGCCGACTAACACGCGACTGGAATGATGGTAGCGAGCGCGAATCCACCGACGTCTTCGGCAAAACGCTTTACACCGTGCCTGATGCCGACCGCAAAGTGGTGGAAGCAGTTGCTGCCGTGGCGAAGGCGCGCGGTGTATCGAAGGCGCAGGTGGCGCTGGCATGGGTCGCGCAGAAACCGTTTGTCACCGCACCCATCGTTGGCGCCTCCAAACCGCATCATCTTGACGATGCGGTGGCAGCACTGTCGTTGAAGCTCGATGCCGATGAAATAGCCAAGCTTGAGGAAGCCTATGTGCCGCACGCAGTGGCTGGTCACACTTGATATTGGCTCTCGTGCGTTGCAAGTCGAACGCTGCGACTAGGCCACGGCATTTGAATATCTGGCAAAGTTTGAATGGATCACCGACGGTGCAAGGGCGACACCGTCAACGGTGCCTTGATGGACTCCGCAGTATCGTCATCAAATAAAACCACGCGATTGCGGCCTTCCCGCTTGGCGCTGTAAAGCGCCTTGTCCGCGTGAATCAACAGCTGTCGCAGGTTGTAGCCAGACTGGAGCGTTGTGGAGACACCAAAGCTGGCGGATACCACGACACCACTGGCGTCTTCGCTGTCGGACACGCTGGCGATGGCTAGACGAATCAATTCGGACCGACCAGCGATCACATCCTTGCCACACTCGGGCATCAGTATTCCAAACTCCTCACCACCGAGACGACCGAATACATCGGTTGAACGCAGATGCGCCTGACAGGCGGCGACAGCCCGCTTCAGAACGTGATCACCTACCGCATGGCCATGGGTGTCGTTGACGGTCTTGAAGTTATCCAGATCAATCACGATAAGGCTCGCCACGCGCCCCGACTTCTGACAGTACTGCAGCTGCTGCTCGGCCGATGCGACAAAATGCTGGCGGTTGAAAATGCCGGTCAGCCCATCACGTCGGGCCAGCTTCATAAAGCTCAGCTGTGAGCGTTTGAGCTTGTAGGTCCATAGCGCAATCGACGCCAACACCATCAACAACACGAAGATATAGAGCCGACTGGTTTCCGCTGCTTTCTTGCCGAGCGCTTGCTGCAACTCAAGTATCTGGTTCTGCTTGTTCAGCGTGTCAATCTGCAGCTTTTTCGCCAGCACCTGCTGACTGACAATTTGGTACGCCAGTGCCTTTGCGCTGACGTCACTCAGATAGCCCTTGTCAGCGCCCATGTATCGTTCGTGGTAAGCGAGAGCAGCGCCCATATCACCCTGCTTCTGGGCGATCAGATAGAGCACCTTATATGCGATGGTCAGCGGTTCGGTATATTCGTTCTTGACGCTGCTGTTTACGGCGTCAAGGGCGAACTGTTGCGACAAAGTGAGTTCGCCTTCTTTCCAGTAAGCCTGTGCCAGTGATGCGTCGAACTCTGAAATCAGAGGCGGATAGTGAGTGCGCTGAACAGCAGCGTAATTTTTTTGCAACAACTTGATGGCGTCAACTGGCCGGCCCTGCTGGATTTCTAAATTCGCAACAAAATAACGAATCCCGTTAGCAAAGAGCGACTCACCACAAGCATCAATACCATCTTGGAACTGGTTACTAGGCGCATCCAGCTTGTCACTTCTGAAAAGTGCCTCAAGCTTTAAATATTTCCCTCTGCAGACGCTATCAGCGGTAAGGCTTTCCTTGATCAATTGATCGGCATAGCCCGAGGCCAGATCATACTGCCCGGCCTTGATATACAGCTGCGCTGCAACACTCAAGCCCTGCGCACGCGCAGCCTTATCAGTCACCTGTGGCAGTTGATCGAGCAACTGGCTCAATCGAGCAAACGCTTCCTCATAACGGAATCCGATCCCCAACATGTTCACTACTGTGGCGCCCGCGCGAAATCGCAAGGTCACATCAGTGGATTTCTCGATAACTGCGTTCAGCATTGGAATAGCCGTATCGTAATCACCGCGATAGGCGCTCTGCCACGCATTGAGATAACGCAGATAGAGTTGCTGCTCTGGAGACAGTTTCGTCGTACTGTCGCCCAGCCGTTCCATGATCAAGACGAACTTGGCATGATCCGACGTCTTGATACTATCCGCCTGATCGAGCAGCAGCTCCGGATCGCTAGGTACAGGCACGGCCGCAATGGCCGTGCCCATAAGCAACACCACGAGCAAAGCCCGCCCGGTGGAAAACACCTGGCGCCGCCTCCCCGATGAAAACATCGACTAGCCTACCGAAGCCGCAGTGCAAGACTTGGACTGCGAAGTAACCTCTTCGTTGTCCCGCGACGGGCTCTCCTCAGTGTCTTCGTCTTCGTCTTCCTTACCCGGCATCAACATGCAGGAGACGTTGCAATGTCCCAATAATGCCTCGATCCGACGCTGATCCTTGGCAAGGATCGCCGCCTGCAACTCCGGATCGATTTGTGCGCCCGTCAGTGCCCGCTCCACTTCATCCTGTGATGCGTGACGCAGGTGCGCGTCCTGCCCCATTCTTTCAAGAAAATCGATTACGTTCGACATCAGTATTCCCCCTGTTGCTGGTTTCAGTTGACTGTTTGATCCACGTACCACGGTGATCGATGCACTGACCAGACACGTTTTGACATCAGCCCCTCTCCCGGCACCTCATCCGCACAAGGCGTGAAGCCAATCCTGATATTCAATCGTTCGACCGCTGGACATTCCGCGGAAAACCGCACGCATATTTCCTCTATAGGTGACATGGCGAAGATCCTTTTCATCAACGCCATGAGCGCCTCGTGCGCCAATCCCCTTCCCCGGGCTTCCAACCTCAATAGTATGCCTACTTCCAGCCGGAGCGCATCGACATCGTGTTGCGACGTGCCGCAGATGCCCACGGGCTGCCGCGTCGCCCTCTCCAGCACCGCCAGAAAACGCCCTTCAAGGGATGGCTCGTACTGCCGAACCACGATTTTTCGAAAACTACTGATTGCCTGTGCCGCTGAAAGTGGCGGCGCAATAAAACGCATGGTTTCCGGATCGGTATAAAGCCCGCAGAACAAGGTCTCGTCACCGGCCTCCAGCAACCGTAGCTGCAAGCGCTCGGTTTCGAGTTCGAAAGTCGTACCAGCCACGCCGCTCATACCTGGGCAGCCATCGTCAAGTCCAGCACGGCCGGCCGGACCCCGATCGTGTGATCGGCTGCATGGCACGCGTTAGCGGAACTATTACGGTTTGGGCTATTCCGTCTGCCGGCACACCAGCAAACTGAGATGGGCTCTGGCAGACCATGTTCACGGTGGAGCAGGCTGCCTTCATTCGTTTGCCTGCTCGCTCGGCGCTGATCTGAAAGTCGAAGTGCCTTGCAACAGATGTGGATTGCCATCCACTAAATCATCCCGGGTCGTCGAATTATCACATTCCGGGTGATTGATTATGCTGACCCGATTACGGCCTTCACGCTTGGCCCGGTACAGCGCTTCGTCAGCATGGATCAGCAACTGGCGCAATTCGTAGCCGGAATGAACCACGCTGGAGATGCCAAAGCTGGCCGAGATCGGGATATCGGGAGCGTCCTCACCAGCAGAAGCGGTCGCAATCTTCACGCGTATCTGCTCAGCCAGGACGAGAACCTGTGCCAGCGTGCACTCGGGCAGCAGGATGCCGAACTCCTCGCCACCTAG